>Ga0209092_10000149_pt1 | contig 63348 bp, 44 predicted proteins | sample FraStrMetagenome_FD_187446 | JGI IMG/M metagenome (GOLD analysis project Ga0209092, IMG submission 187446) | Marine eukaryotic phytoplankton communities from Arctic Ocean - Fram Strait ARC3M Metagenome (SPAdes) (version 2) | ecosystem: Environmental > Aquatic > Marine > Oceanic | place: Fram...
AAATAGGTAGGAACTTACAGATCATGCACGAAGAGTATCATTCTTATCTATAAAATATCTTTTTGTGAGAACCTAGTGAGCAATTATTTATGCTGATTATAATGATAGGTTGACACTTGTATGTACTATACTTCATATCAACCGAAAAAATTCCATTGTAAGGTTTCACGTGCATGAATGATACTTTAGGTACTCATTGGAGATAGCTTTATAGAGCTAAGGATTTCTACTGGACATTCAAATCCTATACAACACCTACCTTTTGTTAACATTTTATATGATAACCAAACTGAAGATCGTTCTATATTTCTTATCATAATAAATGAAGTCTTTTAATAGAAGTCTTCAATCTAGAAAGCAAGAACGATAGGGATCTGGTAAGATATCTCTCACCGTTGCTGTGTGAAATTGACTATTGAGTGTTAACCAACCAAATTACGAATAAGAAGGTCATTATTCGCGAGAGAACTCTGGTTCTGTTTCATTACAGCTTCTACCGAATCTTTTGCTGAAGCTTAGATACCCTTCATTCGTTGTGGTTCTAGCTCATATATATTTCCTTTTCGGTATTTGGAACCTTTGACTTACTTCTTAGTCCTTTTTTTTCAATATTTCAGTAGAAATATCAGATTTGTGGAAACAGAGCAATGATTAGCAAAATGCGTACCCAGAATAATTATCAGTCCATTCTTGATGAAGTTACACCCCTGAACAAGAATAAGGAACAAGAAAATCATGAGGTTAGCAGCTCTGTCGCTCCTTGGTCCCTATCCCTCATCACTTCACCCAAATACCTTGCGTCAGTGGTAGGGGTATGCTTTGGTTTGATTTTATTTCTGGGGGTCGTTATTCCTGAACCTGCAACTACGCAATTCCGTACTTCCCTGAGGATGATGACAAGTGGGGCAAATACCATCAAAATTTGTGCTAAGGAAATGATATTAGTAGATGAGCAGGATTCAGAGAACGCCTTTGTTGAATGCTTTGACAAAGATCCTAATGGGGACGATATGATGGCAGAGGGGTTCACCGGTAAGGATGGCTGTGCTACTTTGACCTATGATAAACAATCCTGGGATGGCTGGACAGGTGGAAGTAGCCCTGATATTTATTGTACGGTAAATAAGGTTGGATTTGTCGAATCCTGTCCGCCAGATAAAGACCACCATGATCAGACTCAAGTTGCTGATTTTGGGACTGTAGCTTTGTACCGTGACAGAAGCAGTGATTATGGTCACGATAATGGTTGTGGTCCTCACTGGAGTGAGTTTCTTGGTGTAAATGGTCTTGCTGCATTTGCAACCGGATTTGGTGAGCAATGCACTCATCATGATAAATGTTACTGGGATTGCCAGATTTTCCTTGCTGAAGGGGGAGATGCTACAGCCGCTCAGGAGTTCTGTGATAACGAAATGTATGAAGGTATGAAATCACATTGCCGTGTCAATCAAGGAGACCTACCTGGTCTTAGTGAAGACGTTTGTCTTGCAGCAGCAAAGACAATTTATGAGGGGCTAAAAGCGCTAGGCTCAACAATGGCTTATGATAAAACCACAACGAATTGTCCTGCCGAAAATGGCAAGCCCGATCCATCTATGAAGAACGATTATAGTCACGACAGTAATTGTTATGCAGATGGATATGGTTGTGGTTTCGATGGTTCCGTATCAGATGATATGGAAAAGTGCAACAAATGCTGCAGCGAGTCTAACTATGCAATCGATAAGGGCAATGTCTGGAGTGATTACTATTGCAAATGTTTTCCTAGAGATCTGAATATTATTTGTGGTTCAACTAATGTTCTCAACAGGTTCGACAAATGCGACCAATGTTGTCACGACGTTCGAGAGGATAAAGGTTTGACTTATAGCGATTACTATTGCAAGTGATCACCACAGGTCAATCCATTAAAAATCAATGTTCAGCTTTTTGAGCATTATGACTGAATCCTTCTCAGATTCTTGGTCGTTTAGTTATTTACGTTTTCCATGATTTTCTTTTTTGAGCGTGAATTGAATCAACAAATATTTAATTCTCAACATTGTAGGAGCGACATTACTTTACAAGATCAAATTCTTTATGAATAATTCATTCAATATAACAATCAAGAGTAAAAAAAGGCCGCTTTGTATTGATACAATATTGTTGTGTGATCTCTTTGATTGTAGCACTTTTCTCATTCCGAATTTGCTGTAGTGTGTTTATGCGATACTTCTTAGTAATTTGTAGGAATAGAGTTTTGTTTTGAAATCGTTTTGGACGTAAACATACTATTTTAATACTAACATGACCATGGTATCTTAATTACAAGCTATATCTAGAAGGATATTTTTGAGTATGAAGCTTCCATTCTTCGTCTGACAATGCTTGGTCCCAAGGAGCTCCCATTTCACCACGTTGATAATCAGCGTATGCTCGATTGATCTCCGTAGGAGAATTCATAACCATTGAACCCTGTGCTGAAATAGGTTCATCTAATGGAGCACCTAATAAGAGAAGAAAGTCTGCTTTTATATCCTTGGAATGACATGTGATCGTAAGGTCATCTCCTTGAGGAGATAAGTAGGCCGTGGAATGTGTTTCCAAAATCATGTTTTCCTCAACATTGTCAGTATCAATATCATATCCCTTCATGGAAATAGAACCTTGACGAAGGTACAAAATAACAGTTTCATGTGTTGCTGATGCTTTATGATGCCACGTCGATCCAGAATCCATTTGAACATGCAATATAGTAACATCAGATGAAGTTTCGACACTGGCGGATGTTCCATCATATTCTCCACAGATGACAATTGTTTTTGTATTTGATTTCTCTATTGTAGGTGTTGAATTTTCACCTCCTAACAATTCGATTTTTGGAGAAGTTAATTTGTCATACGAAGGAACATTTAACCATAATTGATATAATTCCTGTTTGGAGGAATCAAAAATATTTTGAGACTGTATATCCCACATTTCCTCATGAAGCAATCCTGCACCCGTATGAAGCCATTGCGTATGTTTCCCCCCATGTCGTTTTTCCGCTCCATAAATCTGTTTCACTCCCATAGAATCACGATGAACCATTCCTCCGTTCAAACAATAGGTCACGGTAATAAATCCACGATGTGGATGAGATGGAAAACCTTCGGGGAAGAATGTGGATTGGATAAACCGCAATGGATCATAGGGAGTAAAACTATGTACATGATGAACTAACATAATGAATGGAGAACTTTTTTGGTCAGGTTGGAAAAAGTTGGGACAGACACGACCACCTATACTATTTTCTACCTTGGAAGCAAGTTCGTTACCAAAGATTTTCGACAATAAAAAAATGAAAACTCCATTCCAGACAGGCCAAACGGGCAAACGAGAGTATTTCTCTACTTTTGTGATATATCTGGATTGTAAAATGTTTTGTGATTGATTCATACTTTGTATTTCAACATCTTGTATATTTTTGGTCATGAATGTTTTTGTGAAAGATGAAACATTTCTTTTTTCGTTGAAAGAAGTTGATGTGGAAAGGAAAGGTCGAAGTTTCAAATGCCTTTGAATAGGAGAAGCATGGAATGAGATTTTATTTGTTTGAAAGGCAGTTGCCAAAAATGAATGAGCATAGATGATTGTTAACAGCAACGTTGGAACTATTTTTGTCCAGCTCATAGTCTTATGCTGAAAATATGATTGATTCGATGTAACGATTGGGGAGAGTAAATATAAAATTTTCTATAATTTTGGATGTGGTTGAAAGCAAAAAGATATGTGGATAAGTATAGAAGAAAGCAAATGTGAGTGGTTCGTCGTCTTTTATGAAAGATTCGTCATTCATATTGTTTGCAACATCAAAATCGAAGTTCAAAAACAGCTGACCCTCTCGAATATTTTGATTAGGTGATGGAACCTAATCTTTCCTTTTGGAGATTAGTAACTCACATTATTGCTCTTGCTCTTGCTCTTGCTCTTGCTCTTGCTCTTCCAACCCGAATGGGCAATGCACATCATGTATACCTTATGTAATAATAATTGGCATGCTATAATACTTACTACCGTACTATACCTAATTTGACGATACGAACTGCAGCTAAGATAGATTGTGGCTTCCAGATGACGTCATTATTGGATTTGTGTTTGGTTTGCTGATCTTTTCGTCTTCGTTGAATGTTGAATGATGAATGAATCAATGAATGAGGAGTCATACTACATTGTACAAGTAAAACATATAATACGTAGACTTTGTATTGATTTCGTCTTCCTAAGAAAGTTTCCTAAAAGATCTCGAGATGTTTCTAAAACAAGATTGAATCCCAGTATCTTCATCTATTTATTTACATATCTATAATTAAGATTGTAGATATAGGTAATAGCATCAGTTTATTTATGTTCGAACAAAATTTCAAACATGTTTTCTTCTTCTTCTTCTTGGAGCGAAACGATGATAGATCCTTCCTCTACATCTCAAACAACCTTTTCACTTGCATCAAAAAACATATCCAGTGTTAAAGATGCCAATGAATCATTCGGAAAGGATAGTTCCCTCCTAGTAGCACGACCTGGAAGAAAATGTCATCAATTATTTTGGTTTACAATTCCAGAAGGATTTTATGCTCTGGTTTCCCGCCATGGGGCAGATGTCGATTATGAAGATGGATCACCTGTTTGGCCACCAGGGTTGCATTTAGGTCCACCATGGTTAAAAGTGAGTCATTTAGTAACGATGCAAAGTATGATACTGCAGACTCCGATTAAAGGCTGTAAAACGAAAGACAATGTGACTGTGGGGATTGATATGGCCTTAGTATTAAGAGTTATGGGCGACAAAGATCAGAAAGGAGATGATCCACACAATGTACGTAAGTTTGTTCATATGGTGACGGCAATGGGCCTGCAACAACAGCTACAAGATGCTCAAGCAGAAGCTGTAAGAACTCTTGCCAGAAGTGTTACACATACAGAAGTTTTTGGTTTGAGAAATGTTAGTCATTTAGAATTGCAGGGGATTACTGAAAAATTGAAAAACAGCAATGCTCCTGCGATTGCTCCTTCCGTATCATCCGTGAATGATATGACTGAATCCATGTCCCGAATTTCAAGCATCAATGATGAAGACGTTTCTCCGATGGATCTCCAAGAACAAAAAGATATGATGGGAGATCATGACGACGATGATGAACTAGAAGCTGACTTGGCAGTGGAACGTGGAGCTAGTGTGACGGAAGTTATGAAACATCGCCTAAATCAACAGTTTAAACCACAGGGAGTGGAGATCATTGATGTGATTATTGAAAATATCACTTTGCCCAAAGAAATCCAATCTCAAATGTCACAAAAAACGATGGTAATTTCTCAAAATGCCGAACAACGCATGCAACAAAAACATGACCTTCTTGTATTGGATCAAAATGAAGCTATCATAACTTTGAAACAAACACATGAAGAACAAAAATTAGAAATGTTAGATGATGGGAAACAGAAGGCAAAACTTCTTAATTTGGAATTAGATCATGAACGTGCCTTAGGAAATGCATCCTTAAACCAGATTGAGACACAAATGTCTGTGGATGTTTCGTTTACCATGTCCGGATCAGATTTAATTGTTCAACGTATTTATGATTCGGCACGTCTAGAAGCAGAACGGATCGAATTAGAAGCACAAGAAAAAAGTACTCGTGTGCATGCCAATACTTTGGCGGAGACTCAAGATATTGAGGCAAAAGCTGATTTAAAATGTGCCCAATTACAAGCCATAGGTGAAAGAGCCATTTATTCTGCAGAGGGTACTGTGGCTCCCAAAATGAGGGTAAGGAAGTCTATAATTGAAATGTATATATTCTCATGAAAAAAAATGCATATTTTTTTCCTTATCTCATTTTTTCCGACACGATCATTGCAAAGAAATACAATGAACATTACACCAACATGCAGAAGATTGGTGTTCAAGAATCTCTCTCCGAAAATGATAAACTTGTTGTGACTGGAAAAAGCGGTGGCGAGGCTGCCAATCGATTGGTATTGGCGGATGCAGCTTTGAGTGACATACAAGAAAGGTATCGTAATAAAGAGAACAAAAGTCTTTCTAATAAGGAACGATCTAGGTTATTATCAGAACTTGCTGTTGCTGGTGGTAATGCACAAGTTCGTATCAATATTGGAAATGATGATCATTATTGATAAGGAAGGATCCATTCTACTATATATCATATGTACGAATTACCATTACATAATTTATGAAAAATAACAATCCTATCAAAAATACAAATATGTTTTATCTTTCATAGATTCCTCACACATTGATCATTTATATAGTGGATGAGGAGCGCCACTATAGGCACCATCTTTTCCCAAATGATTCCATGGAATTGTATTTTTTCCAAGATCACTCAAATGTGCTGAATGTCCATTTAAACCACCTTCTTTATCATACTTGTCCAATTCCCATGTTTCTGAATTACTAGTACGACTCAAGCCAAAGACTCCACATGGAGGAGCTGGATTTATATCTGACAGTTCACCTCCCTTGGCAGATTTTGCAAGACATACACAGCATGCAGCATGTGTCACAATGATAATGACGGAATTGGGTTTGTAGGGATACTTTTTGTTCAATTCTTGAATAGCTTTATCACATCGAATTATGCAGTCTGGCCTTGATTCTAATTCACAGGAACTATTGATTAGCAAGGCACTGATACGAAATTGTACACACAAGGAAATGATCCGTTCAAGAACTTACCAGGCAAAGAGGGTGTAAACAAACTTTCATGGGAAGTTTCCAATCGAGGAAAATAACAAACCCGTTCTTGTAAGTCAGGTAGAAAAGCATGAAGAGCGCCATCTCCTTTCGGGTCCAATTCCCAAATACTGTTTTCAGGGCAGATGGAAACATTTTCAGAAACGTCTCCTGACGTATGTTTGAATTGCGATAAAATTCCATCCGCCGTCTGAATAGTTCTTAGAAAAGGAGAACATAAAAGTTTGAAGTCACTGGCTGCAATTTCAGGTGTCTTGGCAATGACGGAATCCAGAAACATTCCAGTCTCACGAGCCTGCTGGTGTCCTAAATTACTGAGTGGTGGATCGCCCCATCGATTAGCTGTTTTCTTCCAGTCAGGATGAGCATAATCCCATCGATCTCCATGACGAACAATAAACAAGTACTGCTTAGCTTCACTCATGATTATCCTAGATGCTGATCTTTTTGCTATATTCCCGATTACCATGCAATATAACAATATTGGAATAAGATTGAAATGATGGCAAGAATAAGATCTTCTACTAGGCAGCCTCATGCGAGAAATAGTTTGTGATTTTGTTTCTCTATGATTGCCTCGTGCGTACTTAACTAAATTTTTCAATAGATTCATTTAGGGATCTTTTTATTTAATAAAAGGAAAGGTTGTGGTTTCATTTGAATTGTTAGGTTGTTTTCGTTTTCTATATATAGTACCATGCTCACAAATTCAAAGGAAATATAAAAAAAGAAAGAACCGTTCAAGATTTCATCTCCATACAAAAGAAGCGTTTACAAAAACAGTATCATATCACTCAATAAAGACACCATGAGAATAAGTCATAGGGATGACATCATTAGCACTAAGGGATAACTTTAACCATTGACGTCGTCCAATGTCAACTTGAACACAAGAAAATCCATACTTGATGTGGGACATTGCTTTATGTCCATCTCCGTGGATGTAAAGAACACGATCCATATTGAGTTTGGGAACCTTAGTCATTTTGGAATATAGACTCACAAAAAAATCCTTGTTGTTGATTTGGGGTCTCCCATGGCCTAATATCAAAATAGTAATCGGTTTGGACCTTTGATTTTGTCGGGTAGCATAATTCTCAATATGATCCATAGCCCAAACTATAATTTGGATATGACGTTCATCCCATTCATCGCGACTATGGGGTTTGCCTCCAACTATATCCACTCCAAGAACTAAGATCTGTTTATGAACAAATGCAAAATCGGCCGTCCCTTCTTTACGGTAAATATCACCAAATTTGCTTACATCCCAATGAGACTCGGTAAAAGGATTGGGAGATAAAAATGTACGAGACCAATGATTCCAACCTTCTTCAAAACTAGGACAATCATTTGCATCGTTATCACCAGGAACAATAAAAACAGGTGCATGACTTTTTACGAGTTCTTGTGAAACAATTGCATACTTTGACAATGGACATTCCTGTCCCCTTCCACCTTTGATGTCACCTACGTGTACCAATGCGTCTGCATCTGACGGGAGCGACGCAATTCGAGATTGTAAAATATCCAAATCTTTAGAACTATACGGTGTATCACCGACGATATACATGGTAAACTCGTCCTTCTCCGGGTTTGTTGGACTACTCATCAGCGAAGGATGTAACGTTGGCAATGGTACAGGAGAAAGAGTTGGAATTGAAATGTCACCTGAAGACCAGAGTGTTTGAGAAGGTGTATTTGAAATGACAGCTATTCCTCCATTTTTAAGTCTCAATCGAGCACCTTTATTTTTATGTGTACGTGATGACCAAAGAACTACCCCCCGAGATGTATTCACATCATAAACAACGAAATTACCATCACCTTGCATAACCATAAAGGCTTTATGTTCATTCTTGTTCTCAATATCAATTCCTGCACACCACGTTTTCAATCGTTTATTTTTGCATATGCAAAGATCACCATCCCAAGTAATGCCCATTTGAAACTTGGAATTATGAGAGCAGATACCACTTCCAGTAAAGTATTTTTTATGGGTTTTTGCCTCATGAATATCAGTACACTTATCAAATTGAAAGCCACAAGAATTTACCATATCCGCATGAGTCAAAACAAATGACAATGTCGAGACTAGCAAGTAAGTATGAATTTTCCACAGCATGATTGTATTGTATTGCATTGCATCAATTTATGAGAAGAGGCTTTTGGATAGATGTACGTTTGATTTTATGAGAAAATTTATGTTTTCATTCTCAAATAATTGCCAAGCAAGAGGATAGAAAGAGCATCGATTATTTTCAACTGGAAAATATTAAAACGGCAAAATTGCATTCCAGTATACAATTACATGAATAAAGTGTGCGCTTCCTTTTTCCCATCGCTGGAATCAAACAAGATATGGATCTTTCTTGTCTATGCATATTATTTTACAACTATGTATTGAAAGGACAGACCATAGTTAAAATAGCCAGTAGAATGATTCCCGTGACGATTGTTGTTTCTCTATAGTTAGTAAGAAATGATTATTCCACGCTATGAATGTGAGTTTTTCAATTTGATATAATATGTGATATGAAAACCATTAGAGTTTTCTTTTCTTGAAAGAAAAAGAAGAAATTAGATTTGAATTTACTGTACAGAAATATCATGAAATAAAAGTGCGTTTCCTAAGTGAAAGTGTTTGTATATTCATATGAAGAAAATTTTTTTCTCAATGTCAATTGCGCATAGAAAATGACTTCAAAGCAGTATTGAACACAATGACAAAAAAAGATTTGTCCTTATTTAGGAAGAGAATACATCAATAAGTTTTTTCCACACTGGGCCTTTTTTGGTGTTCCCTTGTTCACGTTTCTCAATATTCTTCTTATTTGTATCAGATGGTGTTTTCAATAATTGTAATTCTGTTTCAAGCTCACGCTGTCGATCCATTGCACAATTATATTTGTTTTTCCATGTCTGAACTTCCTTTTGAAGAGTTTCGATCAAGTTTCTATTGCGTTGACGATGTGCAGCAGCACTTGCACGATTTCGCAGCATGCGTATTTCTTTCGCTTTAGCAATTTCGACAGCAGAAACAGCTTTTTTAGAGCGTTTTCTTGGTTTGTTCATAGAGATTGTTGTAGCTGTGGGGGTAGATGTAGAAACTGGAATTATGCTAGGTATTAAATGTGTTGATGAGGATGCTGTTGGTGGCTTCATAATATTTTTTGACGGTGATGTAGTCACTGCAGAAATTAAATGTGTTGATGGAGATGCTGTTGGTGGCTTCATAAAATTGTTTGGCGTTGCTGTAGTCACTGCAGAAGCTGCGGCAGCAGCTGCAATTGCAACGGCTGGAGATGGTGACAATGCAGATGGACGAGTGTATGGAATTGGCAAATGTGTGTATCGTGTTTGATTGTTTTTCCCGCTTAGATTAAGCAAAGTGTTCGCATGAACATCCCAGATAGAAGCATCGTCTGTCCGTATTGAAGAATCATCTGCTGTAGATTTTAATGGAGATTTTGAAGATAAAAGTTGCAATGATTCGATCGCATCTTCAGCAGCATCGTGTTGCTCTACGAATTGATCTGGAATGTCTTCATTTGGGTCTTCCTTATTGTTAATCGATGTATTTTTATCATTTATCAACGCGTGGTTGAATTTCCGTTTCTTTGGTGGTACTTTTTCTTTGCCTGCCATTTGTAGAAATTGAGCTTGATTTTGTACAGATTCGAAGCTGGTAGGAATTATTTCTTTTGGAGGAGAGGTAGAACGGTTAAAGCTCATCTTTTCCCGTCGTTTCTTTCGAGCAAGTGCAGCTGATGTAGCAGCTGAAGTGATAGCTAGCTGTTGCAATTTAAAGGCAGATGGCTCTTGATGCTTTGTGAAGGACATAAGAAGATATCTCCAATTAGAATTAGAAACAAGGTTCTGTTCGAGACAATGATGTCAGATTGTCTCTTGGCGCATCAAAGGAAATGATTGGAGGATATCTTGCAGTGTAAATAACATTCTTGTTGATCGCAAGCATGCGCACTTTTTGTTCTTTTTTCGTAGGATGGTGAACTGTACTGTACTTAGGGTCACAACTTAGTCCCCCTTGAAACTGCTGTCACAACCTAAAATCGACTATGGATGTGTACGTAAATGACTATGGGAAACATTTCAACAATTAAATTTTACACGTGTTTCTTTTGTAATCAAATGACCACGTGTCAGTACAAAGCACGTTCTAGTTCTAGATAGAGGATCTTTTTGGATGAGGTATATGATGGAACCTAAAGAATAATTTTTCAGAATATCCTTGCACTCCATTTCATTCGTCACATTTATCGATGGTCAATCTATTTTATCAATTGACAACTTCCACCAAATGAGAGAATAGCTATATAAATTACTTGTATGTAACACTATTGTCTAGAGAGAGACAACTGATGCATATATACTATCAGCATTACTTCATTTCGTAAATGATACATTGGAACATTATTGTCTTCAAATTTTATAATTATTAGTTGACTCCCAGAACATTCAAACTTCACAAAATTATTTGTAGATCCTCTCCTGATTATGACACATTTGCAGCTGATCATATTCCTTACTTCTTATGAAATGAATTTTCAATTCCTTTTAGTTTTATTTATTGTTGTTTTCAATGCTGTTTGAACTTGTTGGATGAAAAGAGCTTTGCCTACTTTGAAGAGTCTTTCATCCCTTTCATTTGAATATGATTTCCTTGATCACTTTCTAAAGCTTGGGTGGAGCAGCTTTCGTTTTTTCCACCAAATGCTAGTGAGCATAGATCAAACAAATCATATAATTTCAGGATATTTCCAAGGAAGTTGAAGCAGAAATTTGATTCAGACCTTTGTCATGTAAAAGCTCAAATTCATGTATTTTGAGGCTTAGAAGAGTTTTACGTGGTGAAAAGTATCCAGAAGAATAAGTCAATTTGGATGAGTTTATCAAAACGGGCGTTGGGAGTATTAATTCAAAGAATGACATTCATTATATGAATATCGGTAGAGTCGACAGGAAATATAAATACCGGAGAGATGAACAATGAGGTTCACATATTTGTAGAAACTTTTACTGCATGGGATACATTTCGTTCATCCGTATGGGCTATGTCTGGCTCGTCGTTTGGCATATTCATATCTGGCCTGCATAAATTGACCACTTCTTGCACGTGGGAGAGGACTTAACAATTCTGCCTTGTGATATTTAACATCATTATATTTATATATAGCACCAACACGTATTGTAACTCTATCATTCTCTTCAAAGCAAAATCGCATGTCATTACACCTATCTCGACGAAGAATTACGGCTTCATGGCACAATAATCTTGCATTTATGTTAATCCAATTTTTCCCAACAGACGAAATCGTACCCCGGACTTCGGCTCCCAAAATATCCTGTTTTTTGGGCGGAGGAGATTGTGAAGGCTGTGTTTGCGAATCTTGAAGTTTTCGAATAGCCCCCTCAGAAATTGGTTTCAGCAAATTCACATGAATTGTTGAATTCTCCATAGTATTGGTAATTTGAATCCGTGATATCAAGACACGTAGTCTATCCCCGATGACTGGGACAAATTTCCGTCCACTCAAGATCGCATGCTTCAGAGAAGCATTGCATGTAAACCCAACATCAAGAAGTGATGTTTCGTTATTCACCTCTTTCACAACTCCATCCAAAATATGATTCCTTTTTAACGTGTGTAAGGGATGTGCTGGTATATGACGGGTAACAGTAATCAAATGATTCAATCGATCGATACTCCAAATCATTAGTTTACATTCCAACGGGCGTTTTTCGTCATAAGTTTTTGCAATATCTTTAACCCATTTGATTGGACAAAGCACATCTTTTGTACCAATCATAAAATGAAGTCCTTCGTTGGTAAGGCAGGTAGAAGTCCCTTGATATATATGACCAATCTCCAAATCAATATGATCATTATGAGGTGATTGTGATTGTGATTGTGATTGTGGTTGTGGCTGTGGTGGTGATTGTGGTTGATGCCGTGGTGGTGATGGTTGCGTGGGTGATTCTTTCAGATTTTTATGGCAATCTGTATCAGACTCCATCTTTGGCTCAGTTGCTTTCGAAGCTGAGACGTCATCTCTGAGCGGTGAACTTTGAGATATTAGAGATGAAGAACTATCAACTACTTTTGAAGCCACGTCATTCACAAATTCAAGTGTGAACACTATTCGTTTGCGATCCGCATCTTCGTCAAGACGTTCGCCAAAGTAAGATGGCAAGGTACTAAAGCTATAGACATCGCCGTCGATGCTTCGAAGCACCACCTGAGGAGGTTGATTGGTAGGTTTTATTTTTCGAATCATACTTTGACGTTGTTCTGTGGTGATAGAGATTGGAAAAACGGTGGATATTATCTTTTCAATCTGTTCCACTAGATGTTGTTGTCCGCCTGCAAGGTAGTCCTCTGCATGTTCATCATAGTTGAATACCTTCGGTAGCTTTGCAATTTGATAGGGGCCCTGAAGCGTTTTGTCAGATAAGACAAACTTGACGTAGATGCGCGCCATCGATTCCATTAAAAATTGTTTTTGGTGTTATTTATTTGTGGAGTTTAAAAATGGCGCAAGATTGTACGTAAAGAAAGATAATTCGTACTTTACTTCTTTGCAGCAAAAACTCCTGTAGACTAAAGGTTCCTGCACTACATGCATGAGAATCAAATTTAATTATTTCTTGGGATAGTTTCACATCAATCAATTGATCTATCTTTTTCGCAAAGTGCACTATTAACTAATTCGAAAACTTTCTGTTCCCTCATTATATATATGCTCTACCTAACATAAAAGAGGTATGAAGATCGTAGGTAATGACCATGTGACTCGCAGCCAAAGATGAGAAGAAACCTAAATAATTATGTTGACTACGTCATTGTTTGCGTTTCTTTCAATTTAGTTACATTTCAATTGGAATGTTTTCTCAAAATCGTATGCAACAAATTCAAATATTTTATCATTTTATTCTATTTTATTAAAAAGATTACACATCTTGAAAAATGACCAATCCATCAGATCCTGGATTTCAAACTACACCCAATGCTACCCTATTGGTGACAGGATCATCAGGCTTGGTAGGGTCTCGTTTGGTGGAAATGATGCTTGAGCGAGGCGCCAAAAAAGTTATATGTTTTGATGTGGCCACCCCTTCGGCTACTTTACTGGAACGATTCACAAAGGCTGCCTCGGGTGACAAAGATAAGTTTCAGATATTTTCGGGACTGGAAGAGGGGAACTTAGTCAACAAAGATTCTGTCTTTAAAGCTTGTGAAGCAAATGTTGATATTGTTTATCATATTGCTGCTCTCGTTGGTCCGTTCCATGATCGTGATAAATATTATGCCGTCAACTTCACTGGTACTATGAATCTTCTAGAAGCCTGTCGAAAATTCAAAATCGGTAAATTCGTGTACGCTTCCTCTCCAAGTACTAGATTCCACGGAGGAGATGTAACTGGTCAGACAGAAGATGAATTGACTTTCCCAAAGACATATCTTCAACTCTACGCTGAAACCAAGGCTGCTGCAGAACAAGAAGTTACAAAAGCATGTACTGATTCGTTGTTGACAGTATCTGTTGCTCCCCATCAAGTGTATGGCCCATATGACTCCTTATTTTTGCCTAGTCTCTTAGAAACTGCTGGAAATGAACGTCTAAGAGTCTTTGGAAGTGGAAAAAATAAGATTAGTGTTTGCTATGTTGACAACTACTGTCATGGACTAATGTGCGGAGCAGATGCACTAAAGCCAGGTTCGAATGTTTTGGGCAAATTTTACGTTATTACTGACGGGGTAGATGTACTCTTTTGGGAATTTGTGAATGAAGCTGGCGTGGCCATGGGTTTTACAGACTTATTTTCAAAGTTTCACTTACCTGTGTGGCTTCTCATGGGTCTGGCTTACATTTGCAACGTCGTTGGATTCATCATCAACAAAAAACTAAAATTGAATCCATTCAATGTCAAAATGCTTGTCATTCATCGCTATTTTTCCATTGAAAATGCTAAGAAAGATTTATCCTATGAGCCAGTGGTGGAGCATAAAGAAGCTTGGGCAAGTACCATTAAATGGTTCAAAATTAATTGGCTCCCAACATACCTGAAAAATAAAGGTGAAGAGAATAAACAAGACTGAGAGCGTCTATACAAAGAATGATTTCTCTCTGTATGGGTTAGAAATAAATGATGTCATTAATAGTTTGTTTTGTGATAACTAGAACACCCAATGTTCAAATATGATTTGACCCATTCTTTATAAAATTTATGTTTTTATGAAGCGAATACTCTGTGTCAAACTTGAAGCAACTAAATCCCATTTCATTCTCCGCAAATGGCGAGAAAGTCTTTGGCTTTCAGTTTTCTTTTTTTGTGTGTGATGGCGAACTAGAATGAGTATCAGCAATATAGTGGGAGCTCCGATTATGGCAGTGAAGTATCTCAAATCGAAGGGAACTTCCACGGATGTTACAGTGACACCTTGTTTGGTATCTGAATTTGCGGATGCAATATATAAATTGCTATTTGGAAAGCTCTCGCTGCTAATAGCACTCATGAAGGTAAAGTGTTTCTCAGAGAATGCATCTTGAATAATATCATGCAAACTTACTAAAGGAGGGTGTTCGTATTCTCCATAGATAAGGGTAGTAACAACCATATTTGAATCTGCTAATCCTTCGTCGGATGTCTTATTTGTTTCATTGATCATTTTTGTTGAGTATATAGTTTGATTCATTACGAAAATTTCCGATATAGTCACTTTTGGATAGGTTTCAGAAAAGTAATCATTTACAATATTAAGTGCCTTGCTTTCAAAATGCGCGATGCCTACCGAAGACATTGTTGTTAAATTCGTGCCTTCTATCTTAATAGGAATACTTGCTGTTGCCTGTAAAGTTCCGACGAAAATTGAGAAAGGAAATTTCATGTCATCCTGAATTTCCAGAGAGTACGATCGAAGCAAATTCACTGCTTCCGCACCAGAAATATGCAAGTTATGCATAATTCTCACATTGCTCATAATCAAAGAGCAAACAGTATCTATCCCTACACGTATACAGAATGAATCTAAAGTCACAACGTTTGTCATGATAAAATATGTTAGGATATTTTTGATATTTTTCAATTTTATAAATGTAGAAAAAGATTCTCACCTGAACTTGATTCTTTTCCAATTATTGAAGAAACAATTGATTCAATCTCGAATTCAAATTGCAGTAGATTAGGTTTTAGTAGTTCTTTCGATAAAATATTCCGTATCGACTTTTCAACTTCCTTGTAAATTAAATGCAGATCTGTTGAACCTGTATGAAGAATTTCAAAGGTGTATTCCATATCTGTTGCTATAGGGTGTGATACCATTAATGAAGTTCTCTGGGAAGTGGAATCGGATGATATTTCGGAAGTTCTATTAGTAGTGAAAGGACTTGGGAGTTCTGTTAAGATCAAGTTCTCAGTAGAAGCAATGGGAGTGCTTAATGGTGCAACACTTGTCGAATTTTGACCCGCTTTCCTTTCATCTAATGTGGAATTAAGTAGTGCAGAAGATGCAGTAACGGTATGAGGGCGTATCCGCATGGGTTCGTCATCCGAACTGAATGTGGGGGTATCTGAAAACATTGATGTTAGCGATTGTTGTAAAGGTGATGGCGCAGGTGATTCACTCTTCATATAAGAGAATACTTTAAGATGACAAAAGAAAGGAAAATGGATTTCTTTCTTCATAAAAATCTTAATGTATGAGCACTGCTGGAGGCGAAATCATTCATTTTATGACTGAACATGTGCCTAAAAAGAAATCTTACAGCTTTGATCACATAATTAATTACATTCATAAAAATCCTTAGGACTAAATTTATAGTGTCATTGTATAAAGTTAGCATTATAGAACTCTATGTGATTTATCTTATTAGGATTAATATCTTTCGCAGATAAATGAATTTCAATTCAGACTTTGTTCAGAACTGACATAAATAGAAAGTTCCACGTAAACTAAGAATTGAACAAGGATAATTTTACAACATTCAGAAAGAACTGTAGTCATGGGTTTTCTTTCAAATAGAAGATAATGTCTGTGAAAAAGTCATTTTGGCATCATCTCAATACTTTGTTAATTTGTGAACGTGTTCGACTTTTTTTCGTCTGATGTATGCTTCAAGAAAAAAAATTGTGTGATGTACGTTTGAGGGGACACTCTGATTGATTGTATTAGTGTGGAAAGCAAGCATTACTGATAATGTGTTCTTGATTTTGATTCCTTTTAGATTCTGTTGGATAGAGGAAAGCGCTGAATTCAATACGTTTGTTAAGGAAAGAGAGTTTTCCTGTATAGTGAAGTTTCTACATATACCTATGCATTAAAAAAGACATGAATCAGGAAAGTCTTCCGATTGAAATGGAGATATAAGAAATCAGAAGGGTTTTTTTTCTTTCCACATTTTTTTACAATATGACTTGAAATGAATGCGTACCGTACAATAGCATCTTCAATATTACTTCTGATCAAACATTCTGTAAGAATCATATGCTCATAATGATTTCTAAGCCAGAGTCCTTTCTATCTCGAGGAGCGAAGCTGTAAATTTCTTTCGAAACAGCTGTTTTTGTAGTTTTTGTTCATTTTTATGTCCCTACCGGAAAAAAATAGAGTACAATATCGTAAGGGTACAATAAAGTATTGAATGTGTACCCCTGGGTTTAGACTAAACTGCACTGCTTTAAGACTTTTTCTTTTTCGTGGTGTGCATTCATTTGTTTCGCACATGAATATTGGTTGATGCTTTCTTGAATCTCTTATTCATTCACTTTCATGCACCAAACAAAGCACACATCGTACTAAATCGATTTCGCAATTATCAATTTTCGCAAGATTATCACAAATTTTCAGTCCAGATTCAAAAATGAATAAAGTTTCGGAAACAACTCAACCCATACACAAATCAATTTCATATACATCACCATTAAATCAAATACCAAATCCATTGGAGGAAGCATTTAATCTAGAAGTGTCCCTTTTTCGCATATTTTTAGATCGACACAAATCCCAACATCGTCGGTCACTTTATTTTCGACATTTAACAATGATTCTTAGGTGTATCCATAGGCACTCTATTTTAAGCCTTTCTCAAGTAACAAGATCAACTCAAATGCTCAAAGAATCAAGAATCGTGGAGTATGAACGGTCTATGGCGCGTTCTAGGAGACTCAATAGGCAGGCAACAGATATGAGTATTGAACTAGTAATGGAAGAGGAAGATCAATGGGAATTGTCTGATCAGTATAGTGTGGTAAAGTCGTGGAAGGGCGAAGATGGTCCACCTCCTTTGGAGCAACTTTTGTGCACTACTTTGAGCTCTAAAAGTCAAAATATGATCACATATGGAAAATCTAATCAAAAAAGAATTAAAAAGGATATAGAAAGAGACATAGCTCATCATATCCAATGGCTTCATTATGCCGTAACAACATCTTTACCCCAACTCCAAAGCAGAATTATCAATACATCTAATATGCTCTTTCAAGAAATTGCAAAAGGTTATTTTCTACCTTTTTGTTCTATAGCTATTGGCATATTGGCACGTATACGAACTATTATCTTACGTTGGGGTCGTGAGGCAGTTGCACAATGTATGGAAGTAATCAACTCCTTGGTGAACAATGAAAAGTATAACTTATCTCGGGGGTTGAGAGAAACTGTTACAAAGCATTGCTTAGTAGATTCGAGTATTTGGATGAAAGAATTTATGGAGGTCGAATCATCGTGGAATATTCATAACGTAAGAAAGGAAAATGTCAATAACAGGGGATCAAAGATGAAGGATAGGTCTGATCCTGAAGGAAAGTTGATCCTAAATGAAAACGACGAAAAAAAGATAATGGAGAAGATTGGTATGCACTGCAACAACAAAAGCAAGTCAAGAAACGCGAATACTCAACAGAATATCAGTATTTCCTTTCCCTTGTCTTCGAGCATTCCCCAAGATGTTGTGAATGAGACGGAGAAGGAAGATTTGGGAGAAAGTATCAATACTGAGAGTCGAGATACTTTCAAAAAAATTCCTTTTCCTAATACTTTGAAATCCAAGATACCGAAGCGGACTGAAATTCATAAAAAAGGAGACTCTTCAAAAAAATCAAAGAAGTCACTGTATGATGTTGGTGTATCCGAAAGTAAAGAATGTCAAGTAGAAACTAAGAAAACAATGGAGCAAGAAAATTCGGGTCAGAACATGATGCAGGTAGCTCAAACTACGAAAGATAAAAAAGGAAAGAAATCAAGTGAATACAAGAAAAAGAAGAAAAGGAAAAAGACCAAAGATGGTCATGAAAAGAAAAAAAGAAAAAAATTAAAAGGAACGAAGGATATTTTTGATGAGATTTTTGATGGGTTGTGACTTAAAAGGCCAGTGGTGATTGTAATTGGAAAGCATTTCTTTTCTGAAGTTAAAGTCATTAAATTACATATGCCTAATTTAGTACTTGTTATTGAAAAAATAATGAAGGAGTATTGAATATTATCAAACTGCATTATTTCTAGATATACATTGAATTTGCTTCAATACTTTACCTTTTGAAAATTGTAATGTGTGATTAAAGTTATTTTTGACGTGTGCAACTTTCTCAAGAGAATCAGAAATTTATTCACCTGATCGAAGGCTAAGCTAATATTGGACAGTAATGGTTTTAAAATATGCCGTTTGGTTGCAACTTCGTAAGATAAACATAATTGATTCTTAGCTTTATCATACTTGTACTCTTAAGACAAAAGGTTATTCTTATAACATCAAAATCTTCATTTACATAAAAAAAATGTAAGTTTCAAGAAAATCCTTTCCTGATGGCCTATGCTCCTTTAGCTTCACTGTGGAGGTAACGAATTTTCTGGATATGGTAATGTAATCCGTCTGTCCACAGGTGCATCATCATGAGATTCAACGGTAACACCTAAATTGTAAGTGTATTCTCCTCCTTGATCTTGAGAGCGAAGAGAATCTCCCAGTATTAGACCAACTCCCACACCGAGGCCGAAAATTGCGACTGCGGTCGTTCTAACAATTTTTACCGCCGTCCATGCTAATGCACCTGCACCCAACTTTGCTAGTTTACTTGCCGGCGAACTCGATTCAGAATTATTCGTATTGGTAGAATTATTGTGTAATGATCCAGATTCTTCTAACTGACCTCTTCTTTGTTGACTTGATCTGAGTATTTGCATGTTATCAATTCTTGCCACAATTGGCATTTGCATTTTCGGCCTGTAATTTTGTCTTCTATGTATTTTTTCTTTTCGATGTAAATTTACTTCTTAAGAGATTCAAATTCCCTGAAAGACCCTGTGTAATAAAGCTGAGTTAGAGTATGTTAGCGGTTCGTCACTTTTCAGTTGGATTGAAATTGAGCGCCAACAAGTTAGGTGTGACAATAGCCAGTCACAAAGTTTTCTTCAAACTTTTCCTCTGAAGAAGTATTTTTGTTTTTGCAAGAAGAAATTGGGACGAATATGCTCTGTAGTTGAATTTGAGATTTACGATGCTCATTCAAGAATGTGACGTAAGAAATGTGATAATTTTAAATCATTTAGAATGAAACTACAAGAGGATACTCAATGATTACACATTGTTTCATCTATATTTTTGTATGTGGCGAATTTTAATTATTACAACTTTTGACACAAATTTACCTTCATCGGTTACTAAAATAAATATGAAAGCAGCAGCAGGTAGAAGTTGCGATATGTGCGTAAACGATCAGCGAGTTCAACGCACAATACAAAAAGACTTAATATGAATTCCATGCAGTAAACACGTACTATCGTACCAAAAACTTACTCCTACTTTTGGTGAAGGCATATGATGTTGACAAGCATTACGTCATGCATCATGTTTATTTTTCACATCCTAAGTGACAAAAGGAAAACGTCAGCTTCGCTCGCATGTGTTTGAAAAATATAATTGATTGATAAATTCTTCAGTAGATCAATTGTGACGAAGGTGCTTCCTCTTCATTATGATTAATCAGGAAGCTTCATGGATATTTTACATCCTCGAATATGTCTAAAATAACTCCGATATAGTACTGCTGTAATTACATAAGTATGCGAAAAGAAAAATCAGCTCAAGTCATAAATTCGAATGCAGCACGACACAAGAAATGATTTTTGTGATCAAACTGCTCTGTTTTTATTTTCGTTTGGACACTACATTTTTGTATTTGCAAACTTTTTGTATTGAATATTGTTGAAAACGATACACCTAATTATCAACCTGATTTGAAAACGAAATGAACGAAATGATCTAAACAAATAAACTTTAAACAATAGAACTTTGCTAATACAATGACTGAACATTCTGAAACATAAAACAAATACAAAAACAAAAACAAAATGATCCAACATCTGTGCCAAAGTCAAAGCATTCAGGAGTTATTTATATCTTATTTTTCACAAATCGGCTGGTGTGGTACCATCATTATATGTCCGATGCACAAAAAAAACTATTAAATATACCAACCCTTATCCAAGCAAGAAAAAGATACCTCACAATTTAGTATTAACGCCAATATATCAGTGCCCCATTTTGGGTGCACCAATATTTCGGTAAACCCAAATTGGTATACCAAGAAAGAAAAACCCAAAGATTAAGTAGTATTACCCGCCTGAAAGCTTTCAGTCACCTGATCAATTAGGATATAGTAAGACTTGCAGCTGAAGACGCTGCAAAATTAATTACTAAACTAGTCTGGGACTGTTGCAACTTTTTTTAATTTTCCTTGCATATCGTGATCGGGACTAGAAATTTTTTGCACACATACACGACTCGCTGCAATTTGCATCAACCAATATTTTTTCTCTTTAACTGCTTTTTCCAATAAATCCGCTAATTTTTCAGAGAACACATGCTTGTGTATAGGTAAGACTCCTTTGTGCCCTTTTTCATATTCTAACACAATTTTCTCTTTCAGTTGATCCGATTCATTTTGGTTCAATCTCTCTTCCACACATTCATGTACGATGTCATTTCGATGGTGCCACATGTCTTTTGATATTTTATATAATTGGAGGATGATATTTTTCGCCCAATGATGGATTAGAGTGGATTGGAATACATTTGGCCCATTTCTTTGAAATGTGTCCCTTAAATATGCATGTTCTTCCGTTGTATAATATCATGTTCTTCCACTGCTTCTTTTAGTAGTAATATATTAGTGTTATAAATTGGAATTGCATTCATGGATGATGATGGTGAATTATTCCGTAAGACTTGTTGAAAGATGCTGATGATGTCTGGATGAGTATGGGTTTTGTTTAGATGTTGAAAAAATTTAGCAGTGGATTTATTGTATTGTTCAATTGCTCTTGTATCGTTGCATGCTATGAGATGAAAAGTATCTTCAACACATGATTTGCAAATTGGGCATAAACTAGTTTGCCACATTTTTTGTTCTTTCATCTTTTTTGCAGTGGCATGGAAGCTTGTAACAAATTTTGTTACCCATATTTGCTCAGCATTTGTGAGCAATGTGCTTGCCTTTTCAATTCCAATCCAATCAATGTAATCTATTGCTCTTTTATCATATTGCTTATTATGGATGAGGTAACGATGTATTTGCGATTTGTAGAGGTGATGGTGAATCATTTTCTCTAAATTAGCCAATTCATGCATTAATGTAATTTTGAATATTCGCAGGATGTGCTTGATTCAATGTATTCTCTCATGTATCCTGCTTGTTTATCCATGATACAATTTAAAGTTTTGAGTTTGGTGAGAAGTTTTCCTGTTGTGTCTTGATGTCCTCTTACATATTGGTGATGGATTTGTATTGGAATGGAGGTTCGAATATTCTGTATTGCCCATAAGATGTCAAAACTTCCTTGATTTAATGAAGCCCTCTTGTCATATGCAAAATCATTATCAAGAGCAACTGTATTGTCGCACGCTACTATTATGCTTCCTCTGCTAGTAATACCACACGTTGTAGACAGATGTTGCAAGGATACCATTATTGCAAAAATACCATATAGCTCGGCCCTATATGAATCAATTGATGTGGATCCTTTGAGAACTCCATGTGAGCCACACGCTGACGTTTGTCAGATTAGGATGATGCTCCAACTCCTGTATATGGTGACACTGATGCGCCCGTGACTGTCATTGCCGTGCCTTGTTCTATTGCTTGAATAAGTTTTTGCATATCTGAAGTGGGAAAATTAAGTTGTTTCATAAAGATGTCTATTAGACTGTACTCTTGCTTCCATTAGTGCATAATCATTGGTTCTTGCTTTACTAGTATGCTCATAGTGTCCATTAATCAATATGCCGTACTTGTCACACATTTCCCATAAGTGTGGTGTTATCCATCCTTTTCTGCCAGATGACCATATTGTTTATAATTCAAGGAGAATATTGGGATATTTGATCTTATAAGTAGGTGCATGCTCTCCATAATTAGTTGGATCGATTTACCTCGTTGCGATGATGTTCCTGCATGTTGTAAAAATATTTTAAGTTTCTCTGTAAATTGTTTGGTTTCGACGTTCATTGAACCTAGACCTTGGAAACATTTTGGAGCATATCGATATTCTAATGGTAAATGTGCATCTACTCCTATTCTAGGAAGTAATTTTTTATGTAGCTGTGTATTGATGGTTCTGCACTATGTCGAAGTCATGAAGGTAGCTGGGAGAGTATATCTATTGTTTTGAATATGGAGGTAGTCGCTGCACGATACACATCATGTCTATGAAGATATGAGGTGCTGATTGATGCATTCCATGGTTTTATCTTTTCATTAATTAGATATGTCATATGATCCTTCCATTCACCATTGGGGGCTGCTAAATTTCCTAAGCCTTTCCATCCTTGAGTAACTTTTAATCTTTCAATTTCTTTATTATCGCCTTTGCTATTTTCAACGTATACTTTGTTGAGTTGATCTTTGGACTGTTATCATATTTCCATTTACCAGCCACCCATTTAAATTATATTGAATACCATCTACATTTTCTGGGTGTACTGCTCCTCCTGTCTGATGCACTCCATCTCGGTATGCATTTGCTGCTTTCTGCGCTCTTATCGATATGGATTCTGTCGATTCATCTTTTTCAACTGCCGCAATTAGGATATCTGAATCATCAACATATAGGATCACTACTAGTGTGAAGAGAGTTAGTGTCATAGCGGAATAAGCATTTATACCTACTACTTGGCTTTCCAAGTATGCTACTATTGTACAACTGATGGCCACAAACATGGGAGATGTGGCACCATTGCCTTGTACTGTTCCTTGTCTTGGTACCACTGTACGACCAATCAGGATCTCCATACGCCATTCTTACATAATGATTCGTACCACACGGTGTATTTATTATGCATTTAGCTATTGTGGTAGGTACGCCTAGTCTTTAAGAACACAGTGACGGAATTGGGTGTGCCACTCTGTCGAAACAATTCTCAAGGTCCATTAGCAAGGAAAGCACCATTTATTTTGTTGATGCAAAGGTAATCAAAGTATAGTATTTTTACGATTGCTGCTTCTATTGATCTGTTTCCTTTCTTTGCATATTGTGATGATGGAATGGATAGTGATTTGATACCAGTGGTCATCATTCGTTTGCTGAAGTGCAATGAAGCCATTTGGTTGAAGTCAGCCTCTAAAGTACCTATTGTCCTTAGTTCTGATGGTCGGATTTTGTTGGGCTTTTTTAACAGGAGGGAGAAATCTAAGTCTTACATCCATCTTTATAATGGAAAACCAATATTGAACGATGCATTGGCTATCTCATTTATAATATTCAATGTATTATGATTACCATAAGTGAGCGCCTTATAGGTGCCAATGTGTCTATGCGATATGGAGGAGTTGGTTTTTTCACGTTTTCCTTTCCAATATGCAATGGGAGGTGTTGACAGAGGAGATCAGCATAGAGTTATGGGTGCAGGATTTTCAAATGTCGCCCATTTCAAGAAATGGTACAAGAAGGCTAACCTTAGAATCGACGATTTTGCCATGTTGAATGCTATTTCTGCATGGAACCTTTCTGTAGGATACACAGGAGTTAGTGGAGGAATCAAGACTCGTCGCCGTCTTGTGAAATAGCAGTTCTATACAGTCGCAGAGGAGGAACTTATGGCCTATGTGGATGTTGATGAAATGAAGCATCCCACAGCTGCTGTTATTGAAAATGCTTCATCGTTCTATCATCAAGAAGCCGTGCAACCAAGAAACAATTCTGTGAATGACATAAATTGTCCATCATGTGCCATATGCAATATGAAAGAAGGTGTTGAAAGATAAAGTTTTAATTCTGACAACAAAAAAGGGTGAAAATATTCAAGAAGAACTAAATATTTGGCAACATACTAATAATAATAATAGAATTTATATTTATAGTGCTATAATCTAATTTGTAAACAGGGAATAAAAAATGCACTGGCCCCTATTTAGAGCCGCATAAATATTTGGCAACATGCACTCACCCAGAGTGTAATATCAGTGCACATGTCTGCTACCCAGAAGGGGCAAAAACATCTTTGTTGCCAATGTTCAAAAGTATGTCTTGCTTTGAAATTGCATATTCTAAAGAATGTCAAAATCTGTTTACTACAATTTTTAGAAATGGAAAAGAATATATAAGAAGAATACCATCACATAAGATGGTTCAAGATCTGGAGGAACTATATGAACAATACTTACCTAGGAGAAGTAGCCGTGGCCAACCTAGAATAGTTCAAGAAGACCAAGAAGAACTTCCTCATACTCCTCCTGCTCGTGTCACCAATAGGAGGAGCACCCAAAACTCAAGAACCCTTCCTCCTACAAACAAAAGCCCACCCAGAAAGAGAAGTCCAAGTGAAATGACACCGCCACGCCCAAGAACGCGTCAGGGAAGCCAGAGAAAAAGAGTGATAAGGACAAGGGTGTCAAGGAAAAGAAAGAGAAGTAGTAGGTAGATAATAAACAAAATAGTACCTTGTAGTTATTGTGCAACTTCTTTTTTTCGTCATGTTTTTTCTGCTATCAACTTGACATGATTATTGCTCTCGTTTCAATTATACATCACGAAATCATATCATATCATATCATTATATTCATCCTGGATAACTTCAGCAGTACAAACATGAAAACGATCAAGGAGGGTATTGATCCCCAAAACATTAGCACAAAAGAAGACAAGACAATTTTCTCAACCAAGAAAGCAAATAAGATTGAGAAAAGATGGACTTATCTAAAAAAACGAAATATTCGGTATACCATTTAAAGGAATCATAACCTAGTTGGTATACACTATGCAGTCCAAAATCAGTATACCAAATCGTAAATAAGTGTCATTAACAGACTGGTGTTAAGCAGAAAACAATTTTTCACTGTACAATCTTCGGAAAACTGAAAATTTTAACTTTTAAATTATTATTTGATGATTCTGAATAAAGAATTGATATTTTATTGAAATTATTTTGATATGTTAAAACAAAAGTTAGAAATATTGAAATAATTTGTAATACACTGAATTATAATGCAAGATATTAATTTTTAAATATGCAATAATCAATGCGTTTAAACGTTTGTATAATATTGTAACAGAATATAAACCAAAAACAATGATTTCCATTTGAATTTCAGAAATCAATACAGCTTTGCAAATCGGTGATTGAATTATAATGCAACATATATTGATTCATATTTTATACAATGTAAGAAAAAGCAGGCATTGATTGACACAATACAAAATATTGAATTCTTAAACAAGTTAATAAATTATAACCTTGATTTGTCGAATCATATTCCAAGTGATATTTTATAACTCAATGCGTTGCTTGATTTCTGAAAGGAAAACTACTTTAGAATGCTACAAGCCCCCCCCCCCCAAAAAAAACAAGATACAAACTGATTTGTCAAGTAGAGAAATCCCAGACATAGAGTTCATGACAACATGACACAACAGACTAAATAAATAAATAAATAACACAAGGATTAAGTAATTAATTACCTGCCCGAAAGCCTTAATTCGCCGCACCGAAGATATGAACGAAGAGTCGCGCTTACAACAATATTATACCATAGATTAATCAGGTTGTAAACACCATGCATTCATGACATCATGCATACATATTAGAATTTCAAAATTTCTTTTCTTTCAACGACATTTGAAGCATTTTTTTAAGTTTTCCATCAAACAATGAGAAATGACACGTACGTACACCAAGTTTTCCAGTAAGATATTCATCTTTAATTTCCGAATGTAAGTTTTGAATCTCTTGTTTGGTTGGTAGGCTCATATCACCATCATGAATTATGTGACATCAATTTTTTCACATAGTATGCGAAAATTGCAGTAGCTGTAGAATGAATCGCATGGACCAATTCATTGGCGAGCGTTTAGAACCTATTGGATGAAAATATTGTGATTGTACTTCCATCCATTTGGTTGCAATCCGACCACAGAAGAGATTTTGATGTCCAATTTTGTCCTGGATATGTGATGTAGTTTGAAGAGGAGACCCAATCTGGATGTAAATGTTGTAAGAATAACTGAGGAGTTCCAGGGTTTATAACACAGATAAGTAAATGAACAAGATCTGGCTGAGTATCATTGTTCTTCAACCATTTAAACAGCTTGTTTGCACATTTTTTGCATCGATCCCGAGATCTTACATCTGGACAACATATCATATGGCTCGTGTTTTCATTCACTTGTTTACACAGTGGACATATTGGTGAATCCCAATAGCCCCAAGATTTCATTTTTGTAGCTACTCCACAAAAGCCAGAGACGAATTTTACCGCCCACAGATGTCGACTATGTGACAACAATTTATGGGCTTTTTCAATCGCATTCCAGTTTACCAAGTCAAAAGCTGTTGCCGTCAGATATCCTTTACGATCTAGAAACTGCTTCATTGTGTTCCCATGTATCCAATTTTTCTTGATGCCGATATATTGGCCGTGACCTGATGTCCTTCAATGAAAAGTTGGCATTGATCTCTTGTGTGTATATCCAATGGTGTATACATCATTGACTCCATATATTGACGAAATATTGACGCACGTTTATCAACATACACATTAAGCTGCTCTAGTCTGGTTAGAGGTCGTTGCAATTGATCTCAGTGCCCTTTAACTTTTTGCGGAATAATATCAATCGACAGTTTTTGTTTCAACGCATGAATAGCCCACAAAATATCGAAATTTGATTGTGTTACTTTTGCTCTTTCCTTTTTCGATAATGCATTGAATAAACTAGACTGATTATCACATGCCACTATGATTTTTCCTTTCACTATCTCATATTTATCGCATATAACACAGACTGCCTTTAAAATTGCATATATACCATAGAGTTCTCCACGATATGAATCAAGAGGCAATGATCCATGAAGTACTCCATGATCTCCAAAATATATGCCATCATTACTATCAAAGGGTGATCTGATACTGCGACTGCATTCCATTAATTATGGTAGTTGCAATAACTTGTGCTTGATTTGAAAATGTGGAATGTTGAAAGAATTTACGAAGTATTGGTATGTCATTGTCAATGATTTGAAGGTCTGGAATATATCCATTAAGGATGGGCGTGTTTGTGGATGTATTAGATACAAATGCAATATACGGCGTTGACAATTTTGAAGGAATATTAGATAGTGGACAGTATGCATTGTACGATCTTGTTGATGTTTTATGGTATCTAAAAAAACGATGTGGTGACAAGGAGGTGTCACAGATAATTTTTTCCTTTTTATGATATTTCCATTGTGAGTGAAGATGGGATATTGATATCCATGGACCTAAAGGTGTATGAAATATGCCTTGTTCATTTTGTGTCCATATTTCGATTAGAGCACGATTCCATATTTTCCAGTCAGATGGTGGAGGTTTAGGCTGAAAAGGCCATTGATAATAATAATAATAAGAATAAGAAAATTATATTTTAAGTGCTACGTATTAATGTGAATACAGGGAAAAAACCGTGCACTAGCCCAAAAATTAGGACTCTCCTCACCAGCTTGACTTTGTATAAAATCATGATTTTGTCTTATTTCATACTTAGGTAACTGTGACGTATCTACCTCTGCTTTCCGTTTCAAAGATTTCAATTTTTCATTGACGTCATTATTCTTCTTACCTTGCACTCGAATTTTTTTCTTACTTCTGTCCCCATCAATCAATTTGGTGATTGGTGGAAAACTTTTTTTAAATTTTCGCTTCGTAGAAGACACAATTTTTGATCTCTTATTTCTTTTGATAAGTTGTTCACAAAGGTAAGTTATATCTATCGCAATTCTTTTTTGTTGATGTTTCATGCAAGTTGATTTGGAAGTCTGTTTTATTTTCGTTTAGTTCATGATGGTTTTCTTGATTCTTCTTTTTGCCGATCCAATACATTGTTTTGGCTTGTATGTTGCACTCGCTTTAACCGAGTGCAAAAGGCCATTGATATATACTCATTATATGGGATGGTTTCTCATGTGGAAAGAATGTAGACCGTATAGTAGTTCCTTGACCATTGGAGATGTCTGAAGCATTGTGCATGTCAATATTGCGCTGAACCTGCTGTGGAGCTCTGTCATAGTAGAAAGAAGGGCTTTCATCAGCGTGACCTGGGACATGCAAGAATTCTATACAGATTGGTAGCTCTTTGAAAATGCTATCTAATTCTGTCTTAACGTCTATATGACATGTGGAAAGCTTGGTATATGTATTGGTTTCTATATTTTTTGACAAAGCGCTTCTTTATCATCACAAAACAAGGTAAATTTGCATGTTATAAAATTCACATAAAAAGCTTTGCGATGTGTAGCATAGCTAAGATTGTAAACTTTTCAGCACGGTTACTGGTCATTCCAAGCAGTCTACTGGACCTACGCCACGAAGATGGAATCATGATGAATTGTGTCAAGAATATATGTATGTTTGCTTGCTGGTAACGCACGGATGCACCTCCTACTCCCATTATTATTTTTTGTATTGCTATCGCTAACTCTCGTATACATTGAATCGACTGATTGATGCCTGTGAAACGTTTGATGGGATCGGGGAATCCCCTCCATAGATATCTAACCTTCTCCATTTCTACCTCCAATGACTGTGATGTGGAGAAATCTACAAAATTGACTGGTGTTGGCGATGGAATAGAAAAGTTAAGGTTGGAAGTCTTGGATGATAATGGTTGTGGAGGCTTAATTGTTATGGGCGAGGATGGTGTTATTGACACTATAAGTGCTGGGATTTCGTCGTTTGTAGATTGTTTTGGAGGAGAGTTTGCAGTATCATAGTGGAGGCGACGGAGTCAAGGTTACGGGTAAATATGAATGTGGCGATGTATACTGACCAGTTTACAAGACAAGATATTACAAAATGGATAATTAACCACTATTAGAGTTGGGCAGAACAAGCTAACACCATCCTATGTTGGCAACTGTAACTTGTGATGTATAGTGTTATTGCGAAGCACGTCTGAAAGTAGGGTTTACCTTCTTGGTACTACTGATGATGTATGCTCGATGCGAGCATTTGGTGAGAAGTGTGAGCAAAAAAAGGGGGATAAGTACAACAGGTATATTACGTGAGCGTTTAAGCCCCTGGTAGGAAGTATGATGATGAAAATAGATAGAGAATAAATAAAATAAAAATGTCCTTTTTGGATTTTCTTCATACCATGTGGGTCAAATGGTAGTACACCATTCTCCAAGCTGATGCTTCATGTACCGAAGAAGCGAAAAAAATATATGGTCAAACAAACTGACAGGAATTCATAGAGGAAGTGATAATTTCCAGTTAAAAAAGAGAAATAAATTCTTCAAATGTGCCCGCTCACCTTGTAAATCTAAAAATGTAGTTATCTCGTCCGAGCATATCAATTACTACAAGAGAGAAACACGGAAAATTAAGCCAGAATAACACAATTGACCGATATGGATGAGTCATTGCCACGCGTAAAAATGAAAAATTCCTAAAAAAATGCCTACAGTTCAGTGTCAAAAACAATAAAACAAGAAACTTACGATGTGAAACCAACCCAACCAGCCTCCAACCGAATTTGGATTAGAAATTCAGTCTAAAACAGTTGCGAAGCTCCATAACATATACCTCCAACTTTACACCAATGGTCCTCGAAATCACTTGTGAAAAGAACCATCTCAAATGTTGGAACAAAGACAAAAAAGGAATCCAATTTCAAACAATACAAAGAAATACTATCACTACACAGAGCCATCAAAATATTGGTATTACTGAAGTTAAAAAATTCAGCAAAAAATACCAATTTGACTTGCCCCTGGAGAACAAAAAGAGGAAGAGAGAAAAGGCCAAAATAGATGAATATAACAGGAAGCAAAGAAAAAAAAACTCGAGGATAGGGCTTCTCATAAAAATCAAAATATATTATTCATTGGCGGTAGTGCTGGAAAGCTTTCAAATCAAAAATATAGAGAAAACCCTTCTGCCCAGTAGTAGCGTATTATATTATTTAATGATGCCGTTGTCATCACAAGCCTTCGTAGCTCAGCTGGTTAGAGCGTGGGTCTAATAAACCCAAGGTCGTGGGTTCGATCCCCACCGAGGGTAGCTTTTTGCATAGTTTTGTGTGAGGGTACCTTTTTGTATATTTTTGTATAGTTTTGTGTTTGCTAGTCCATAAAATTCTAAAACAGGGGGTGCAGTATTCTCAATTATAACGAATGTATCGCTTTACTTGTTGAAGAAAAATACTTGGATGCAATCAATAGTTTTTACATCAATTTTATTTTAGCAATTGTCAATGTTTACTAAAAAAGATTACTGACGGGATTGATTGGTCATCCATTGGTGCATTCATCATTCGTTGTACAATAAAACTAGATCCTTAAATCATGTTGAAAGCAAGAAACACATTTCCTCTATTTTTGGTTCAATATTCCTTTCTCAAAATTGCAATAAACTAGTTAATAAACCTTTTCAAAAAATTCTTGAAAGATTCAAATTTTCTCTCCTAAATTTTTTTAATTCGTGCTTCCAAAGACTTGGACGTCGATTCGTACGTGTAAACGGCATTTACGGCTTTTGTTAGTTTCAAAAAGTAGCAAAGTGACTGCTTCTTAAATTCATGACTGCTGTTTGACTACCTTGTCTCGACTGGTGCATGCCTGAACTCGTAATACCAACACATTTATTTCAAGAATTTGTTACTAGTAGCTGATTAAGGCCATAAAGTTGAAACAATGAAATTAGGAAATGGAAACTTGAGCAATGCTACACCAATAACGAATTTAATGAAAAGAGCAAACATCAGCTCAAACACTTCACCAGATTCTCTACCTTATGCTAAAAATGGAGTATTAGAAAAGCAATGGTCATACAAAATGGATCCACAGAACAGGATCGCACCCAGCATCACTCAGCGTCGTTCACGTGTCAGCATTGTTATTAGAAGCATTGGTTGTCGAGTGCCTGGAGGAGTAGAGACTTTGCTACGCACTTCCGATTCAAGATCGAATGCGTTTGACAACACGAATATATCAATGACCCAAACATCCTTTTCAAATGCTGATATAGAAGAAAATGATTACAGTTATAGTGCTGCTACTAACATGTTAGACAGTAGTCAAAACAAAAGCTTGAATAGTAGGGTGAATAAGCTAGGTACGCGTTTACTACGAGTAGCAAAGGGGACAACCAATCGAATAGAGAGAGTAGCAAAAGGAACAACCGATCGAATTGAACGTGGGATGACTGGAATGGCCATTCGAGCAGATCAGGGTAAACGCCCTGATTGGGCATGCGCTGGTTGTTATGTTACCACTTGCTCATCCAGCAACGCAAAGGATATTAAATGGGAACATATTGGAACAACTGATTCTATTGCAGTATCCAATAATTTAAATACAACTGAATGTAACAATCAAAATGAAGATATGGTGTTTCATGTACCGATAGTTCTTACAGATGAAATTATGAACCCTAACGCACCTTCCAATTTTGAGCCTGTTTTGCAAGTTCAATTATTGCGAAGAAGTGGGGCTGGTATTTTTAACAACAATAAAGCAGGAGGTGTCGGCAAACATTATATTGCAGGAACAGCAACTTTCAAACTTGCTGAAATTATGAACACTCACAGTCAGAGTTTGTCTCCACTTGTTATCTCATCATACATCCAGTCACCTGTCCCGGATATTCACAATCAAGGACGGATTATTTTGACAGTATTACCAGACACACAATTTCCTTCTCCAAATACTTTAGGTTACTGTCTCACAGATCCGAAACCAGAGCATTGTCATCCTTTTTCACTACCCTTTCATCCACCATTACAACAGCATTATGCTCATAAAATTAAGGAACAATACCCATCGAACACTATCCAGGTAGGCGTCGAACGAGCCATAGAATCTACTGTTGTTCTACCCTGTGCGACTGCTGTTACTAAGCTTCTAGCCAGTGCCGCATCAATTTCCGCTTCTCACGTACTTTCATCGATGGAACGAATGCAAAGAGACAATTCTAAGCAAATTGACCCAACGCAAGTGTTGAATATTGGACATGCAGATTGCACGGTGGCTATTTCTGGTTGTTGGAAATTTTCTTCTCAGCATCCAGAAAAAATGAGTTTGGGACCATGCACAGTGGAGATTTCTCTGCAAAAACCTAAATGCATATTTGAGCAGAAAGTTGGCAATGCCGAGGTGCCTGTTTTTTCTTGGAAAGGAACACAAAGTGTTTATCCAAATCAGCAACCTGTTCCCATTAAGCAGCCACCAAAAATATCTGCGTCTAACATTCCTTTTCCATTTTATCCAAAAGTGGATAATGCTGCGAGAAGGATTGGATCTCTCTCTTTTGAAATTGCTTTTGCACCTACGTCAGATCTGCTTCTCAACGACATTAGTACATCCACTGGTACCGGATTAACAAATAGTGCCTTCCAAGTTCTGCAAGGAAGTTTCGATCTTGATCCTTACCTTAGTCTTCCACCGGAACAGCAAGGTATAAGACAATCTGCTCGTATTCCACTTTTTGACGGAAACATACAGGTTGGATTACTAGATATCGAGTTGACATTAAGGCCCCCCTTGCATGTTCCTTCTGATCAAAAACATATTGTTCCGCCAGATTTGGGCTTAGTTTCTCGCATGGGCATGAAACCAATTTCAGAAGGCGCAAATGTTCTAGATCTCTGTAATATTGATACTGCAAATGAGAGTTTAGACCAAACTTCAGTTAAACGTCGTCAACAACTGGAAACTATGGGAGATTTTCTTTCTTTGGAATGGACGAGAGCCCACGCAGCCGAACGTGCGAAACAGGTGTCAATTTTGACGAATCGTTACCAACAATACTATCATGCCATCTTCAATCCACAATATAATATCGATTCAAATGTCCCTTTTAACGAATTTGTGCTGCCAAATGAAAAGAAAGAGAAGCCATCACCTTGTCGCCCAAGTTCAGCAAAAAAGGTGGATATTATGGCTGGTATACCCATGAATGTTCATGTTCAAAGTATTGTAATGGAAAAAGTCGCACAAGCTCCATCCCAACAAAACCAAGTTACACCGTTCCCTGATCCTCTGGTTTATGCCAACGTCACTTGTGGAGCCTGCGCTGACCACCCTGCTGGATATAAGTATGGCGGATTGCGTCGTCTCGAAAGCAAGAGAGTAGAGGTTGCTGAAAGGCTTAAACAATCAAAAACCGATTTGATTCTTGCCATTCACAATTACTTTCGAGAACTCGAAAGTACTAATACGAGTAAAAGCAACTCCAGAAGATACGTATCCACCTCCAATACATACATTAATGACATTCGAAGGAAATGCATCAGCTTAGAAGAAGAACTAGCGTCTCTGACTTGGAATTGCGCCGTGAGACGTGGAAATGTTCTTTCGCAGGCTATTGCCATTGGCTTAACATCTTTGTTATCTTCAATGTCGAACCTTTCCCACTCTTCAAACAAAAACGAAATCTACTCGAAAGCTGAACTTTGGAATCGTCATGGGTACCTAATATGTTTCGAAGGTTTGCTTAGTGCTGCTGGGAAAGAACTGGGAATGATAGAAGATGCTTCTGTTGCGATTGATATGTTGAATATGGTGAGCGTAGAATTTGTTTCTGAGAGCAATGACTCTCCCATTGCGAGAGAAAATACAGGGAATAAAATACCAGTTTTTGCTTCAGAATTCATTCGTTGGGTGAGTTTGGAGGATGGTTCAAGCGCTGGTGCTCTGTTTGAACAACAAAAAAGTACGCCTCTTGTCTTAAAGGTAGGCTTGGATGCAAATTTTTATGTTAGCAGCCTTCCACCACCTGTTCAGAATGGAGCACTTATTAAGTTCTATGCAGTCTTGTTTGAAATGGGAGTTGATATTCATCAATGGGGTGCAAATACATCAGCAAATGCGCGTTCAAAAATAGCTGATGCTGCAGCACAGGCGAAGAATGACACGCCTTCATTTTCATCTACAGCAACTGAGTTGGACGATGACGATGAAGAAGAAGTCGAATCCATGGATCAGGACAATGATATTTTAACTGCACTGAATATGGAAGGTTTCCGTAAATTGAATCTTTACGCTAATTCTGTTTTTCCGCAACCTGCAGCCCCTTCTGGCTTTGCAGTTTCTGGAACCACTGCAACTGTGCATCCATTATTAGCTTCTCTTTGGGATTATATTAGGAGCTCTGCTGGAAAAATGCAACATGGTGTCATCGATGCCGCAGCTGCAGCTGCGGCAAATCTCTCAGGTGGTGGAATTATTTTCTGTAAGAGCGGAAAAGATCGAACAGCTATGCAGGTCACCTTGAAGCAAGCTCAATACTTGAATTCCTATTATATAAGGACATTGCCACATTACGATGAACAGCAACATCGATCTGACGTTTATGGAGATGCCACTTTAATGAGAGTACACGGTACGAGACTTGCAGTTTGTGAGAAGAATGTTGGTCAACCAAAGTATGCGTTCAACTCGTTGCAAGTGAAATTTATGCCAGAAATGCTTAAACCACCTATGTCTGTATTAGCTGGGTTCCTGAAAGGTGGTCAAGTGTTCACGGGAAAGGGATTTATTGAAAGTTAGAGATGCAGGATACTTCTTACTACTTTAAGGTAGTTTTAGAATTCTTTGCTTCGTATATACAATGCATTTCATCTTTCATTCAAAATAATTTTTTAGTATATATATTATTATGTAGCACATAAATCTGCATGGTCTCAGTTTGGCATAATATTCTCTGACAGCGCTCTGACGGTGAACTCAATCTTGATTCTATGAGTAATCTTCAACTAATCATGATTTATTATCTACTATTTAGTGAATTGGTTGCTCAAATTTCACTCGTACTATATCGACTTTCAAGAGAAAATGTTGTCTTTAAGAAAGTTCATAGGTTAAGATTGACCCTCGGCAAGTACCTTTTTCTCTTCTCTTTCCCTGTACCGTTTACGCCTGCTCAAATATTCGTCATTTACTTCCGAAAGCATAGATGCAGCTAAGGTCTTCTTTTTTTTATCCACTGCAATTAGATGGACAGTGACCTTACTACCTTTCTTAATATGATCATTTATGTCTGAAATTTTGTCCGCTGAAATTCTTGAGATATGAAGAAGAGCATCACTTTTGCATCCGACGTCTACAAAAGCACCGTAAGCAGCAATCGATTTAATAGTACCTTCGACTTCATCCCCTACGTTCATGGCGCTTACGGGTTTGCGTACTTCTCGTTGCGCTCGCAGAGACACCCCAACTTCTTTGGTGTCATAATCTATAGTGATCACTCTTGGTTTTATCTTTTGACCTACCTTTAAAATTTTGCTAATATCATCTACACGGTTGTGCTGGATTTGTGAAATGTGGAGAAGGGCCCTTCAGTTCAAGAGCAAAAGACAGACCCAGTCAGGTAAGAGAAAGGAATTGTTATTGAAAAATTCGGCCACACTTCTTACCAGCCCTTATCTTTGATGGCATATTTAGTTTGAATAAATGCACCATATGGTTTCACCTGTACAACTTTTCCTTCAATGATGGAACCTAACTTTAGGTCTTTCAGTGGCCTTCTGGGTTTGTAATTTTTTTTCGCTTTCGCCTTGCTGGTTTTCTTACGATTGTTATTTTTGTTTGCTGTGGTGGGCAAAGATTTCATGGAAGTCTTTTTCTTCTTCAATTTTTTTTCTTTCTTCACAATTTTTATGTCTGACTTTTCTTTGATCGATACAACCGATTGTGTGTCATCTAGTGTATCTGTGTTATGAACATTCAATCCTTTCTCTCGTAAACATGATTGTAATGGATTCAAAAGAGTAAATCCTATTTTTGAAAAGAAGAGTTTATGTTTGATTAGGGTTATAGGGTATATATAAAATCTTCTCAAACTTAGCTTCTTGGAACTAACCTTCTGTCTTACAAAAGACTAACAAAACAAAACACAAGAGAAGATGCTTGTTGTAATATGTTCCCATGGTGCAGAGAGATTAAGATTATTTCGGTTTTGCTGAAGTATTTGTGGAAGGAAAGTTGATCTACAAAAGAAAAGGCTGAGATAATTTACGTATTCGATTTATGGATTCTCATTCTATTTACCACTCAGCTTGACTCGATGTGGCAATTTTAAAAATCGACATCAAGCAAATTGAGTTGGTCAAATGATGTGTTATGAATTAGAACGGCATTCTAATTCATAGCAGCATAATCATAGTATGTATGTAAAAATATATGAAAGCACTATTTATAACTGAATCATAGTTTTGGGAAATTATAGTGCAACTGCTGAACAATATTGCATTTCAATCAAGTTCCTAATTAAAAATGCTTTAGGTTTGTAATTAATAGACAGAAAGGCCTCTCAATTCTGAACTTACTTAGATAATTTCAGGAGATATAGGATAGACTTTGACCGACGTAATCAAGTTTTTTGATGAGATGCTCCACGACAGCAGCGAGTGCTCATTAATTTTGATGATGATGTCATCAAATTATTCTTGAATAAACTTAGATGAGATAGATTGATGTCATATTAAAACAACGCATCAGAGGGTGATGTATCCGTGACGACATTTTCATTCGAAATTCTTACGGGTAGAAGTTCGCCCATTATATAGAAATGTATGTCGTCCGGAAATGACGATAGATCCATTCGAAAATGAATCTAGTTTGCTTTGAAATATATGATCATTTATTTGGTTAAATCCATTCAAAATAGAATCAAAACCTAAAAATTATACTATTTGAAGAACTATGAAACAATGTTATTTATGTTAAATTAATTAATTCTTCTGTTGTTTATCAATGCTATTAACGAGAATGCATATCAAATCAATGGAATGGCGACTGAAGATTATTCTACCTTTGATGAATCATCTATTCCTTGAATTAGATTAGTTATTTGAGAAAGTCATAACTTTTGAAAAAGTCTTTAAGAACCTATTTAATTACTTTGCTTGAATTTACAAAAAACTAACACACTTTTGATGTCATCTAAGTCACAATAACCTTTCCTTTTTGTGTCCTCACACCATGTGAATTGTTGATTGCAGACATAAACATATGTTTTCCTTTCTCTTCGAGTTTCCTCACTCCAAGATCAAAATATGCTCCAGATGATTGTAAATATTCGTTATCACCACCAGAAACCCCTGAAAATGCTAAAGACATGGAATCAACAGCACTCAATCCAAGCAAGGATGAAAGTTTCTCCAGATCTGATGTTGGCCGAATAGCTCCCATAGAATCAATAGCGATCATATTATGTCGATCCTTCCCTTTGAGAACTCGAACAGTATCACCATTTTCTTCGGTTTGACTATGATCGTTGCCTGAATCATTTGTATTACTACCAGACCATTGAATATGCAGATAATCACCTTCTTCAGCAACTAGTCTTGACGGAGCGAAGTCATATTCAAAAGCGGGGTAAACTTCGACATTGTTTCCGATTTTTCCTCTCGCATTGAGGTTATAGACTGTTTTATTATTCGCAGTAATATCTTCTTTGATTTCAGAGGGAAGCTGAACAAATCTAATTTCATGGCTTCTGTCCTCAAACACTCGGCCAAGTTGGTCTGTGTTGTAGGCAGACGCTAGTTTCATAGGTATGCTTTCAAAGACTTGTAGTTTTGCGTCATTTTTATTTTCATACCCTCTTTCTTTGGCCTCGTAAGGACCCCAATCAAATGCATCTTGCATTTCACGAAATGGATTATCTTCCGCACTAACCTCGCTTTCAATACAGATCTGGAAGTCTCTTAATTGGAGATCAACAGCAACACCATCAAATGCCAAAAGAACATGGTAACTATCTCCAAATTTAGGTAATATCTCTTCAATTTCTACATGATACCATTCCCCGTTTGTTGCTTCATCAACCCAATCATTGTGTAAGTTACCGAACAATCTCACTCCATAATTTCCAGTTGTTGGTTTAGTAGAAAAGTTCACGTCGAAACTAACTTTTACTTTCTTACCCCCAAAATCAGTATGTTTCCATCCAAGCCATTGAAATGTGCTGAAAGTTGAAGTTGTAAGCCTCCAAGTGTCACTATCAGTAGAATCTCTCGTCAAAATAATGCGCTCACTGTCCCAAGGATTGATTTCGAGAACGGTATCCAAATCAATATTAAGCTCATCGAACATTTTCAAAGCAATTATAGCAGGACCTTCACCAAGGCCATAGCATTCTCCCACATGCGTATTTGGTGTCTCAGCAAGCCTTTCATTACGTAATTTAGCATCGTAATCAATGTTCCAAGCGTCGTAGTCTGAACTAGTAATATTGTATCTAATTCTCACGGCACAACGAGAATGAACTAAATCCTCAGGAACTGTCCATTTGTATCCAACAAAATAACGCGTTTGCCCATTTCCATGGTGATTATCTCGTTGATAAGGCGCTTCTTCACAGACTGGGGCCTCCATTGCATTACCATTAGGATATGAATGCGGGTCACTTAGTTTCCATTCTCCAACCTCCAATTCATTACATCCCTCTTCAGTAATGGGAATATCTGCATCTCTAGAGTTGGGATTGTAATTTTCATCCAAAAATTCATCACTAACATGACAATACCACTTCCCTTTAACGTTTTCTGATTCTTCTTGGTAGTATTGGCATCTTGAAGTGTCATCAGTAAAAATAGCAATATCTTTCCAAATGGTAGGATGCCAATATGGATAGTGATCTCGTTCTTCGTTGCACTCGTATCCAAATCTTTCACCATTATTTTCTTGTCTTGTGTACCTAGCATTGTCCCCAACAATATTTCTATCAGCTGGATACAATCCTTTATTTCGTTCCCTCAAAGAGCAATGCTGGTAAGATTGATAATTTTCATGCATTCCATATCTGAAATCTGAATTGCAGTCGTCCCCAGCACAATTTGAATTGAGATTAGGGATTGTATCAGTAGATTGTCCGTCCCTTAAATCATCTTCACAGGCATATTGTAAGATTACATCACAATTCACATTAGAATCCGGACCACAGGAATGCTGGACTGTCCACTGCATATCAATCTCAGAGTCAGTGTAAAAATAATGACCGTGCTGATTGTGTCCAAATCTATTATTATTTTGACTGTCAAATAAGCGGTTTTTATTTCTTCGATCACGGTTGGGTTCGTTCAAGCGGTTATTACCTCCTCCAGGAAATTGAAGATACATGTCACCGCTTGCCATATCTTGGCAAATTGCCATAAACGCTAAGAATTTCAACCTCATAGTGTTTCGATGAATTTGTTTGAGTATCTTTTGATTTTTTTAATGGAACTATTTGTGAGAACGTAGTTTGATGCTGGACTTACAAAAAAAAATCTAACGTGCTTATGTACTGCTTTTATACTTGTGATTATTGGCTAAAAACATTGAACATTGCGTGCTAGGTATGAAATAATTGTTGTAGAGAAACGATCTTGTTTCAAGAGACACTTGAAATATACTTGCACCATCGTATTATTGTACCTTTCAGGATTATGAAAAAGGCCTTTCACGACTTGTAGGTTCCTATCAAGAGACATTACAGTGAAACTTTACATATCTTGGATCATTATCTCTACGTATAGCGTACTCGTGAATAAAATTGTCTTGGATCTTGATTGAAGAAACTTCTTCGCGGTATCGAGTACATTTCAAAGGCCTTAAATATGATATTCCAAGTTAGGTTCAAGGGACATTTTTTGAGCAAATGAAAACCGGCAACTTTTGTCCTAGAGACAATATCCAAACTAGATCTAGGTTTAAGCTCACGAAATCGTGACTAAAGTCATCTTGGAAATAAAGAAGGAAACAGAGGTTTTGTGAAATTATAAATCCAACATTTGTCAAAAGAATACATATAATTTTCTTGAAATTATTATGATTTTTTTGGGATGATTTATTTCGAATAGTATTCTGAACCATATAATAATATAGGATCTAAGGCTTTATTGCTTTTTATAAAGCAAGTGATTCAATGATTCTAATAAAAATTACGCTTCAAAATAACGAAATGAGTCAAACAAGATAAATTCTTTCACTTCAACATCTTATATCTCGCAGTTTATGTGTTCTATCTTATGCTACATATGCAGTGATTATTTTTATTATTCTTTAGTGGAACTGAAAGGCCTCTGAAAAACTATGCTCCTGTAGATAACATAAGACCCCTAAACAAAAAGTCTATGTCTTGGTTCGAATGCAAGGTAAAGAACTGCTTTTTTTCATCTGTTCAAAAACTATAGTAGGTAGAAAAAGCTAAATTAGTTGAAATTTGTAAAAGACCTTTGAACATTTTCAATGACCTGTAATTTTCATCTTATCAGGACAATTTCTTTTTCATTTAGAAGACTCAACAGGGTACGAGTTTCGGAATCTCGATGGTATTTGCCATATGAATCTTAACGTAACATAATACGTGGGATTCTTCTCTTTCAATCCAAGCTCAAATCATTCTCACAAAACAAAAACAATATTCCAAGAACTCCAACATTATATGCAAAAGACATGATATTTATCGCGCTTACTATCTTTTTTGCCTTAGCCGAAGGTAATGTTTATTTACATTCACCGAGGGGCTCCAACAATCGGCTTAACGAAAATTCTGCGCAAAATTCAAACGAAGAAAGACTTTTCCTCGCAAATAACAACAGAAGGGGTGGATACAATGTCGGTGATAAGACTGATCAAGCATCATCGGATGAGTCTAGCCAATATTCAATGCAATATTTTCAGAGTGGTGATGAAGGAAGCTCGTATTTAACCATCGAATGGACCAACCTTATGGGTTGTGGTTTCGACGAGGATGGAGACAAGATAAACACTTGTGAAATTGTGCTCCAAACAAATTGCCAAAGTGACCAAGTGGATGGTGTACCACCAGCAGATTCATTCACGATCCGCAATGGTAAGAATACAAATCAAATGCCATATGTGAAAGATCCTGGAAATGTTTATGATCCCCAAGGAAGATGCTTCATTGACGGGAGTAGCAGGGACTTGGCTCACCGAAAGTCAAATATCCCAAGTAATGCTGAGAATTCCATTCAATTTTGTTTAGACCAATGCAAGACTTCTGGATATATTTATGCAGGAATCCAGTATGAAAGAGAGTGTTGGTGTGATAATGATTTTGGAAAATATGGTGAAGCTCCCTTCAGTGACTGTTATCTCGATTGTGCGGACGAGTCAGGAAACAAATGTGGTGCTGGCTATCGAAACAACGTCTATCTTTCTTCTTCCAATGCTTCTGGTGCTATCTTAAAGACAACAGTAGAAATTATTCAAAATGAAGCTGACAAAGATATCAAAAATAAGGATGACGACTATGAGATACCACTTGAACAAGCACAACAACCAGAAGATCCTTACAAATTTCTTCACCTTACCTCTAAAATAGAAAGCAGCCCCGACGAAGATAGTGGTGGAGTGCCTGAACAAATCGATTTTTTTCCAGAAATTGAAAATGATGATGAGGGATGTACTGGCATCCTTTCAGGACTAATTGGTAGATTCTTAAGATCTACAAAACCCAATGAGAGAAAACGAAGAGTTGTTGCATTGGGAACTCAAGCAGAAAAAAATGTTCGTCGTTCTACAAGTACAAATCAGGACATCGGACTTCACGAGCCTTGGGAATACTACGATAGATGCGATCCATCTATTGGAAAACGATACGGAATGGAATGCTTGACAGAACGAGAGCAATGGCCAGATCCTTCGATTTCTCCATGGGTCGACGTAGCTTACTTTTCAGATGACAGTGAAAATATGTGCACAAATGACGTTGAGACAACGAATCAAAGGCATTTTTTTGAATGTGTAGAGTACTATGATGAAGAAAAAACTACCAGAAAGCACTCATCCAGTTATTTTTCCCAGTCAAACTGCGAAGCTAATGGCGGAGATTGGCTTGGATTTTATAAAGTAGGAGACATTCGCGACGATATCGAAACGCAATCTGCGTGCTTACAACTGAACGGAGGAGCTAAAACTTATGTCTGGGGACGACCCATCAGTTGGAAAGACCTTGCAGCTGACGTTTTATCTTCTGAAACATGCATTGCTCTACCTCCCAAAACAGAATGCCTACAAGTTCCAAATACCAGAGATGGGTATTTAGGAAATGCCGATGGTGAAAATAGCACACCATCATTTGAATGGAAATTGCCCAACTATGAAGAAGATAAACGTTGTGTGTTTAGGATTCGTTACATGGTTTCTGCAGACTCCGATCAGACCGATATCTCTCAAAGTGATAACGTCTTTTATGCTGATGGAACAGATGGTGTTGCCCTTGCAGTAACAAAAACGAAGGCTGTTTTTGAAGACAGAAGCCATATATTTAAGCTCCTTCAACGCCCAGAAGGTATATCGGACGATCTAACGATTCATAATCTTGTTGTTAGGGGCAAACGTGGTAATATTGTACAAACCTTCCCTGCAGTTGAATATGACTTTGCACCAAACCGCCTTTCTATTCCTCAAGGCGACGCTATTCACGTCCAATGGACCGGCTCCAATACTCACAATAATGGTAATCCTGGTGGGGACGGTCAAACTGGAGATGCAGGTGAAGGACGAGGTGGTACAGACAGGCATAATTTTATCCAGCTCCTTAATCGTAAAGCAAACCTTGTTGCTCCTGATCACAAACACTCCTTGTTTCAAAATGCTGAATGGATATGGTCAAGTCATGAGATGGGAAACCCTGAGAATAAAGATTTTAATATTGCTTTAAGCATGGCCACAAGTGGGTACTACCAATGCAAAGAAGCTGAAGAATGTAACGCACCATTTGATAACAGCCTCAACGACCAGCTCAATAATGCACCCGCTAGCTACCATGGAAACATATTTGTTCCTAGTGCTGGAGAGCATCACTACAAATGTATGAGAAATAACAATTTTTCTAATCGATCCCAAAAAGGAACGATTTTAGTTGAATAGAAATCCAAGTTATAACTATTTAGTCAAAATTACTGTTTTATAAATTTTTCGAAGAACCCTCAAACATGTTCCTTCTTAAACACTTTAGTATAGTTGTTTTCAATATTCAAACAAACAAATTTCTTGATCTTCGACTTTTGTATTATGATTTTTAGACCGACTTTTACGAATTATAGAGTTTTTCCAATGTTTTCATATTCATCATACAAAAACCTTTTTTTCGCAAAAAAAGTACAGTAATAAAATAATGGTTCATACAAACGAAAAGAAAGGGAGAAGGAGCATAACAAGCAAAGACGAGGCCGCGTGTTCATTAGGAATGGGCCAGCTAACATACTGTAATCTGGTGTTATTTGAACATTAATCTTGAGCAAAAACCTACTTTATGAAATAACTTTCAAGGATTAAATAATTCATGTTAGAGCACCCTATAGAAAATCATAATCTTCTTGACAGAGTAATTCATGCGTCCATTTTCCAATAATATTTGTATTTTGAGAGTGATTTTCGTCGCAAACGCTTCTGTAATGAGCATAATGTGCATGTAGACATTTCACGGAAGGTAAAGATCCATCTTTTCTATTATAATCAGTTCCTGCAACGCCAGATTTTTGTAAAATATTGCAAAAACCTTCAAATTGTTTTTTTCGCTTTGCTTCATCAAAGGATATGCTATCTTGATTGTTTCCCTTATCGTCGTTAAAGGAAATACCACTGAGGAGTAAATTTCGATCTTCGGAAACCAATGAATTCCATCTTAACTTAGCATATTCTTCATGACACGCCATCATTTCCTCAAATGCATTTTCAGTATCATGAAGACGGGCTTCTAATAGTTTCGCTGCACCTTCCCTTTCCAAATTTGAGATAGCTTTGGAAACAAGTGGACATGTCAGCCAGAATAAAGTAGGGAATGGAGTCAGGTTTTGAGCTGCCTTAGCACGTCTTTGTGGTGACCCACCCCCAAGGGGATAGGTTTGAATGGCTATTGGATTGCTATTTTCTTTGCTTCGAGCAGATACTGAATGCAGATTTGGTGGTATATATCCTAATTGTTGTTTAATGATGTCTTGGTCTGATTGCGACACAACTGGAAGATGAGTCTTTATATGTTGGCTTTGGAGTGAAAATGCTGTCACAGGAATTGACAAGTGTGCCGAAATAAAAAGGATGTGGAGCATTGCTGCAACATAGAAGGATATATTGGACATGATCATCGACTTATACAAATTCAGGAACACCATTGCTAGGTTTGACTACAAAACTTTTTCTTGGTTTTTTACTTTGACATGATAAAATTATAGACAATCAACACAATGGTCACAAAACGTTGTGGAGAATCAAAGCAAAATCAAATGACGCAATCAAAATTAAGAATTTCGATTTCATCCTCTCTCTTTCTCTCTAGAGAATCCACGTGGAATCTCATTTCAAAATTCAGCAAGCAATAAATTGTTAGTCTTTGAAGCTGAAAATAATTTGAATAACTTCTTGAAAAAAAATAATACTCTCTCAGCCCAAAAGTTGATATAACCCCTATAAAAATATGCCACAAGTAAAAGATATTTTGATAATGAAACACCATAGTGATTACTCCTGCGTAATATCAATAAGATTCTACTTTTCATTATTTTATGGATTGGTATTCCACACCATTTGTTCGTCATGGGAGCTGTTGACATTAAGAAGCCATCTTGAAGAATTCAATGATTCCATATGTGTTTCAGAGAGAAGGACAGCAGCAATTACAATTTGCTACTAAACGTTAGCGATGGAAACAAATGCTTTCCTTATAATTCGCAAAAGGTCATACATGAATTGTTTTACAAGAACAGAGTTTTTTTATGTGAATTGAAAGCATAATTAAAACATTAATTTCAGTAGGTGTAGATCGAATTACTTGATTATTTTCGTGAACATCTTATTCTTCCTATCATTGCATAAATAAATCTGATGAAGGTACCGTATCAAAAGATTAACAAAATAAATACAACAGTAGAACCCATGACTAGTAGGATTTTGGACAAAAAGTTAGTTGTTGCATCCTCCATCATAATATATTCACGATGTTCTTCAGGAGATATATCTGAATTAGAAGAAACGCTACGACTTCGTGCTATTAGATGTGGTGGACTGCTCTGAGAGGTCATGTCTGGAAAACCAAGAAGAACTGGAACTATAGAATGATCAAAAGAAGAAGATACTAAGATGCTTTGTGATGAAGATTCTGGTGCTGGGACTCTCATAGCTAGATTGGATCTAGTCCCAATATTATAGTTATTTGTTGATGATGAATTGTTTGGATATTGTACAAAAGGGTTTGGTCGTGGAGGTGTGACAATTTGACATATTTCATCGGCTTGAAGTATTGCCTCTTCTTTATTATTCAAGCTTGGCCTTTTCTTTTTATTCTTGACGTATATGGGTACAATAGATGATAAATTGCAGTTGGCTTTACAGACAGGACAAGAGCGACGAACAGGGTCAACATCATCTCTTTCATCACTTTCATTTCTGACTTCCTCAATGGCCACTCTTTCAGCTGCACGTTTGAATTCCCTGATAGTTTCTTTTCTTTGTTTCGAATTTAGATGTAAAATCTTTTTTTCCCTCGAAGTTAGTCCAGGTTCAAGCCATTTATACAGACATGCCCAGCAGTATAAGTGACCACATCGTGTCACGACTGGATCTTGCACCGACTCTAAACAGATGTTGCAATCAAAATCATATTCTGTGCTTTTTCCTCCTATTCTTTTTCTAGATGTGGTTGGATCATCTTTTTCAGAAACATCAGATGGAGCAAAAGTTTCCCTGTCCCTTCTTTCAGTCGTATTATTATGAATATTGTCAAGGTTTTGATTCTCATTTGACACTTGATCTGAAAATCTCCTTTGAGACGTTTCACTTGAACCTTCACATGATGGAGTTGTGGTGGCCATTATCAAAAGTGGAGGAGATTGTGACTCTTCTGTCTCTTGACTTATTTCTTGTTCGAATGTCATGTTGCTTCTATGGTTAAATTCACTTTCCACTTGAAGCTGTTGATCAATTAATTATGTATCTTGGAGGATATCGGAACCGTACGTGAACGTGGAAACTTTTTATGTTTATGCAGTGTGTGTTGTCATCAATTCATGTGACGATTACAATAAGAACAACTCTGAGCCAAACTATAATACTTTATCTACGCAATTTTGAGCACTATAACGTACTTTACGATTTATTCATACTTGACCATTTGTTGTCTCTAAATAAGAAATTGTTGAAAGATTAATACCTATATATTTAAAAAGAAATAATAAATATTTTTTTAAGTAGAAACAGGATGACAGCAGATATATAGGCAATTCAATAATTTACTTAAGGAAGGTTTGGTACTCTATTTTTCAACGCAATATTGGGTAGAAAACTTTGACGCTGCACGACAACATAGGTTCTGTTTGACCTCTGTCTACCACCAAGATGAACAGCGTTTTTAGCTCAGCGGCTTCCCAATTCCGCCAAAAGCAGCCACAACTAACACAAAATCAAGAGGTATGATTAAGAATATCTCAGTATGATGCCCATTGATGATCAATATAAAGCTAAGAATGCCTATCTGGTTCAAGCACACATGGAGTTGTTCACTTGTGAGGACGTTGACAACTACTCTAGGTTCGGCTTTCAGAACCGCTCATCTCCAAAAGGAAATATATTTTGAATTTGAGAGATTGTGTATATATATAAAGGTCAAATACATTTTGCATCTCACCTTATTTTCTTTCTTCCTGAATATTCACTACACTCGAATGAATAAAGGCGGCCAGACTTTATCGTAAATCTCTAAAAGCACTTGCTAGTTGGTCTATAGATCGCGGAATTTACCTCGATGAAGCTACCAAATTACGAGCACGGTTTGATGCGAACAGAGGATGCAATTCTGCTATGGCTTCTCGTTTAATTAAGGTATGTTTAGAAGAGAAAATAGAAAAGAAGTTTAAACATATATTGAAAAAGACAAAGACACTCAAACGATGTTGTTCAATCATAATAAAATGTTTAGGAGGGACAATCTGAATTACATGAAAATACCCATCCAGATCCCTATTGTGTACCTTTCATGCCGGGTGGTAGTCTTTTCATGCGTAATCCTCCTCTTCCAATGGAGGTTTGTTTCCCTGATGGAGATCTTCCTGCCGATGCTCCCAAAGTAACCCTAAATCCAGATATGTCAATTTGTAAAGAGGAAACTGGAAAGTCAGCCATTGGGCGTGTATTGGTTGATTTTGGAACCAAAAGTATGTCCTAAACTTGATCCATATTATGACATGGCACGCTATCTATGATTATAGGTATTTATATTATGGACTTGTCTACAAAATAGAACCTTTGCTGTTGTTCATATTTATTTCAGGATTTTTTTAATATATTATAATTTGAAAGACGCTTACTTTTGCAATCTTGTCATAAATAAAGTATTTTTACAATTCATATTGATTTTACAAAAACATCTAATGTGTTAATCTAATCATTCTAGCACATGTTTTAACTTCCTCAACCAAAAACCAATTAATCCTATTCCTATTTCCCAGATACATCTTTAATCAATATTGAGACGTTTTTCTTCAACAAGTCAGATTGATCTTTCTTGGTAACTTTTTCAATCTCATTTGCCCCGGCTTGCTTCACTGCTTTCATGTCTTGTTTCAAAGCATCCGAATGCATTGGACATTTGCCACAACGTTTGTGATTGCAATTAGGTTTGTTGCAGAAATGGGCATATCCATTAGTTATCTTTGCCCTGCAAATATAACATATATGTGTTCCACATGAGCAAGTCATCTTATTGCACCCTTGTAACTTAAAAAAACGTTTTTTACAATTTGGACATTCTCTAATTCTAGCATTTGTCATTGCTTCTTCTACAAGTTTGCGCCCATTAGTATCATTTGCTTTTTCTACTTCATTACATGCGAGTGGGTAATGCGATTGTTCTCCACAGTATCGGCATGATCGAAATCCGCATTCAGGTCGAGGACAATAAAAGGTATGCTCTGTTTCTGGAAGGATAGCTTGATAGTGACATTTTGGACATTTACTAAAGAGAAATAAGAAAGTTGATACTCTTATATGACAGTTTGTACACCTTGATTTTAGAAATCATGTACTCACCATAAATTGGATATATTTGCATGCTGTAAATCTTCCAAGAATCTAGCCTCATCATATTTTTCTTTCACTTTTTTTGGAAGCGCTAAGTCTAGTTGACTTTGACAAAAGCCATAGGAACAACTTTGATTTGTTACAGAATCAGACCACATACACCGAAGAATGTTTTTCTGCTTTCCAAATATTTCCTCTTCTGCATATTTTCGTAAACAAGTCTTACAAAACAAATGTCCGTCTTCGCAGTGACACATTTCTTCTATATCGTATTCCATGAAACAACATTGACATTCCATATTGCTTTCTTGTAAATGCTGGAAAAGACCTCCAAATTGAGAGTTATTCGTTACTATTGATGATAAGTTAAGTTTCTTTGAGTCAGGTGTAGATGTGGAATCGTCAATTTCAATTATCTCATATGGAACGATAGAATTCAACACTTGTTTCGAACGAGTGCGTCTACGTTTTCCTATTGATGAAGATGATGTAGATTTTAGTTCTTCTTCGTCAATTTTAATTATTTTTGTATCATTCTGATGATGAAGCGAGCGTGGAATATTTCTTTTGAGTTTATTTTGAAGTTGCAGATTTTTGATCATTTTATTCTTCTTCCTAGAAGCCTCATTGATTGTGTTTGAACCTAATGTTGAGTCCAATGGCGACGTTAAATCAATAACTTGCATCCCAATTTTATCCTTCTTCATCTGCTCATTGTTTCTTTCAGGATCAGGTCGAGAGCTACAGTTTTTCATTGCAAAACTAGCAACTATGAGGGAACTTCGATAACTTCCCTCCACTTTTTGTGTGTGCTTTTTGAAAAGACTTAAATTTCCACAAAGTCTCACGGCCAGTTATACTGAATTGATGATTCAATTATGTTCCATCTGTATCTAATGGATTCTTATTTATCATCAATCAAGTTCATTTTTGATGGTTCAGTTCAGGCTCTTACTTTTACTGTTTTGGTTCGAAGTTGATTCTATTTGAATTTGGCGCTCTTTTCCCACTTTCGATCTTGTGCTGATGTCGGCTCACGCAAGATTAGTACTGTCCACGATGACGTATCTACGTTTACGAAATAGAGGTTTAAGAAAAGTATACCCTCACTCTCATTATCATCCATCAATATGGTACTAACCACTCTTCTCCATTTCATTCTTAAAATTTCATTGGTTAGAAGATAAGCTGTTTCTCTTTCTTTTTAGTTTTAGTTTCATTTTATTAAATTGTAGATTGGACTTATTCATCATGTTGATTGTATACTATACCAGATTTTTAAATGCAACACTTCATCTCACATCGATTCCAACCACATTCAAAATAAATCGATACAATAAAAGCTGCATCATATTAATGTTTATGTTTTTGTTCATGTTAAGGGCAGAAATAAAATAAAATTTGTACTAGCTTAAAACTCTTGATACATCATCTTTTGCAGAATTATATTATTTTTTTCTAGTTATTCTGGGTTTGCGAACGGAATGGATTTTAAATAAATTTTTTAATACCTGCCCATGGATCATAGTCCTCTTCTTCCTCTGATGGATTTTCATCATTTAATCCTTTTTTCTCTTTCTCAGAATCTAATTGACCCAAGAGAGATAATATTTTCAATGCTCGATCTCTTGCACCTGGACTTTTTGCGACAACACTTTCATTAGTAATATCAGCTACTCTAGCAGCATATCTTTCCATGGAAGCATCTAAGGTGGACGTATGTGTCGCCATATCACTACTTAGCTGCTTTACTTCAGTGAAGCCCCTAGCTTCAAACAAGGGAGCCGCTACAAGAGTTGCTTTGCAACGGAGGGTATTCTCAAACAGCACATCCTTACTTTGATCATCCCCATCCAAAAGATTCGTTTGACGTGTTAAATGCTCTAAAAGCAGTTCATCAATACAGATTGAGAGAGCCTCAGTATGTTCTGATCCACCATCACATAATAAATTAGTTTCCTCTTTTTTTAGAGAACATCTCAAAGTATCTATGATGAATTTATTTCCAGCTGGACGCATACGAGCTACGGCTACAGGAGCATTCGCAGTGACACCACTAGTTTCATTTTCTTCGCCGTTTTCTCCCTGCAATGATTTACCTTCTTTTGTTTCTATCTGAGGATCGGAATTGCCCTCTCCTGCAGTGTTGCTGCTGCCCAAAATAGCTGTAGATGTGGCAAGGTCCATAGCATTCAAAAAGTCATCTTTCAAAAAAACAGATGGTAAGTTATTACTAGACCGATAAACTGCTACCCAAACATCGTCTTTGTTAGAGTCACTTGTTGTATCAGTAAGGGAAGGGTTATATTGATGAATACAATTCAAGTCTGCTGGACATGTTGCCCGAAAGCGATCATAATATCCCTTGGCATCTGGAATTGGAAATGATAATGCATGAACCGCCACATCGCTACTTTTGAGCAATAGAGTAGACAGAAAACTCAAGGCAATCGCACGCGATTTTCTTTCTTTTGTAAGGAAGGGCATGGTCAATTATGAATGCCTTTTCAATTTGTTTCAGCAGATCATACATGATGAGAAACCATTTGTTTTCAACATTCTTTCATCTAAGTTTTTCGTAATGATTCTACGTAATCAACAATAGTACGTCATTCTTGAACTTTTGTTATTTTTTCTTTTTACGATCCTGCTGTTGTTTTATCATTTTATTTTAACTTTTTTTAACGTTGCTTCGTTTATTTTTGCTAAAAAATGAGATGACACATCACATGGCACAGATAAATGGACTTAATGCACATTGATCATTATAACTTTATCTTTATTTAGCTTTCGATTGGAAACATTCTCATACGTCTTTTTTTTTACGGATAAAAATGCTCTTTCAGTTTTCAATCCTTATAAACATTCACCCGAACTTTATAAATCACATAATTAGAAGTCGCAAGAAGAAGAAAGTGAGATGACAAATTTGTTAAATACATGAAAATGTAGATCCATTCTATACCGACTGTGCCTCGATATGGCACACAACCAGTTCAAACATGGACAATTATCATTATTGTTGCAAGGATTGTCATTTTAAGGAGGGATCTACACGTGGGGTTTTCATGTTGACACCGCTGCAAACTTGCATAAACTTATCGGAAGACGATGGACTTACCTTTCAAGCCCTTGTATCTTGTATGATTCATTATGATTCAAAAAGCCATTTCGTTTAGATTCTGAAATAGACGAGAAATCCAAAAACATCATGAAGTGAGTATACTATTATCGTTTTCTGCATTCGCTACAAAAGAAATGTAGATCCATTCTATACCGACTGTGCCTCGATATGGCACACAACCAGTTCAAACATGGACAATTATCATTATTGTTGCAAGGATTGTCATTTTAAGGAGGGATCTACACGTGGGGTTTTCATGTTGACACCGCTGCAAACTTGCATAGAGGCAAGGCGAAAATAATAACTTCAAAAACTCACCAAAAGTTTAAATTTTTGTAATAGCGAAATAGAAGACCATGCTGCGAGGAAATATTATGATCCAAACACGCGACGTTCCATTGCATCTGGTAAAGATTTGATAACATCCAGCCATGGTTGCTCAATCATGACAATCTCATTATCTGAAATATAGTCCATGAACATCATCAAGTTGTATTTGAGACAGATGGTAAAGTTTTTGCTTTCCGAGCTGTGACTATCCTTATTTTCCTCTTCATCGACATTCGAAAAGCTTCTTCTTTTCCGCTTCATAGCATCCGATAAGTGACGACCACGGATATGAAGACTTGGAAACAGTGGTGCGACTCGAGGGATTTCTTCATTCAAATCTATTGCACAAAAGAAACCATGACCACCCTTTTTCGTTTTAGAAGTTGTGAGATTCAAATATGAGTTCAAGCCTTCAAGTTAAATGTATGTTGATAGAAAGATGTTTCTCTGAACTATACCAAATATGTCTTGATAGCGTCACATAGATGGGCGAAATAGAGAATAATTTATATTGCAAGGAGATTCATTGATATCAATACGCGAAACAAGATGTTTCCATCAATACCAGAGTTTATTATAGATACTCCTTGCTTAAGCTCTCAAATTTGATAAACGTTTCAAACCAATAAAACACTCACCATTAAGAATCTGCTGGGTTCCGATGGAGGAAACATAAATCGAACTGGAAAGTCAGGACTATGAATCAATCCTCTTGGTAACGCTTGCGCAACCGGGAAACCTGCATCCTTTGTCCAATCTGTCATTGATTTACTCTCGGTATCAAAAATGTAAAATGAATTATTGACACATCCTACCATCAATGCCGATGACTCAGTAGAGGTAAATTTGAGCGCGCTGGGTTGTGCTTCTAAAGCTGGGAGAGTAAAGTGATGTTGATAGGTGGCAGATAAAGAGAAGACATGAATAGACTTGCTACCAAGAACTCTTCTTCCCACAGCAAGGTATCGTCCATCTGTGCTCACATCAATGAGTGAAATGGCCCCCGGTCGGCAAGAAGCATGGTTGGAAGTAATTAGATGTTCTTTGAATGTGTGTTCGATTTGGACAGTCACTTTTGGAGAGTTACTTTCTCCTGAATCCATCATATCATCCCCATTTTCTGATATGGAGAGGACATGGATAGGGCCATTGGCGGTGGCACAGATCAATTGAGTCGCATTTCCAAAGGTATAGAATTTCAATGCGATGCAGGCTTCCTTCATCTGTTCATCTTCCAAGGCAATAAGATGGGGTGCCATACTCAATCTAGTTTCTTCTTCATTCTCAATATATTCAATCTGAAATATCATAAGATTTGCAGCATCACTCACAGCTAGGAATTTTCCATCTTGAGAGATGTCACTGCATACTAAATTGAATTGAGTGACAATGTCCAAGGTTCCAATAAGATTATCACTGTCTGTGTCACCTCCTTGACTTGAAGTAGATGGGATCAATGCCTTGGAAGTGCCTGCTAAATCCGATAACGAAGTTGATGGAGAATCTTTTAATTGATATAAGTCCACAGATTGATCTTTCATGGCACTAAAAACTCGTTTCTCCTTTGCAAGTGAAACTGGAGACATGAATGGCATATGAAACATTCGTCTAGGACGTTTTTCACGGAAGGAATTAATGTGATAAGTACATATTTTTGTATCTACACCACCACTGCAAAGCAATGGTTCATTGTAGGGCTTTCCTTCACTTTGAGTCTCCTTCCATTGATAACAGGAATTTCCACCAGTGGAATCTTGGACGGAACATATGGCCAATCCTCGAACATCATGTGTATGAGGACGATTTGCATGTGCTAGTATCCATTCTTTCATAGCGCCACTTTGCGATTGTTGTGTTTGTCGTTTCCCTGAATGAGAAGAAGCATAACTACCAGTTAATAAACATTCAATGCAAATGACACGAGGATCAACTCCTGCAGCGTAGACCTTTTCTTCCAGGGAATCCACACATAAATCCAAAACAGGTGCCATTTGTGAATTTTGTGCAAATGATTGAGTTAGGATACCGACATTACCATCCCAGAATTGAACTTGTCCAAGTGAATCACCAGAAATAACTGTATTGTCCGATAAGACTTGTAGAGCCCATACTTTGGTGGGTGTGGTATATCCACGGTTTTCCAGTGTCATTCGAAAGGATGACTTCCATTGGATACCCTGTTTGTAGACTGTCGATGAATAGTTGGTAGATATAGGTCCTACTCCATCGGTGGAAGTAGAAACACAATCATATCGACGAATTGTCCCATCGGCAATTCCAGCATAGAGAATACTTCCTCCAAGTGGATGCTGTTTTTGTTGTTGTTGTTGTTGTTGCTGTTGTTGTTCATCGCTAGAAGCAGTACTTCCACTTCGAGAAGGTGGACGTTTCCATGCTATAGATAATACAGGAGCACCTGCTGTGGGTAAGGTCCAGGCCAATTCGATTCCTCCACCTGTATCATTTTGACCATCACGGTTGTCACTGCTTTCATTGACTCTAAAAATTCGTACACATCCATCTTCACAACCAGCTGCTATATATCCACAGCAATGATTGTGAGAGGAATATTCTTCGGGGAAGGCTACTAATGAAAATACGGCTCCACCACCACTTCCAATGGTATGAGTGTGTTGTTGAGTTGTAAAATCCAACTCAAAAATAGTTCCATCCGATATAGATCCACCAAAGAGTCTTCTATACGAATGACTATTATAATTATCTTGTTGATAACGTGATGAAAATGTCGGTAGTTGATGTTGATGTTGATGTTGATCCTCATCTTTCCTAGTCATGGAAGACGTAGAAGTTTTCGAATGCATCAATGTATTCTTATGGGGATAATGATGAAAGTCCGAAGTTAACCAAACGAGAGCATCTATTGATCGCTTGGGCATACCAGGAATATGTCCAACGCCATTCCATTTTTGATTGGGGTCATAGATTTCAACACTGCCATTTTCTCGAGAAGCTGCCAGGAGAGAATGATGAGTTGGATGGGAAGATGCTAAGCGAAGGATCGATTTAGGAAACAATCCATGATTTCGGACTCGATGAATACGAACATCTAGAAATGGAGCAGTGGAGGATGACGTAGGATTATTCTGATCATTGTGGGAAGTGATGGAAGTTCCATTTTTTTGAGAACTTTGATAATGCTGTAATTTTTTTCGTTGCATGACGGACAATAAGAGACTTCGTTCATCTGAGAATTTGTGTTTTTCCTTCTTTTTTCGTTGACGTCGCTTTTGACATCTTGATAAGTTATTGTTATGATTGTTGGTTGGATTTGATAATAAATTATTTTTCTTGGGTATTGCTTTCTTGGCAGGAGGATTTCCTTTCTTTTGGGAGGTTTTCAAAGAGCGTTTGGATGCTCCCATGTTGTTGTATGAATGGAATGGAATGAAAGTAAGTGAATGCTATATTGGAATTTTATCTATGATTGGAGGAATGATGGTGTATGATAGTTCTAGTCTTGTGGAGGAACAATCAATAGGAATGAGAACAAAGAGCTTTTCTTTTTGGTGGAGGTGAGATGGATAGAAAATATATCCCTAAAATTGATTGGTTTTCATTTACAATAAGTCCCTTCCTAGAGCTACATATGTAGATATATATCCAATGAGAGTAGGAAAAGAGAATCTACACGGGAAATATACCAGAGCAGTTAGAATGGAATTATCCTATGTCATTGACGTGAAGTACTCGTACGTAGGAGTCCAAAGGACTCATTTTTCTATCATTTTTTTTTATGGTCTGCTGAAGGTTGTCAGCAGCAGAAGTATGGTACATGAATCAATACTTTTTCTACATGAATCACCGTAGACAAAATAAATATGTGACGCTTGACAGTATTTTTGCAGTCATGGGATATATATTCATATTCATATGGATATGAGTACATGATGTATAAATATATTCATTCAAAGGACCAAACAAAATAGAAGTTCTTCCATTCATTCATCTTGAAGTATTGATTGGTTGTGGACCTTTCTTGATATGATGAAAATGAAAGCTCCAATCCTTTGGTTCAGCACAATAGCTCTCATTCTCACCTCCATTCAAACATGCAACGCTTTTCATTCGAATCTTCCATCCCCAATACCAGCATTAACAGCATCAACAGCATCAACATCATCAAAAGCATCAAAAGCATCAAAAGCATCAAAAGTATCCGAGTCCAACATGATTCTTTCATCGTCAAGATCAGATCAAGATGGAAACTTTGATCCCACTGCTCCATCCACACCTACCGAAGCTGTCACTGCTCAAGCTGCAAATGATTTTCTTGAAAACAATCCCAACACTATCGACTTACCCAATGAAATCTCCAACTCCTTCTTGCAATACTCTCTAAGTATCATATTAGGTAGAGCTTTACCTGATGCACGTGATGGGCTAAAACCGGTCCATAGAAGAATTTTGTACGCCATGAATGGATTGAATTTATATTCCAACTCCTCTCATAGGAAATGTGCTCGCGTCGTAGGTGAAGTATTGGGAAAATATCATCCTCATGGTGATACAGCTGTATACGATGCTTTGGTAAGATTAGCACAGCCCTTTGCAACTGGAACACCTCTCATTGATGGACATGGCAATTTTGGAAGCATTGACAATGATCCTGCAGCAGCTATGAGGTATACAGAATGTCGATTAACACCAGTCGCCACGGAAACTTTATTAGATGATTTGAATTTGGATACGGTGGATTTAGTAAACAACTTTGATGGGAATGAAGAAGAACCAACTGTCTTGCCCGCAAAAATCCCCATGTTGCTACTTAATGGATGTGCAGGTATAGCTGTGGGTATGGCTACCAATGTACCACCTCATAATTTAGGTGAATTAATGGATGCCTGTATGGCATTCACACGTGCTAGAATGTCCAATGGCAAACCGGTGACAGACAATGCCTTGTTCAAATTAGTCCCCGCACCTGATTTTCCAACTGGAGCCACACTGCTGGGGAACCAAGATGCCCGAAAAATGTATGAAACTGGTCATGGTGGGGTCACCATTCGTGCCATCACAGAAATTGAAAGAGTTGGGAAGAAAAAGGGACGAGTTGCTATTATTGTCACTGAATTGCCCTACCAAGTCAACAAATCTAGTTTGCTAGAAAAGATTGCCAATCTAGTCAATGATAAAAAAATTGAAGGTATTGCGGATTTGAGAGATGAAAGTGATCGAGATGGAGTTAGAGTTGTGATTGAATTAAAACGGGATGCAGTTCCAGCTGTCGTATTGAACAATTTGTACAAAAAAACTCCCTTACAGACTTCCTTTTCAGGAAACTTCTTGGCATTGATGGGAAGTGGCACAAAGCCGGAACGTTTCACTCTTCGCTCAAGTTTGGATTGCTTTTTAGATTTTAGATTTGATACCATTCGGAGAAGATGTACCTTCCAATTGAAGAAAGTAGAATCTAGGTCAATTGTTGTCCAGGGATTATTACTTGCATTAGAAAGTGTGGATCAGGTATGACTCACAAATTGTTTGTCCACTTTTTCTTCTTTTTATTTTTCATTTCATGACAAATCATCATATTCGTTCTTGTTTGCTTTATTTTATATATTTCATCAGGTCATTGATATCATCCGAACGGCACCGGATACTACAACTGCTCGCGTGATTCTCACGGAAAAACTCAACCTTACACCCCCGCAAACGGATGCCGTTCTGAAACTTCAACTTGGACAATTAACACGTCTTAACAAAAATAAACTACTAGATGAAAAAGCGACACTTGACAAATCCATTGCGGAATTGCAAACTCTCCTTACCCAGGACGATGCTGTATGGGAAGAGATGGGACAAGAATTTGAATACCTAAAAAATAAATATGGAATTCCACGTCGAACGAAAATTCAATTTGATGCGGATGACCAGGGTCAACTGAATGATTTAGATCTTATCGAGAATTCTCGAAGTGTCATTGTGGTAACTAACGGAGGATATATCAAACGCCTTCCTCTCGAGACCTTTTCTAAACAAAATAGAGGAACACGAGGAAAGAGATCGACATCCAAGAAGTCAAATACCAATAAAAAGGATGATGATGATAACAACGTTAGTCATTGCTTCACATGCAATGATCATGATACGCTTCTAATCACTACCTACCGAGGAGTGGCGTTTGGATTACCAACCTATCAAATTCCAATTGCCAGTCGAACAGCGAGAGGAGTTCCTATTCCGAGTGTTTTACCATTTAAGGCAGATGATGTGATTGCAAGTATCCTACCTGTGAGTGAGTTTTCAGAAGATGAATATTGTGTTCTAGCAACGGAGCATGGGTGGATCAAGAAAACGCCCTTGAAAGCGTTTGAAAACTTAACATCCCGGGGCTTAATTATTGCTTCTTTAGAGGATGGTGATCGACTCCGATGGTTTGAAAAATGCAACGATGAGAATGATGTATTGATTGGAAGCCGATTGGGTATGGCATCAAGGTTCAATGCAGCAACACTACGACCCACAGGTAGAACTAGCCGTGGAGTTAAGAGTATGAAATTGAAGAATGGAGATTCCATCGCAGATTTGAGCATTTTAGAGAAAGAGGGTGAAGGAAGTGGCGATGGAAGGTATTTGTTGGTATTGACAAAAAATGGTGAGTTATTGTGTTGAATCAACCTAATATTTTGATCGAGGATGCAATGAAAACTCACAATTACAAATCAAGGATACGGCAAACGAGTCCCAACAGGAGAATTCCGTTCCACGGCAAGAGGAGGAGTGGGAGTGATTGCAATCAAATTTAAAAAAGCATCAACTGATGATATTGCTAGCTGCTTAAAGGTGGTCGAGGAAGAAGACGAGGTCTTACTTACAACTGAAATGGGTATTATTGTAAGGCAAAAAGTGAAAGATATTCCTAGTCAAGGAAGAGCTGCCACGGGTGTTTTGGTTCAAAAGATTGATCCAAATGGTGGAGATGGCATCAGCAGTGTAAGCATTGTTTCAAATATTGAAGGTGACGATGACAAATAAATGTAATACTTTCCGTTACACTTGTATCTACATTTTATATATATATCTATTTTTTTAATCTTTAGTACTGCCACTCTTACCCTTAGACTATGCTTCATTACTCACAACAAAAACCATAAAGAAATTTATACATTTAATTTTGAAACATAGGGCATGACTTATTTTTGACCGCTTCAATGAATGGCATACAATTGATATACCTAATACTTAGTTGCATACAAAACATACACAGGTTATCGAATAATGTCCAAAATTCTAGAACTTATTTCAGAATATTTGCAAACCTGTTCCTAGGGATAGGGATAAGAAAAAGGTATGTATTAAATAGGTCTCGACGAATCTTCGCATAAATATGGGAAAATAAATGCATCACTATCATCTACATGAACATTCACAGCTTGAAAAATGGTAAGAAAATTCCACACAAGAAAACACATTCATCATCATGATATGAAGTATCTCTATAATGAAGGAAATTTAGAACTTCTGCATTGTACCCTTGGTGTTTTCATTTGGCAAATAAGTCAAAGTCAAATGTAGGAGATGGTAAATTTATTGACCGTCTGTTTTCACTTTCTTTTGGAGATTTAGCCGTAGCAGAGGAAAATTTAAAAGTAGGTGTTCGAGTATCGGCTACAATGATGCTTGACCTTTTCACTACTTTTTGAAATTCGAGTTCTGCCGAAAATAATGATTCGCAACCAGAAATCCTAGACACATGAGCTTCTTCATCTTCATTCCAGTTGTTGTTGACCTTAACGTTACACTCGCTTCTATTTTATACATGTTTTTCGTGTTTCCATCGAGCACTCCATAAAACTGAATATGTACCACGTGTAAGCTAAATTATATAATATTATGACACGTGTCTTTATGTTCGTAATTTTTTCTTCACTTTAGGCCATTGTCGGATCATCATGAGACACGTGGCCTTATGAGATTGCATGTTATTAACAAGTAACTTTGTGAAAGCATCAATTTATTACCATAGAAACCCATTGGATTAACTTATGGGTGTTTGTATTTGATGAGATTTATTTATTATGTAGAATTGATTTCATTTCCGATTATTTGAACATTTTCAATCTTGAACTCCATTCAAATCCACAGAGTCTAGTTGAAAAAAGTTGCTACTAGAGAAGCCTTTCTTATAAGAATCAGAATCATCTACTCAACGATACAATCTTTTTGATGAAGGTATAAATGTGAACACGGAAAAATAAGAGGTCAAATTCGATCCTGCACTTTCTCTTTGTCTGTTTCATTTCCGTTTTCGCATATATCTCCCATCTTTTTGCTAACGTTTCTTTGGCTTGTTAGTATTGATCTAGATTTATAGACTCATGATTGCATTCATCATGTTGCAAATTGTTTCGAGTGTATAGTATTTCGATTTTGTCCTTGCTTTAAGTAGCAACAAAGGATAGATCGGTGCAACAATCAAAAACCAGTCTGTGGGACAGATTCTACGATGATAGCAAATGTGTGCTCAAGATTTGGAAAGATATGAATAAAAGGGCGCCAAATACCCACTGGGATTTTAGACAGATGTATCAATCTGTCCAAGGTTCCTGCTGTCGGCACTTCTCAGATAAGACCGTTTTCATATTTTGATTCGTGCCAAAATATACCTTTGCTTCAAATTTGGTCTTGCATTCAGCATGCTCACATACGTGAAAGGATGAATTCTGGTTTTTGACATACAAGATCGATCATATGGTATAGATGAATTGAAGCTGGTTTCTTTATACAGACTTAACGATTCGCATCTTCACTGGAAGCAAAGGCCACGGAATTATTTGCCTCAATATATGATGTATGTGTCACATAATGTCTAAGAGAATTAATAGAAATGCAACGTAAGTCTTCTTGGAATGGAAAGCTTATGCGTCCATTCATTCAAACAACTATACTCAAATTTATTGACGCAATATAGAGCTGAAATATAAGATCACACATAAAGCTTCATGTATCCAATATGAATGAAAAAATAAGCATAGTTCGTTGAAATAGGAAAATAGACGACCATTCTTTGCTCTAACTGTAGTTGATATGATCTCACATATTCAAGGGAGATTAAAATCTTATGTAAAATTTCATGTGCTTTGTAGGTAATATCTACTGCTGTCTTATCTAAGCATTGCATTGATAATCCTTGCCAGAACCATATCAAAATTGTTTTTCATGTAAATTTTCATCAGCTAGAGATCATTCTGGAAAACTTTATTTTATGTGTTGAATTCATTGTTTAAGTCAACCCTGAAACCGGGGAAATTAATCGTTAACATTATCTGCTATGGAAGCGATATCCGCTTCAAGCTGGATGTTAAAGAAGATGAAGAACTATTATCTCTATCTAATATAAAAGAGAATAAAATTTGTTCTCCTGTTGATTGACCTTTTCATAGCATCACGTCTTCTTTACAATGGATGTATCACAGCTACTGCTACAGTTGCCATCAAATCATGGTCCTTGTCATTTGCTTAATTGCAAAGAATTGCAAGGTTTGTGGGTGTAAATAATTCCTTGAATAAAACTCTGTTTGCAAACGTTGGAATCTTTCTTGATTTATCGAAGGTATAAAAGAAGTCAAACTGCGCATCTTTTCGTCGGTTGTAAGAAAGTATATTCTTCAAGGATCATAAATTCGTTTTGAAGATAGAGACCTTTTTACGGTAAAAAGAAAAAGATATGGCACTTACACTAAAAGAAAATAAAATTGCAAGCAAGATTGCATATTTGCTGAATTCCTATCTTGACTTTCGATCTATTAAAAAGGTTTTTTAATTTTTCATCCAATTTTGTCCTTTAATGCCATATGAAACAATCTAATGTGATAGACTTTTAAATGGACAAACTCAATCGAAGATAATTACCTAGATATCTCATGCCAATTTATGTACCGAAATTATCTTGGGCGCTAAGATATTCTTGCAAAACTTCATTAGAGCTACTTGACAGAACTTCTGGAGTTGTAATTTTGAATCACAATTTCATTGATTTCGTAGAAGCAAGTTCTGTTATGATTTGAAATGTGCTTTAAACCGGTTTACTATTTATGCCTCCTCATTTGATGGTTTCTCCTATGGATGTCTGTCGGTCTGTTTTAAGATTTTTTCTGATGAACTGGTTGTGAGAAGAACTCATTTCAGCAGCGACTCTGAACACCCGGTTAACACAAATAGCACAAAATATTCAGCAGTGGGTTTTAATTATATCAAATGTATTGATCCGGACTATTTTAATACTGCCATTACATGGAAACTAATCAACAAGAATATCTTCAGAGTAGCAGCGCTCTTCCAGTAACTGGCTGCGAATGAAAAATTAATTTATGTTCACTGCCTGACATTTGCGTCGTACAGTTTCAATATTATGAAAAGGATGTATGCATTGAGTCGTGAGGAGAGGAAGCACCATGTCATGAGATAGTCGATGTTGCCATAGGCGAAATGGCGCAGATAGTTGAAACTGCAGAAAGAAACCAGCTTTAATACATCAATACCATATGAACGATCATTAAAGTTGTAGTTGTCAATAAAATTGTAGTTGAATCTAAATATTTCTTAATTAGTTTCCTTATATCTTGCTTCTTTTCACTTCAAGAAATTTTCGTGTTTTGGCATTAACCTTACTGTACCCTCAGAGTTCT
>Ga0209092_10000150_pt1 | contig 63288 bp, 42 predicted proteins | sample FraStrMetagenome_FD_187446 | JGI IMG/M metagenome (GOLD analysis project Ga0209092, IMG submission 187446) | Marine eukaryotic phytoplankton communities from Arctic Ocean - Fram Strait ARC3M Metagenome (SPAdes) (version 2) | ecosystem: Environmental > Aquatic > Marine > Oceanic | place: Fram...
TAATTTTTTGGATAGCAGTTTCATTTAAATCATTAATTTGTGCAGTGTATGGATCTTCTTCATCTGCTCTAGTGTCTAATGCTTGTTTTAAATTTTCTACATTGTTTCTATGTTCGTATGCTTCTTTAGCTGCGTCATAAAATGTAGTAGGCTTGCCGTTGATGTCACCAATTTGATCCAGTGCCGCCATAACGTCTTTTACTTTAACATCAATCTCGGATTGATACGCTACAGCATCATCAAGTTCTTTAGTTTTACGCTCTGCAATCTCTGCTTTTTTGTCTGCATGTAGTTCTTGTCCGCAAGTATAACACGTTGCATCATCTAAATCTACAATGTCTTTAGTTGCTTTTGCAACAGACTTGTCAGCACGTTGTAGTGCAGGTTCGAGTGTACCTAGTTCTTTTCTAAGTGCTAGTATGGCATTGTTGTGTTCAGTCCAGTTAGACAACTTTTCATGTGACTCAAGTTCACTTTCGATATCTAAATGTTCTAATTCATCAATTGCTTCACGTAACTTTATTGTATCAGTATTGCGTTTAGATAACCATGCTTTCTGTCTACCTTCAAGTGACGAAATGCTTGCTTCAATCTTTGAATTGGCAGTTTGTATTGCTTCAATCTTTAGTGTTTCTTCGGTAATAGCATCTTTAGTCTGACGAGTTGTCTCTTTAAGTGCTGTTGCCTTCTCACTTAGTATGGTAATACCTAACAACTGCTCAATAATAGCACGTTGGTCATTAACACGCATACTTAAAAACGGTTCGGTATAGGTGTTTAGTGCAACAATGTGCTTAAACATATCATGACTCATACCTAACAACGTGTTTACATCGTCTTGTGTTTGTCTACTGTCACCCTGCGACTCGTCTACTAGTTTTTCTTGATTGTTAATATAAAATCTAAAGAATGTAGGAGATCTACCACGCTCAATGCGGTATTGATTACCGTCTTTTTCAAATTGTAATGTAACTAACATGCCTTTGCTGTTAGTTTTGTTAATTAGATTGTTGCGTTTGATATTTGTAAGTGCAGTACCATATAATGCATAACTTAGTGCATTAATGATAGTGGTCTTACCAGTACCGTTACGTGAACCACTATCGTCTCCTCCTTGATCTAAGTTTTCACCTAGCACAAGTGTTAGTTGTTCACCTTCAAAATCTACTGCTTGAGTTTGGTTACCCACACTCATGAAGTTTTTTACGGTCATATCTTTAATCTTAATCATATTAGTGTTCTAATCCGTTATATATTTGCAGTAATAAGCTCTTATCATAGTTATTAGTGTCTAGCTCTGCTATTTCATTACTTACAATTTGATCTACACTTTCAAAAACAGAAATATCTAATTCAGTAGTAATTTCTTCTAGTTGTTTTTGCGGTATCAAAGTAATTTCACGACAATTGTATTGTCCAATAAAGGTTTCCTTAATAAAACTTGCTTCTTCGTAACTAATCGGTAAGTCTAATGTTACTCTAAGGTACATTTTACTTTTAATTAATGTTTCTGCATTGTCGATCAAGTTACTAAGTGTTACAGTGCGATACTTAGGACAATTAGGCCAGTCAATAAACTCTGGCTCTTTGTTATTTTCCTTGTCAAGTATCATCATACCGCGTTCGTCATCACCTACGTCAGCATAGTTGTGCGGAAATGCATTACCAATGTAATGAATAGCACCTTGCTTCTGCCGTTTGTGGAAGTGTCCACTGAATACGTACTCTTGATGCTTAAAGTGTTCAGGCTTTAGGTCACCATGGTCGGGCATTCTAACTAATGCGTTCATATAGAAGCTAGGAAGTTCAAAGTGACCAAACAAATACTTTGTTTCGATGTCTTTCATCTTCTTCCATTCGTCGCCCACTAGCCACGGGACTAGAGCAACATCATCTTCTATAAAGATCTCGTCTACGAATGTAATACCTGGAATGTGTTTTGCAAAAGCAGTACTGTTAACGTCACGTTTGTCTTTATAATACAAGTCGTGGTTGCCATCAAAGAAGTAAAACTTCTCAAATGCTTTGCCTAACTTTTCCATGCTCCTAATTGTAGCATCCATGGTTGTAAGATTAAGACTATTTCTGTTATGATGCCAGTCTCCGCAGAAGATACCAGTTTCACAACCGGCAGCTTGTGCTTGTTCTATGTACCAATCAATAAATTCTTCGCAATCATCGTTATGTACACGACTATTGCCCTTTAAACCAAAATGGATGTCTGTAAACACCGCAGCTTTCTTAAACAAAGAGTATCCTCCATATATACATGTTATAGTATATATTAATTATTAACACCTGTCAACCTATTTTTTGGGTTTTGTGTAAACTGTTTGAGCTGCATTTGCATTTCGTTGAACACTTGCTTCCCATTCGCCTTGATTTTGTCTTGTATAACTCGGGTTTAAGTCATTCATTTCTAAAATGTCGTCTCTAATGTTTTGATTACGCTTCTCTATATTAATTACACGAACAAAACTGTTAGTAACTGCGGCAGTGTAGTATGCAAACGGATTATCTGACTTAGACTCATCAAACTGCAACCCAATCTGCGCCAGTTGTAGTATTGCTTGTCCTTTCATCTCGTCATTGTATGTGTAGCCACGTACATTGCCTCTTGTTGCATAACGATCAACAAGTTTTAACCACATCATAGCAAGTTTATCTGTTGCTTTGCCGTGTTTATGACTAAAGTTGCCGTTTTCCATACCGCCTACCCAGTGGCTTTTGCCTACTAGTATAATTTCGCCTTCGTCATTGTACTTGTAATGTTTGAATGGCGGAAAAGGAAGTTTGACTCTTGTATCTGCAACTGTCTTTGGGTTCTTTTTACGTCCGGGCTCTTCTGGAATGTGATCAAATGTCATTACACGGAAGATTAATTCTTCTTTTGTAATTTCAGATGCAAGTGTTTCACATTCAGCTTGTTTAACTTTTTCACCTAAGCCTTTTCTACGTGCATATTCGTCAGCCGACATCTTTTTTGCTTTGTTGCGTTTTGCTTCTGCAACTGACAATCGGTTAATTTTGTCTACACTTTGCAAAATAATGTCATACTGACCATATTCTTCTGCTGTATAGCTGTTAAATCTATTTTTAGATTTATGTATCTCTTTTAATATATCTTTATTGTTCAGATAATTCTTGGGGCGCATCGGTTTCTCCTATAGTTAACTTATATTATAATATACTATGTTAATTTTGTCAACTAAATAGTAGTGTAGGAGTGAAAATAAATTATGGCGTTTAAAATTAACTTTAATGCAAGTAACTTTGTCAGTAGCATAGTAAGTGATGCAAAGGAAGCAGTTAAGGGTGCAATCGGTGATACTATCAACCAAAAACTTGGTAGTTTAGGCCCACTTGGCAAATTAGCAGCTAACTTTATCAATGAAACTGGCGGATTCGGTGCATCAAATAGAAACAGAACAATATCTCGTGCTATTATATCAGCTGATAATACCATATCTGATCCTGATGATTGGCGTGTTAGTATTAGTGTACCGTCTGTTATACTAGACGAGGGCGAAATACTTGCTCCACTAAGATCAGAAACAAATGGAAATAGTGCATTTAACACAGGAAACAGAATGATATTTCCGTTTAACCCAACAGTGTTGTTAAGCCATAGTGCAAACTATTCTCAAGTGCAGCCTACACATACAAACTATCCTTACAATGCTTATGAAAGCAGTCAAGTAGATGCAATTACACTTACTGGAGAATTTTATCAAGAAAATCAAAACGATGCGCTATATTGGATTGCGTGTTTGCACTTTTTAAGAAGTGCAACTAAAATGTTTTACGGAAACAGTAATCCATTAGGCAATCCGCCAGTTGTTTGCAGATTAAACGGTTATGGTAAGCATGTATTAAATAATATTCCGGTTGTAATAACAAACTTTACAACAGATTTGCCAACAGATGTAGATTACATACAAACAACATGTGCAGGAAGAGTAAACTATGTTCCTACACAAAGTTCAATAACAGTTACGTTGCAACCACAATATGCAAGACGTTCGCAATCAGGATTTAGTTTAAATGAATTTGCAGGCGGTGGCCATGTTGGTGGTGATGAGGGCTTTGTATAATGAGTAGTCCAAGTTTAAGTCCATATGGAAGAACGCCTATTAACCGAACTGGTTATTTAGATATTTTATCACCACGTCCTGTGCCAATTAACAAAGAAGATATATTATTTGAAATTACATCTGAATATACATATCGTCCAGACTTACTTGCACACATTGTATATGGCAGAAAAGAGCTATGGTGGGTATTTGCTCAACGAAACCTAGATATATTAAAAGATCCAGTATTTGATTTTGTTGCAGGTACAAAAATATATCTACCAGATCCGTCAGCATTAAAAAATACTTTAGGATTCTAATATGGCATTTAATTTAGGTGCATCATTAAAAAGTAGTTTAACGTCAGCAGTAGTAAGTTCTGTTAGCAATAGCATCAGTTCTAATATACCTGGCGTTAATTCTAGTTTAATGAAAAGTGCATTAGCAGGCGCTGATATTAAAAGTGCATCACTTGGGTCATTTTCAAGTCTAGGTGGCAATTTAAACTTAGGTTCAATAGGTAATAATATATTAGGTGGATTTGGCAATGATTTAATTGGCGGCATATCAACTAAATTAGGCGGCTTAATTGCAAATGCTGATGAACTAGTTGGTCTAGCTAGTAACCCATTAAAAATAATAGAACGCGGTGCAGCTGATTTAATGACACTTACTGGTGAGGAATATGGTTTTGCATTAGATCAATATCGTGAACTAAAAGATAAAACTGTTATCACAGACAACTTAGTTGATGGTGCATTTGCTCCATCTTACAAAGGTGACGATACAGCAGCAAGTAAAATACCAAATCCTTTAAGAAACCATAATGGTATGAGTTATGAAGTTACACTTGGAGTACTTAGTGCATCAGAATTTAATAATCCAGCAAGCTATAGAGACGGTGGCGGATTTAAAAATTACATAGTAAAAAGTTCCGGCGGCAGATTAGAAGAACGCTATCAAGTATTTGATGAAACAGGCGGCGGATCAAGTGACCATGCAGAATATTATATTGATGATATTGAATTAGATGCAGTAATTTCGCCAAATAAAAATACTAGAGTAACAGCAGGTACAGCATTATCATTTACGGTTACGGAACCGTATAGTATGGGTAATTTTATACAAGCAATTATTGGATCGGCTAATGACGCAGGATATAGTGCATATAACGAAGCACCGTTTTGTTTAAAAATTGACTTTAAAGGTTGGAATTTAGACGGAACTACAGATGCTAATTTTTACAATCAACCTTGTTTTATACCTATTAAATTTATTAATATGGAATTTAACATAACTGGACAAGGTAGTACATATAATGTAAAAGCAGTTCCTATGAGTGAGTCTGGGCTATCGGATAATATTAATAATATTGGAGCGCAAATTAGAACGTCAGGCACATTTTGCCACGAAGTGCTTGAAACTAATGATAATTCTTTAACAGGTGCAATAAACAGACAAATTGAAGACTTAGAAGAATCGGGTGCAATTGCTCCCTTTGATAGATATGTTATTTGTTTTCCAAAAACAAGAGGAACACTAAGAGATGTACTTAAAACAGGATCGGTTGTGCTCTCTGCATTTACAACATCACCTGAGGAACAAGAAGCTCAGCGTGTCGGCTCAGGAGTAACCAATCCTCAATTACGTGCAGCATACAATCCTACAATTGTTACAGTGTCACAGCCAAACAAAACATATTCAGTGTTAAAATCATTTGCTGAAAATACTGCATTAATGAATGCTATTGGATTAAGTCCTCTAAATGAAGATACAAATGCTGCAGGCAACGCACAAGAAATGAATCCTACATCAGCAACTAATCCTGACACAGGATTAATAGAAACACAAAATGTAGCAGCACAACCAACAGACAAAGCAAGAGACTTTCAATATAGTCAAGGTGAACAAATTACTAGTATTATTGAAAAAACAATATTACAAACTACCTATGCTGCTGAAAAAGCAACTGAAGGTGCAACTAACGGAATGAACAAATGGTTTAGAATCGATACTCAAGTGTTTATTGATGAAAGTCCGTTGACAGAAGCACAGTTAGGACGTAAGCCTAAAATTTATGTGTATAGTGTTATTCCTTACGAAGTTGACGAAGCAGTAACAGCAGCAGGAAACAAACGTCCAAAGAATACTAAAGGTCTTAGAGAACTTGCTCAAAAAGAATACAACTATATCTATAGTGGTAAAAATGAAGATGTGTTAAACTTTGATATTAATTTTAATAATGCATTTTTAATGACAGCAAATGCAGACCTTGGAATGAACGCTGGCGGCCTACGAGATCCAAATGCAGGCGCAAATAATGCATCTGCCAATCAAAAAGATGGAGGTGCTGTTGCTTCAGTGCCAGGAGATTTAGAAACAGCAGACGATGCTGCTAATGGAATGGAATTTAATAACGGTGTTGCTAATCCTTCTGGAGGCGGCGGCTCTGATATTCGCAAGCAAATTGCAGAAATGTTCCATGATAGAATTACAAATATGACTATTGATATGGTTACAGCAGAAATGGAAATTGTTGGAGATCCATATTTTATTCCACAACAAACTGGTAACTACGTTGCAGAAAACGGTAAAAGTCCTGCTATAACACAAGATGGTACTATGAATTATTTAGATCAATCAGTATTTTGTATAGTAAACTTTAGAACACCATTTGATTATCAAGTAACAGGAGCAACAATGGAGTTTCCACAGATTGTTCCTGGATTTAGTGGATTGTTCCAAGTATGGGCAGTAACTAACAGATTTTCAAAAGGACAATTTACACAAACACTTAAAATGATTAGACGTAAAGGTCAAGACGATAAAGAAACAACAGGAAGTAGTAATTTGATAAATGTTGATAATAGTGCAGCTCTAAATAAAGACGGAACACAGTCAGATGGCACAGTTGGACAAACAGGAGCCAATAGCCCAGATTGTATGCCAGCACCATTAACAGATGATGTTAGAAATATTGGACCTGCAATTGCCGATGATGTTGCTAACAAATTAGCAGCAGATGCAAAAGCACTTGAATCAAAATTAACAACAGTTATACCAGATGTTAGTCCATTAATTGAAGGTGTAGATTTTGGCGTAGCAAAAGCACCTGACTTATCTAAAGTTATACCAAAACTAGATGCTTTTGGTGGCGCAGGAGCAGCAATTGGTAATGCACAAGGTATTGTTAGTGGCGCAGGAGCAGCACTTGGTAATGCACAAGGTATTGTTGATAGCGCAGCCAGTAAAGCACAAAACGCTGCCGCAAATGCAGTAAATAATGCAAGTAATGCTGCTAATAATGCAATTAATAGTGCAAGCGGCGCAGCAAAATCAAAAGTTAGCAAGTTGTTAGGAGGTTAATATGTCAACAGAACACGATGACGATAGTGGCTTACCAGAAGAAAGTTCCGGCAAACTTGAACAAGAAAATGCAGTTCCTGTAGAAGAAGTAGGCCCTTGGTACAAAGAAGAGTTAGGTATTGGCCGTGGCAGAGAAATTTTTAAAAATTGTTTTGACATGTGGGAATATGGTGAAAATGTTATTTTCAATGCAAGAAAACCGTATAAAATTGTTTGTGTAATTGATAATACTGATACAATTTGGGACGGATTATTATATCCAAAACAACCACATTGGTGGGTAGGAGAAAGAATTCCTGCACTACATCCTGAGAACATGCCAGAAGACTTTAAAGGTGATATTGACTTTATTCCCTTATATGAAAAAATGATAGAATGGCGCGAAGAAAATATAAAGCAATCTATTAAACCAAGAGGTTCGGTAAGAGTTAGTAATTATAAAGGTGTTCCTGTTTACTTACCAGATCCAATGTTAGATTACAGTCGTCCTCCTATACAAGTAGGACAAACAACTGGTGCTAAAACAAATGTAAAAACAATCACAACAACTAATACATCTGCAAGCGGTTCAACAACACAAGAGACTGTTGTAGGAAATGTAGCTATTGGCGAAGAGCAGCAAAAAGATATTGCTGCTAATCAAGCAAAACAGTATGACGATGCTATATTAAGGAAAGCTAGAACTAAAACTAAAATTCCTCCATCGGCTAATACAGCTTCAAGAGAAGGATCTAATACAAATGATACCAGTGACTTCGGCGTTGGCGAAACTGTAACATCTGCTGCCACTGATCCACTTAATGCTTTTGGCGGCGCTGGCGCTGATGTTGGACAAAATAATACTGGAGGCGGTATACAAGTACCAGATCAAATAAGTGGACAAGGACAAGCAGATCCTTGTTTGCCTAATAATCCTCAAACAACTAGTGCAGGCACAGCAACGGCTCCTGCATCAGAACCTTACCAAGACCGTATATTAAGACAATCACGTGATGCTGCCGCAGCACCAGAAACTCCGTTAGATGCTTTTGGCGGGCCTGGCCCGGTAACACCAACAGCACCGACTACAGTTACAGGTCCTGATTCGGCTACTGCACAATCAGCTCCCGACCCAATAGTTCCAGGAAGTGTATACATATATGAACCACTCACTCCGGGCTTTGACAGATATGATTTTAATTCAGGAAAAAAAGTCTATACGCCTAACAGTGGAGCAAGTAGAACTAACCAAGGACAGCTAGTGACAAGCGGCGGAACAACAGAACCAACACCAACAGCAGCAGCACCAGTTCAAGATCCAGATGTAGACTTTGATGATGCATATGGCGGAAATTTTAGAGGACCCTTTTAATGGCTAACGGAAATTATTCAAGAACAACTAGTGCTGCAAAAACTGGATTTAAAGATTCAGGACCGTATGAAGCAATTGTTGTTAATAATCTTGATAGTAAATATATGGGCGGATTAGTTGTAGAACTATTAAAATATACTAGTTCAGGAGGCTCGCCAGAGCGTAGTGGACAATTATTAAATGTAAAATATCTTTCACCATTTTACGGAGTAACTCCGCATTCAGCAGTTAGTGCTAACGATGGCTATGAACACACACAAAAAAGTTATGGTATGTGGATGGTACCGCCTGATGTAGGAACTAAAGTACTTGTAATATTTGCTGAAGGAAACACAAATTTTGGATATTGGATAGGTTGTATACCTGCAGATTATATGAACTTTATGGTTCCTGATGGTAGAGCGTCCACTGAAAATACAACTGGAATAACACCACCTACATTAGCAGGTAGAAAATTACCTGTAGGCGAATACAATAAAGCAATAGAAACTGGATCAAAAGTTGATCCTACATTATTTACTAAACCTTATAATAAAGACTTCTCAGAAACATTAGAAATACAAGGTTTAATAAATGACGAAGTTAGAGGAACTACAACTACTAGTGCTAGAAGAGAAGTTCCAAGTATGGTATTTGGCCTAAGTACGCCTGGTCCTAAAGATAGAAGAGATCAAAGTCCGGTTACTGAAATTGGCACAAAAGGCGAAAAAATAGTTACACCATCAAATAGACTAGGCGGTACAAGTTTTGTAATGGATGATGGTGATGAACGCTTTGTACGTGCTACACATGCAGAAGATGGTCCGCCAATTTATAAAAATAAAGGCACAGGCGAAGAAGGTGGCGACAGAACTATTCCGCAAAATGAATTAATGCGTATTAGAACTAGAACAGGCCATCAACTGTTAATGAACAACAGTGAAGATTTAATTTATATTGGTAATGCTCGTGGAACAACTTGGATAGAAATGACCAGTGATGGTAAAATTGATATCTATGCACATGATAGTGTTAGTGTTACAACTGATAATGATTTTAATATTGCAGCAGGTCGTGATATAAACATGGAAGCAGGCAGAAATGTTAATATCAAAGCCGCTGGAAAAGCTAGGGGTGCAGAGAGTGGCAGAGTACAAATTGAATCTAAAGGTAATTTTAATTTACATGTAGGTCAAACTAGTAAAATTACTGTAGGAAAAGACCAACATATTAAGGTAGATAGATCGCAATATATAGATACAGGTAAAAACTTACATATTCGTACTAGTGCTGATAATAGATTAACAGCTGACGGCTCAACGCATATTACTAGTGCTAAAGAACATAGAGAAACAGCAACATATGTACATATGAACGGTCCAACAGCAGCACCTGCAAACAAAGCAGTTGCAGTTGAACCATTACAAACAGTTACATTGCCTAAAGTTAAGCCAGGCGGATTAATAACTAGTTTTGAAAGTATCCTTACAAGAGCACCACAACACGAACCGTGGCCACATCATGAAAACTCTAATCCGTTAGCATTTAAGAAAGTTGAAACAGATAGAGAATCACCAGGTCCGCTTCCTAGTTCAGACCGAGTACTTACTCCTGATACATTTAATAAAAATATGCAAGGAAGAACAGCTAGTGGTTATGTGCAAGGTAGTGGAGGAAACATTAGTACAGGACATATTACAAGAGGTCCGGGTAACGGGCAACCACCTGTGCCACCTGGCGATTATACTAGTGACTTTAACTTTGATCCAGAATTAGGTTCATTGAGTGCTAGATATGAATCAAGAGGAAATCCAGCAACTATTGGTTGGGATAGTACAGGCGGCTTTAGTTATGGTACATATCAACTTGCAGCAAACGTAGGTGTAATGAATGAATTCCATGCTTGGTTAGGACGTAATCATGGAGAACTTGCATCACCGCTATTACAAGCAGGCGGACCAGCAGCAGCAAGAGCAGGCACACCGGCATATAAAGCAGCATGGGCGCAGGTAATGGCAACACCAGAAGGTGCAGAAGCACAACATCAATATGCAGTAGTTGCATATTATGCCCCAGGTGCAAGACTTATTAAAAATAGAACAAATCTTGATGTAAATGAACGTTCGCTAACAGTGCAAAATGTTGTTTGGTCAACAGCTATTCAACATGGTCAAGGCGGCGCACGTAATATATTCCAGAGAGCGTTAGCTGCAATAGGATTTCCGCCAAATGAAGTATCATTAACAGAACCAACTGATGCAGCAATAGTTAGAGCAGTATATAGTGAACGCCGTGCTAACAACGGAACTAAGTATTTTAGAAGCAGTACAGGTGCAGTTAGAACAAGCGTTGTTAACAGATTCCATAATGAAGAAGCAGATGCTCTTAGAAGTTTAGAACAAGAAATTGCAGAAGCACAAGCAAATCCACCAACGATGGAACCGACAGATAACAGCTCTACAATAAGACCTGTTACGCCACACACCAGCGCACAATAAGGGGTAAATATAGTATGAGCCAATTAGAAAAAAATTTATATAAACGAGTAACTGTACAGCAACCTGTGCAAACAGCTAATACAGGTAGAAAATACAGAGGTTTTTCAACTATTGCAGACGCTAAAAGTTTTAGTGTTTACGACTTTGAGCTCATTAAACAAGACTTAATTAACCATTTTCATATCCGCCAAACAGAAAAACTAAGCGATCCTACGTTTGGTACTATTATTTGGGATATGCTCTACGAACCATTTACAGTTGATGTACAAGAAGCAATTATTGAAGATGTAACTAAAATTATCAATTACGATCCTAGAATCAAAGCAGATAATATTGTAATTGATACTTATGAGCAAGGCATCCAAGTTGATTGTACTATAAGTGTTCTTCCATTTGGAATAACGGATCAATTGCGGTTCAAATTTGATAAAGAAAACGGACTTTTATAAGTACAGAATTAAATACGCACTTTTTCCTTTCAGCTAAATATTAGTATAAACAAGGAAACGCATATGTCTGCAAATGATAGACAGTCAAGGTTATTAGTAGCTGAGGACTGGAAAAGAATTTACCAATCATTCCGTAACGCTGATTTTCAAAGTTATGACTTTGATAATTTACGCCGTACGATGATCAATTACCTACGTCAAAATTATCCAGAAGATTTTAATGATTATATTGAATCGAGTGAATATCTTGCGTTAATTGATATGATTGCTTTCCTTGGGCAAAACCTATCATTCCGTATTGATTTAAATGCACGTGAAAACTTCCTTGAAACAGCAGAACGCAGAGAAAGTGTACTACGTCTAGCACGTATGTTATCATATAACCCAAGACGTAATCAAGCAGCAAATGGTCTACTTAAATTTGATACAATCAAAACTACAGAAAATCTTCTAGATTCCAATGGGTTAAATTTAGCAGGACTTACAATAAAATGGAATGATCAAACAAATTCATCTTATTTTGAGCAGTTTGTTAAAATTCTAAATTCAGCATTACCACTATCAAACTCAATTGGCAATCCTTTAAAGTCTGCATTAATTGCAGATGTACAAACACAAAAATATAGATTAAATGCTTCTAATACTGGACAAGCAATTTACCCGTTTACTAAAAGAGTTGAAGGCGTAAGCACCCGTTTTGAAGTAGTAAGTACTGATATAACTGGCGAAAGTATTTTAGAAGAAGCACCATTGCCGGGTAATAGCCCAGCATTTTTATTCCGTGATGACGGATCCGGTGCCGGCAGTGCTAACACTGGTTTCTTTATGCATTTCCGTCAAGGTAAATTAGAAACAGGTAACTTTAATGTTGCAAATCCGACACCAAATCAGTCAGTACAGATTGATGCTGAAAACATTAATGATAGTGATATTTGGTTATTTGCTCTAAACAGTGCAGGATTTGAAAGTAATGAATGGACTAAAATTGATGCTGTAGAAGGTAACAATGTTATCTACAATAGTTTGTTTAATAAAACTAGAGATGTATTTGCAGTAACAACACGTATTGGTGATAGAATTAACTTAGTGTTTAGTGACGGTGTATTTGGTAATTTACCAGCAGGAAACTTTAGATCATATTATAGAACTAGTAATAATATGCGTAGTGTAATTACTCCAAGTGCAATTAATACAGTAAGTATTGATATTCCTTATCAATCAAGAAACGGTTCGCAACAAACTCTTACTGTTGGACTTAAATTAAACTACACAGTTAGTAATGGTGCACCTGCAGAAACTAATACAGAAATTAAACAAAATGCTCCAGCAACATATTATACACAAAATAGATTAGTTACAGGCGAAGATTACAATATTGGACCTCTTGCAATTAGTCAAAATATTATTAAAACTAAAAGTTCAAATAGAATTTCAAGCGGTATCAGTAGATTCTTTGATCTAAAAGATGCTAGTGGAAAATATTCAAACACTAGTTTGTTTGCAGATGACGGAGTAATCTACAAAGAAGAATTTACTGAAAAACAGACATTTACATTCAATACTCAAACAGATATTGAAGGTGTTATATACAATACTATTGAAAGTATTTTAGGCAATATTAATTCACAAAATTTCTATCTTGCAAAATATCCTAAAATTATTGTTAGTGACCTTAATGCAACATGGACACAATCAGCTACAAGTACAAACCAAACATTAGGTTTGTTTAATGATATTGATAGTAATGCATATACTGTAGGGACGTTTACTGCTAATAGTTTAAGATTATTAGAAGCAGGATCAATGTTGAAATTTGTTGCACCTGCTGGCAAACATTTTATGCCAAGCGGTATATTAATGGATGATGGTACCATCGGTGACCATTTAGGTAAGACAAGTTACAAATGGTGCAAAGTTATATCTGTAACCGGCAACGGTACAATAATTGACGAAGCTGGATTAGCACCAATTGTGTTAAATGATGTTATACCGACAGGTGCTATATTAGAACAAATTGTGCCAAACTTTTCTAGAGCATTAATTAACGATATTAAAATAGAATTAATTGACCAAACATTTGAATATAAAGATTTTGCTCTTAGATATGATCAATATGACAGACAGTGGAAAATGGTATTAGCAGAAGATATTAATACACTTAATAATTTTGCCACAGGTAAAGCAGGCGATAATACAGGTGAAAATCTAGATGCAAGTTGGATGTTATACTTTAAGACTGATGGCGAAAAATATACAATAACATATCGTAATTTACGCTATGTAATGGAAAGTGCAGATGAAATTAGATTCTTCTTTGATGCTGCTGATAAAATTTATGATCCAGCGACTGGACAAATTGTTAGAGATAAAATCAATATTTTAAACATTAACCGTAAACCAGGTGAGCTATCACCGTTCACAAGAGATTTTGGATGGACAATTACAGATGCATATAGAGATTCAGAAGGTTATTTAGACAGCCGTAAAATACAAGTTCAATTTATTGATCTTGACGATGATGGCATAGTTGACGATCCAACAATATTTGAACAAATTGTTGGTGAAGAAGATGCTACTATTGATACAGAAGATAAACTAATATTTCAAAAGAAATATACAACCACAGACGGCGTAGAAGATTTTAAATATTTTTCAAATCCTATTACTAATACTGTTCCAGAAATAGTTATAGTTCAAAACGAAGCTGCAATTGTACCTTATAGTTCACGTTTAGAAGGCCAAATATTTTACTTAATTGACGAAGACATTTTTAGAAAATTAAATAAAGCACTAAACAATACAACAATCAATACTGATTATAAAGCCTACTTTGGTCGTGCGGATCTAAAATTCCATTATACGCATGTTGCAGATAGTGGTTATAGAATTGATCCAAGTGCAAGTAATATTATAGATACTTACATATTAACTAAAACTTATGATACACAAGTTAAACAATATATTGCAGGATCAATTAATGTTAAGCCAAAACCACCTAGCAACGACGAATTGTTTAGAAGTTACGGATCAGAAATAAACAAAATTAAAAGTTTAAGTGACGAATTAATATATCATCCTGTAAAGTATAAAATTTTATTTGGTGATAAAGCACCAGCAGATTTACAAGTTAAATTTAAAATTGTTAAAAATACTAATATGGTTATTAATGATAATGAGCTCAAATCTAATATTATTGAAGCTATTAATAAATTCTTTGATATTGAAAACTGGGACTTTGGAGAAACTTTTTACTTCCAAGAACTTAGTGCCTATATCATAAACCAGCTGTCTCCAAAACTGGTAAGTATACTAATAGTACCGCGCCAAACTACACAATCGTTTGGTAGCTTATTTGAAATAAAGAGTGAACCAGATGAAATATTTGCAAGTGCTGCTAAAGTGACCGATATTGAAACAATTGATCAATTAACAGCAACTAACTTACAAGCAAGCGGCACAATAATAAATCAAGTGTCAACTAGTACAATAGCAGGGATTACAAGCAGTGCATCAACAAGTACAAGTACAACAACTACCACTACACCAAGTAGTGGATCAAGTGGCAGTTCAAGCAGCAGTTCAAACGGTGGAGGCTATAGTTACTAATGGCTAAGAATGATCAAAACGAAAGTGCATTGCCAGTACCGGGGCAAAATAATAAAATTACATCAAGTGATTTTTTACCTAAGTTCTTTAGAACACAGGCTAACAAAAAGTTTTTACAAGGTACACTTGATCAACTTATACAACCCGGCGTTGCTGAAAAGATTAATGGATATTATGGTAGAACAACTGCTAAAGCATTTAAAACTACAGACAATTATGTAAATGATGTAACAGCAGATAGAACTAATTATCAATTAGAGCCTTCTACTGTTATTAAAGATGTATACAACAACGTAACTTTTTATAAAGATTATAATGATTATGTTGGACAATTAAATGTATTTGGAGCAAACACTTCTAACCATAGTAGACTAAACGGTCAAGAAACATATGCATGGAACCCAAATATTGATTGGGATAAATTTGTAAACTTTCGTGAATATTACTGGATGCCAAATGGTCCTATTAGTATTCCTGTAAGAGGACAAAGCAGAGAAGTTGTTAGTACATATACTGTTACAACTGAAGACCAAGGCGATAATATTGCTTATGTATTTAATGATGGATTAACACGCAATCCTAATTTAAAACTATACCGTGGACAAACATACCGCTTTGAAATTAATGCTCCTGGACACCCAATGGCAATTGCTATTAGTAGAACATTTACTCCTGGCAGTGCAATTTTAACAGCAGGTACACAAGGACTTAGAGCAAGTGGATTATTTGATGCAGTATTATACGGCAACGAATATGACCAAGGTGAATTTATTATTCTTCCAAGTGGCGGCAGTGTTACTTTTGCAGATGACGATAATGTTTCAACATTATATCCAGACGGAATTCGTAAGTTAGGTGAAGAAGGCGAAGAAGTAGCAATTGCTTATATTGAAAAAGGCACTATTGAATTTACTATTCCTGTTAATGCACCTGACAGATTATATTATATTAGTAAGAATGCAGTAGATACTAGTGGTCAAATTAGAATCTATGACATTGAAGAAAATGCATTCCTAGATGTTGGTGAAGACATTTTAGGTAAAAAAACATACAAAAGTGCTAACGGCGTAGAATTATCAAATGGAATGAAAATTAAGTTCCAGGGCGATGTATTACCTAATGATTATGAACAAAATGATTGGTATGTAGAAGGCGTTGGAGATAAGATTAAATTAATTAAAGATAAAAATTTAATTATCCCAGCTGCATATAGTGATACAAAACGTATTGCATTTGATAGTGATAGTTTTGATACATTACCATTCTCAGATGCTACAGCAAATGCAACAAACAAAGATTACATTGTTGTTAATAGAGCATCTCCTGATAGAAATGCTTGGAGTCGTTATAACAGATGGCACCATAAAGATGTAATTCAAAAAAGTTTTGAACTTAACCATATACCGGTAGTAGTTGACGAGTCAACTAGAGCTAAACGTCCTATTATTGAATTTGAAGCAGGACTAAAATTAGATAACTTTGGTGCTATTGCTAAACAAGATGTTGATTTAGTAGATACATTTACTAAAGACGTCTTTAGTACAATTGAAGGTCAAATTGGTTATAACATTGATGGTATTAATCTAGCAGATAATATGCGTATCTTGTTTACAGCAGATACTGACGCATTAGTTAGTGGTAAAATTTATCAAGTTAAATTTGTTAAAATTGCAAACAACAGACAGATTAGTTTAATTGAAACTACAGATACATTACCAATTGATTTAGAAACAGTATTAGTTACACAGGGTGTAAAAAATGCAGGTAAAAGTTATCATTACCACGGTGATAAATGGACAGCAGCACAAGAAAAAACTGCACGTAACCAAGCACCGTCATTTGAAGTTTTTGACTCCAATACAAATAGTTTTAGTGATATTGCATTTTATCCGTCAACAACATTTAAAGGTACTAAGTTATTTTCATATGCAGAAGGTGAAGGTACTGTAGATACTGAATTAGGTTTTCCATTAGCTTATAAGTCTATTGAAAACTCGGGTGATATTGTTTTTGATTTTAATTTATTAAATGATACATTTACATACCAAAGTGAAACTGAGTTATTTTCACAAAGTATTTGTAGCGGATATTTAAAGAAATATTCAACACTTACAAAGTTTTCATATGTAAACGGTTTTAGTAGCACTCCGTCAAATAGTAAACAGTTTGTTATACAAGAATACGCAGCAACAGAAATTGAATTGCAAAAATTTAAAATTGATGTTTATGAAAACTCAAGTTCTGTAACTGATTTAAAAGTTGTTGTTTTTGTTAATAATAAATTAAAGTTAATTGATACTGATTATACAATTGATAAAACTGCACAAGATGCTGTTGTTGTATTTAATACAGCATTAGAAGCAAATGATGTTGTTAAAATTAAAACAGATTCTAAAACTAACAAAAATAAAAATGGATACTATGAATTTCCATATAACTTAGAACGCAATCCGTTAAATGACGATGTTAATCAATTTACATTAGGCGAAGTAATTGACCACGTTGATAGTATGTTGGAAGATATACCAGGTTATACTGGTGAATACTTAGGTATAAGTAACTTGCGTGATTTAGGAGATTTAGATCGCTTTGGTAAAAGATTTGTAAAACATAGTGGACCAATTAACTTACCATTGTACCATACTACAAATAAGTCATATAATATTGTAAAAGCAATATCTTATTCACAAAAAGAATATTCAAGATATAAGAAAACATTTTTAGATACTGCTGCTAATTTAGGCTACGATGGCCCTACAAAGGCACACGTAGATCTTGTTATAAAAACTATCAATAGAGATAAAATAAAATCACAGCCGTTTTACTTCTCGGATATGATTGCAACTGGAGCATCTAACAAAATTGAATATACTGTTCTTGATGCAAGAACAACTGAATATCCAATTACTGATAATTTTAATTTATCAACACTAACATCACAAAGTGTAATTGTTTATTTAAATGGTGTGCAGTTAGTACACCAAAAAGATTACAACTTCAATATTGCAGGATATGTTTCAATTGATGCTAACCAAGTTGAAAATGATAAAATTGAAATCCACGAGTATGCAAATACTGACGGAAGTTTTATTGCTCCAACACCAACTAAATTAGGACTATATCCAAAGTATTATCCTGAACTAACAATAGATGATACTGTATTAGGTAAAGAGCCGGAAACATTTGGACCGTTTAAGATTTATGGACAAGATGATATCACTGGAAATAGAGGTTGGTTTTATCCTGTATACACAACTAAAAGTGCAGCAGGTACAGGGACACTTTCGACATCACATACATTTACAGGATTTAATAAATTATTTTATATTCCTGTAGCAGATTCAACACTTGGTGGTATTGACGACATTGAAGTAGATGAATATCCAATTGGTGTTGCATTTATTAAAGGACATGATGGTAGCTATACTAGAGCATATCAAGACTTTAGAGATGAGTTATTATTAGAACTTGAAAAAAGAATATTTAATAATATTAAAGTAGAATACTCATCTGATAGATTAAATGTTGATACATTTACCGGCGGTGAATTTAGAGTTAATGAATTCTCTAAAGCTGAAGTAGATAACACATTGTTAGGAAATTTCCAAAGATGGTTAATAGAAAATTTAAATAATCAAACATATACTAATAACACATTTTATGACAGGACTAATAATTGGTCATTTAATTATGCAGATACTACATCACCAGATGGTAATACTAATCCAGGCTTCTGGAGAGGTATGTATGTTAGAGCATTTGACACAGATCGTCCACATAGTCATCCTTGGGAAATGTTAGGAATAACATCTAAGCCAAATTGGTGGAATAAAGTTTATGGACCAGCACCGTATACAGGTGACAATTTAGTACTTTGGAAAGACCTTGAACAAGGAAAAATTGCAGACCCAACTAATACACGTATTGATCTTAACTATTCTCGCCCTGGTCTAACTAGCTTTATTCCAGTTGATAGTAATGGTAAACTTTTATCACCATTAGATAGTAGATATGCAAAAAACTTTGATATAAGAAATGCAACTAGAAACTTTGCATTTGGAGATCATGCACCGATTGAAAATGCATGGCGTAGAAGTTCAGATTATCCTTTTGCAATATTAAATGCAATGTTGCTAAACAAGCCTGCAAAAACAATGAGCTTAGGTTTTGATGTTTCAAGAATTAAGAAAAATTTATCAAATCAATGGGTAGATGTAGATACAAATAAACCTATTGTTATTAAAGACCTAACATTACCAAATACTTTTGATGCTGCTACAAGAACATCAACAGCTGGACTTGTAAACTACATTTACAACTTAACAGCAAGCGATATATTAACAGTATACAATGCTTACAAATCAGATTTATCTGCAATATCAAACCAAATAGGTATTAAAATTGCAGGATTTACAAGCAAAGAAAAATTTAATTTAATACTAGATAGTAGATCTCCGACACAGTCGTTAACACAAGACGGCATATTTGTACCACAGGAAAATTATCAAGTATTTCTAAATACAAGTAGCCCAAATGAACTAGCAGTTTACAGCGGAATAGTTATAGAACGTGCTGAACTAGGTTATATAATACGAGGTTATAATTTAGAAAAACCATACTTTGAATATTATGAAGCACTTGAAGGATCAACAGCAAGTACAGTAACAGTAGGCGGCATTTCAGAAAAAGTAGTTCCGTGGGATACTAATAAAGATTACCTAAGCGGCGAAGTAATTATGCATAATAATGTATATTATAGAGTTATTAATTCGTTTAAAAGTAGTGTAGTTTTTGAAACAGATGACATAGTTAAATTACCAAACTTACCTTTAACCGGCGGCAGAACTGCTCAGTTTAAGAAGGATTTTGATAATAAACTTAGAACGTTACAGTATGGAACACGCATTAATTCAGCACAAGAAGTAGTTGATTTTATTTTAGGATATGACCAAAGACAAAAAGAAATAGGCTTTGAATTTAACAATGTTATTGAAGGTTCAAACGAAGTTGAAAATTGGAACCAAGCAGCAAAACAGTTTTTATTCTGGACAACACAAGGTTGGGCAAACAGCTCAATAATTGCAGTAAGTCCGGCAGCTAACTTATTAGAGTTTAAAAGAGACTTTTATATAGTAGATAATATAAAAGATGAATTTTACGGTTATAGTATTTTTAAAGCAGACGGTAATTTCTTAGATTCAGATTTTAACAGTTTATTAAGAGACCAAAATAGTTTTGGTATTGAAACAGTAGGTACTGATGAAGGATTATATCATGCATCGTTACCGTTAGTCCAAAAAGAACATGTTGTTTTAATTGACAATACTACAGATTTTAACGATACAATTTACAATCCAAGTACTGGGTATAGACAAGAACGTATAAAAGTAAACGGATACAGATCAGATAATTGGAATGGTGGATTAAACATTCCTGGGTTTGTTTATGATGATGCAACATTTACTGATTGGACTGCTTGGAAAGATTATAGTATTGGCGATATTGTAAAATACAAACAATTTTATTATGTAGCAACATCTAATTCTACAGGTACACAAACTTTTAATAGTAACCTTTGGTATAGACTAAATGAAAAACCAACATCGGAACTAGTAACTAACTTTGATTATAGAATTTCACAGTTTACTGATTTTTATGATTTAGATTCAGATAGTTTTGATATAGAACAGCAAAAAATGGCTCAGCATTTAATAGGCTATCAAAAACGCCAGTACCTTGCTAATATTATTAATGATGACGTAAGTCAATTTAAGTTCTATAGAGGCGCTATTGCAGATAAAGGTACAATGAATGTGTTTACTAAGTTGTTTGATGCACTTGGTAATACTGCTGATAATTTAGAATTTTATGAAGAATGGGCAATACAAGTTGGTCGTTTTGGTGCAGTTGATGATGTACAACAAGTAGAATATAACTTAAAACAAGATAAAATGCAAGAGTCTCCACAATCAGTTGAGCTTGTAAAAACTTTACCTACAACTAACTTTGATAAAATTTATAGAATACTTCCAAATGAAGTATTTGATAGGCCTGCAGATTATGATCATACACCGTTTCCGATTAAAACAGTAACAAATGAATATATTAGAACAGCAGGATATACTAATGAAGGCGATGTTGATTATATTGTTAGCAATTATATTGATTTAGCAGGAGTTAACACTAATAGAATTAGTTTGGGAGACACAATTTGGGTAACTGATACTGATAATAAATCATGGTCAGTAGAACAACTAATAAACGGTAATGCATTTGTAACAAAAATTGATACACTTATAAATGAAGTAGCAGACAACGGCTTAAACTTAATAGAAATAACACTAACACAATGGGGTAACAATATTTGTGCAGTAGGCGAATACATTGGTGTCCGCGGAGCAGAAACTTACAGCCTTAATGGGATATATGAAGTTGACAGTATTAGTCTTGACAAGATAAAATTGCGTGTTCCAGCAGCTAACGATATTACTGATTACGATCAAGAAGAAGATGGAATCAGCAATTTTCCAGTAGCTAAATTAAGAACTATAAGAGTTTCTGATGTAACAGGAATAAATTCAGCTACACAACAGGTAATTTACCCAAACCAAAAACTATGGATAGATAATTATGATACAGAATGGGGAGTATTAGAAAATAACCCTGTATATTTAAATGCTCAAACAATAGTTAATACATCAGAATATGATAGCACAGATCAAGGATTTAGTGATAGTTTTGCAGTAACAAAAAATAATAATAATATATTTGTTTCAGCAGCTAATGACCAAAACGGTAAAGTTTCAGTTTATAGAAGAACTAGAGAGCAATCAAACTTAATATTAGATCAAGAAATTACATATGTTAATGATAATTTATTTAATATTACTGACATCGATTTTGGCAAAAGTATTAGTGTATCGCCTGATGGTGAGTATCTTGTTGCAGGCTTACCAAAAGCAAGTAACATTAAAACTAGACTAGCTTATAAAACAGACGCAAATGGCCAAAGTACATTTGACTTTCAACCAGATGCAGATTATGTTAAAAATGATATTGTAAGATATAGAGAAAGTTTATGGAAAGTTAATAGAGCAATTTTACCAGAAATTGCACATCAACCATTTAGTACGTTTGACACATATATTAATATTGCTTCTCAAGCAGATGCTGATAGTACATCACTAAACTTATTAGTTGCAGGTGACCCTGGACTACCAGGAAACACTACTTCGCACTTCTTAGTTCGTGCTCCAAGAGATATGTATATTGGTACAAAACCTAACGATACTGTTAACTTGTTTTGGAATCAACGTAGCTTTGCATATCCTACATTAGATAACTTCCTTCCGTTTAATGGCGATATACCTGAATTATCAGGTGCATTTATATCACAAGAACATACAATTGTTGAAAAGATTGATTCAATACTGTTTGTTGACACATTTATTACATTACCTGTAGTAGGCTCAGTTGTAACAACAGATACTGGTACAGCAGTTGTAGCATATGTAAGTACACGCAGAGATAGCGCAGTACTATATATAAAAGATACAAATGGTGTATTTGATACTACAGGTGAATTGTTTATTAATGAACTTGACTTTATAGGGTTTTATACAGAAGAATCAACATATAGTGAAAGTACTGCAATAGCTGGATACTGGATGTTTAACACAGGATTTAATTATTCAAATAATTCTGTATATTATGATTCAGGACGAGGCATGGTATATGCTGATGTTAAGCCACAGGGTTCGGTAAGAACTACAAACGATTACTACAACATTCAAAACACAGTTGGTGCAATTGGCACATATGTTACTAATAAAAATAATTCAAGTTATATCGAAAACTTGTCTTATAGAGGAGATCCTAGCGCAGCTGATGCACAAGACGGTGTAGAAGCAGATCAGTTATCTAATAGATTTGTAGTTAGAGTTGGTGCAGAATATAGCGATACATTATCAGTAGGATATGCTACTGAAATGAGAGTGTACAATCTTGATAATAGAGTAATTGATCTACCAGGTGCAGGTTTAAGTTATGATATTTTAAATAAGCAACAAACTATTGTTGATCTATGGGACGGCTATATTGATATGGAACTCAGTGAGTTTGATTTCCAAGGTTTTGCATTCCAGCCACAAGTCGGTGATGTTGTTGAAGATGTACAAATACCCAAAGATGGACAAAATGGATTAGCGTTGACATCTATTAGCACTAGTACTGCTGAAGTTGTATATTTACAGCGTAACTTTAATAGTGTAAGACTTTATGTAAAAATATTAACAGGTGACTGGTTAGAACAATCAAATATTGGACGCTTCAACATACGTAGATTAGCAAATACTAGTTTGCGTGGCGCAACTGATGTTGATCGTGTAGTTGGTGTTATAACTGATATTAATAACAGTATAGTATTAGGTACTTCAATAATTGGTAAATTATTAGTATTTGAACATAGTACTAACCTTCCTGTTGCTGAAGCACCTAGAATAATTGATGAAGAATATTGGTTCTTTGATGAAAATACTGAAGCTGGTATAGAACGTTTACCTAATCCACCATTTAGTTTAAACAAAGACTATACACAAATTTATAATATAAAAGCATCTGAATTCGGCACAGCAACAACATTAGCAAATGAAGGTGCCATTGCAATTTATAGAAGACTGCGTGACGGTACTTATAGATATCAGCATACATTAGTATCAGAATATAGAGCAGCAAATAGATTCTTTGGATCTAAAGTTGCAATAGTACAAACAGGAAATTATTATACATTGCTAGTTGGCAGTGACAGTATTGTTAGTACAGGAGAAACTGACAGTACTGGAAGAAGAGCGCATCCGGGAACAATTGAAATATTCCGCCATGGTACAAAAGCAACAGATAGTTACCAAGGTGAATATAAATTAACAGCATATGCAATTGGTGACGTTGTAACATATAAAGACGATTACTATATTTGCCGTAAAGCAACAACAGCAACACAAAATGTTATCTTAGATCCAATTTATTGGGATATGATTAGTTGGAAGCACGGAAAAGATTCTAACTACCGCGGCGTATTTGATAATACATACACTTACAAAAAAGGTAATATTGTTGTACAAAATAATGCACTATGGGAAGCAACAACAAACATAGCAACATTAGCAGCAATACCAAGTTCTTCAAATACTTCTTGGAAATCTATAAGCACAAGTGTTGATTATGTTGGTTATTTGCCAAATCTAACTGCAAATGCGTTCTATGATGAGGATGTATTTGATCCTATTGAAAACATATTAGAGTTTAGTAAGAGTTTTGATATTAGTGATGATGCACAAGTATTAGTTGTAACAAGTAAGCAAACACTTGTTTCAAGTACAGTGGATACAAAATTAGCAATTTACCGTGCAGTAGGAGATAAGTTCTTATTAGACCAAACAATAACGGCACCTGATAATATTACAGCATGGGCAGATAAAGTTTCACTAAATCCTGCAGGAACACAGATCGCAATTAGTGCAATGTTAGTAGATACTAACAAAGTAAATCAAGGGGTTGTTTATGTTTATACACAAACAAGCGGCACATTTACTTTAACACAGACACTAACACCACCGCAAAATGAAGAAAGCGAAGGTTTTGGCTTTGGATTAGACTTTGGCGCTGATAACTTAGTAGTATCAAGTTTAAATGGCGACCAAACTATTCCAACAACATTCGATGTTACTGTATATGCAGATACACAAAATACACAAACTACGTTTGATAGAGATTTTACAAACTTTAGAAATGTTAAACTTGACAAAGGAGTTGTTTATGTATATGAATCAGTTAGAGACAATTTAATATATGCAGAACAATTTGTATATCCATTAACACAAACTACATTCGGCGAGAACATTTATACTAATGACAACCATGTGTATATTGGAATGCCAGATCATGTGTCGGGTGATTATAAAGGTCAAGTAATTGACTTTAGAAAAAACAAAGGCACACTTGCATGGCAGAAAAGTAGTGAAGGTATTACTCCTGTAGATATTACTAAAATACGCGGCGCAATGTTATACGACAAGCGTAAAAATAAAATTATAAGTTATATTGATTATATTGATCCAATACAAGGTAAAATTGCAGGACCAGCTGATCAAGAAATTACATTCAAAACACAATGGGATCCAGCAGTATATAACACAGGTAATCAAGCAGAAAGCTCAATAGATCCAAATAGAGTATGGACTGAAAAACATGTTGGTCAAATATGGTGGAATATTGGTAGTGCTAAATTTGCACATGCGTATCAAGGTTCAACTACTTTCCAAAAAAATAATTGGAACAAGCTAGTTGCTGGCGCAAGGATAGATGTTTTTGAATGGGTCGAGAGTGATATTATTCCTAGTATTTGGGATAGCATTACAGACACAGCTGAAGGATTACCAAAAGGTATAAGTGGAAAAAGTTTATTTAGTGATGCTAGATATTCAACTAGAATAATCTACGACGAAGTAACAAAAACATTTAGTAACAAATATTACTTCTGGGTAGTTGATAAAGTTACTGTTCCTGTAATGGAAAACAGAAAACTAAGCATTAGAGATATTGCAGCATTAATTGAAAATCCTAGAACACAAGGATATCCATTTGTAAGTTTACTTTCTAAAGATAGATTTGTTCTTAACAACTTTGATAGTTTTGTTGATAACGATGATTTAGTGTTGAATATTAAGTATGCAACTTCTACTAAAGAAATACAAAATGTTCACAGTCAGTATAAATTAATATCCGACGGATTAGATACAAGTAAGCCTGATCCAGATATTGAGCGTAAATGGTTTGATAGTTTAATTGGTTTTGATAGTAACAATAGAATTGTTCCTGATCCAACAATTACAGTTAAAAATCGTTACGGAGTACAAAATCGTCCAAGACAAAGTATGTTTGTTAACAGATTTGAAGCATTAAAACAAACAATTGAAAGAATTAACATAAATTTAACAACTCACCTTATAGTAGATGAGTACGATATTTCTAAGTTAACAATGCAAGATGCAGCACCAACATTGATATCTCGAGATTATGATTTAGCAGTTGATACGCTTGCTGATTTATCTTTTGTTAGTACAAATAAAATTACTCCTGCTGTACTAACTCCGACTATTACTAATGGTAGAATTTCAAGAATTAACATTACTAATTCAGGACGTGGATATAAAGTTGCTCCTAGCTTTAAAATTAATGGCGAAGGTAATGCAGCAGAATTTAATATTACTATTAATAATTTAGGACAAATTACATCAGCAGAAATTACAAATGCTGGCGAAGGATATAATTCAAATACTACAATAACTACAAGACCATTTACAGTATTAGTTAATACAGATGAAACTATTCAAGACAAGTGGGCTTTATATTCATGGAATGGTAGTACTTGGTATAGAAAGAAACTACAAAGTTATAATGTAAACTTATATTGGAACTATCAAGATTGGTATGCTGAAGGGTATAACCAGTTCACAAATATTAGAGATACTATCGCAGGATCATACTTGTTACCAAGTTTAGATAACTCAATTAATGATATTGTAAAAATTGAAAATGTTGGCTCGGGCGGTTGGTTGCTATTAAAGAAAACTGACGAACAGGAAACTGAGGACTATACAGTTAACTATGATACAATTGGCAGACAAAATGGTACAATTCAATTTAAAGATACACTATATGATTACAGTAAAAATACTGTAGGGTTTGATAACCGTAGTTTTGACAGTAACTTTTATGATAATAATCCAAATGTTGAATTAAGAACAATACTTGAAACATTAAGAGATGACATACTTGTAAATGACTTAGAAGTTGAATACAACCAATTGTTTATGTCTGCGTTACGATATGTAATGTCAGAACAGCAGTCAGTTGATTGGATGTTTAAAACAAGTTTTGTAAAATCTAAGCACAACAGAGAGTCACTAAGCCAGTCAGATATAACATTTAATAATGATAACTTAGTAAGTTACCAAAACTTTGTTGAAGAATTTAAACCTTACTCAACAAAAATAAGAGAATTTATTAGTGAATATACTGTAATAGATCCTACAAATAGTAGTGTTAGTGATTTTGACTTACAGCCTTCATATAATAAATTAACTGATGTAATTGAAGCAAGCACAGCAGTTATTAAAGATAATGAAATATCAAACCAAAATTTAGATACTGATAATTACCCACGTAAGAATTGGGCTAACAATCATGGTTATGAAGTAACTGAAATTAAATTAGGTGATGGCGGCACAGGATATACTTTTGAACCAGTTATTAAATTAACCGGAGGCGGCGGCACTGGTGCCAAAGCAAAAGCATATTTAGGCTACGGAAAAATTACTAGTATTAAAGTAACATATCCCGGCAGTGGTTATACTACTGCACCAACAGTTGTTATATCAGGATCACAAACAGATGCAGGAACACCTGCAAAAGCAACAGCAGTAATTGGTAACGGTGTTGTAAGAAGTCCTAGCGTTAAAATTAAGTTTAACAGAATATCAGGAACATTTACTTTTGACACATTGGCAAAATCACAATCATTCACTGGTACAGGATTTGAAAACAGATACTTCTTAGAATGGCCAATGGATTTAGATAAGAAGAATGTAAAAGTTTATGTAGATGGTATACTACAATTGCGTAGTAAATATACGTTTACTAATATTGATAATACTGATAAAACTTATACTAGACAACAAGGTAAAGTCTTATTTACTACACCTCCTAAATTAAATGCAGTTGTAAAAATAGATTATAATATACCTTTAAGTGTACTAAGTGCAGAGGATAGAATTAATTTTGCATACAATCCTATTGCAGGAATGTACGGTAAAGATTTAGCACAGTTAATGTCAGGTGTTGATTATGGCGGAGTTGAAATACGTAGTTTTGATTTTGCAGGCCCAGCAGGCTTTGATACTGCACCGTGGTATACAGATACATGGGATACTTTTGATAACACATTTGAAGATGAAGTATTTACAGCAGACGGATCTACTATTGCAGTACAACTTAGCACTCCATTAGAAGATGGCGTAGTATATAACTTATATAAAAATGGTGTAAGAATTGATGACCCTAACTTTAGTTTAGGCTCGGCAACAAATGCTTATGCTATTACAGATAGTATTACAGGCGATGGTGTAGCTGATACAATTTATGTACAAGATTTAGGTATTACATTAAACGATAATGATATATTTGTTGTAAGAAAAACTACAAGTGATGGTAGTGTACAACCTGATAATGAAAGTTATGACACTGCACTAACAGGCGGCGACCTAGCATACACATCGGCACGTGGTATAGCAGCAGAAGAAATTATTGTTGATGGTGATGGATTTGTTACACCTACTACATCTAGTGGTCCTGAAGAAGTTGTTCCAGGACAAGTATTAGATACTTTAGATATTAAAGTGTTTACAAGAGATAGCGAAGGCCAGGGTATAATATCTTCTAGAAACTATATTATAAATTCACAAAATACATTTGAATTAGGAAATACACCTGCTAGTGCTGATTCAGTACTTGTAAAAGTTAATAATGTTGTTTTAGCACAAACTGAATATACAATTGACTGGGCAGCACTTACTGTAACATTAAACACATTAGTAGTAGGTGCTGAACTTAGTATTGTATCAGTTAGTCAAGGCACACAAAATATATTAGACTTTGGAAAACTAATAGGTGACGGTTCAACAACAGTATATGAAACTACAGTTGATTGGGTAGAAACTGCAAGCGTTTATGCAAATGTAAACGGTGTGCAAAAAAGTATTGATACATTTAAATCAGACGTAACACCTAAAATGGTTATTAGATTTGAGGAAGCTGTACCAGACACTGCAACTATATATTACACAGTATTTTCAGATAACACAAAAGTAAATTACAGTCAAATGTCTAAAAACACATTTACAGGTGATGGTTCGGCAACAGCGTTTACATTAACAAATGCTCCGTTGTATAGTATTCCGTCAGAACACAATGTAATAGTTAAAGTTAACAATCGTATTTTAAATGCAGGTTATAATATACAATATACAATTCCTGAAAATAATCAACGAGAGTTTCCGTTAGAGATATTCCAAATACCAGCAGGCAGTTTAGATGTTTCTGATATGAAAGTATTCTTAAACGGCTTACTAATTACAACTCCATTAGATTGGCGTTTAGATGCTAACAACAGTAGTATAATATTAACAGATGATTCTGGTACACCGGGCGACTTACTTGAAATGTATGTAATTACAGACGGTGATTATAGAATTGACGGAACATCAGTTACGTTTGATACAGCACCAGCAGATAATGCAGTTATAGAAATAATACAATTTACTAATCACGATTTAATTGGTATTGAACGTATAAATTACGAAGTTCTAACAAGAACTACACTAATACCTGAAGATGTTGATTATATTACATATCGTAGAACAACAGTTGGTGAAATTAAGTTACGCACTCCGGCAGTAGATGCAGAGTATGTTTGGGTGAGTCTAAATGGCGAATTGTTATCACCAAGTGCAGACTATTATGTTACAGATGATAGAATGAAAGTTAGATTAGTTACACCGCCGGATGCTAACGATGTTATTGATATTATTCACTTTACTAAACCTGTAAATGTACCAAAGTTTAGCTACAGACAGTTTAAAGATATGCTTAATAGAACACACTTTAAGCGTATTGATGCATCAGCAGCCAAACTAGCACAACCATTAAATTACTACGATTTACGAATTGAATTAGACCAGAGTGGTACTACATTATCAGAACCAAACAAAGGACAAAATTTACCAGGTGTAGTGTTTATTGAAGGTGAGCGTATTGAATACTTTGTAAAAGAAGGTACTACATTACGCCAGCTACGTAGAGGAACATTAGGAACTGGAGTTAAAGATACATATACAGTAGGTACTAAAGTCTTTGATCAAAACATAAGTAAGACTGTTCCATATAAAGATAGAACAATGGCATATAACACAACAGCAGACGGCACTACAACACAATTTGAAGTTAGCTATCCAGTAACATCAATTAATGAAATTGAAGTGTTTGTAGGCGGTGTACGTATGCGTAAGACGGCATTAGAAGTGTTTGATCCTACTGTAGCGTTAGATAGCCCAGAAGGTGATAGCACAGTAGCAGCAGACTTTACGTTTGATGCAAATACAATTACGTTGCTTGCAACACCACAAGAAAATACAAGGATAACAGTAGTGAAAAAAGTAGGTCAAAGTTGGACAGAATCAGGAAAAACGCTTAGTGATACACAAAATAGCATTGCTAGATTCTTACGTGCAGGTACTTCTGAGCTACCTGAATAAATACAGTATAGGAAAATTAAATGAGCGAACACATGCAAGATAAAAACGGAGTACTAGTGCAAGGGCATATTAAGATATTTGACCCTGAATCACAAAAAGTATACATTGATAAACGTAATGCAATTCACTACGAAAATATGAGTATTGCAATGGCTGAAAGTTTAGCAAATGCTGGCCAAGGTTATATTTACGAAATGAGCTTTGGTAATGGTGGCACAAGTGTTGACCCAACAGGTATTATTACATATCTAACACCAAACAGCACAGGCACAAATGCTAGTTTATACAACCAAACCTATACTAAGGTTGTTGATGACAGAAGCGTAAACAATACAGATCCTGCACGTAACAAATTAGAAACAAGACACGTTGCTGGCACAAATTATACAGATATTGTTGTTAGTTGCTTACTTGATTATGGTGAACCAAATGGACAAGATGCATTTGATACTGCAAGTGCAACTGATAGCCCATATGTATTTGATGAATTAGGCTTGCGTAGTTATAGCTCAAGTGGTACAGGACGCCTAATTACACATGTTATTTTTCACCCAGTACAAAAGTCACTTAACAGATTAATACAAATTGACTATACTGTGCGTGTACAGAGTTTAGCAGGGTAAGGAGTAGAATATGCCATATACAATAAGCTACACTGATGCTGTTAATAAAGGAACAATTACTGTTGAAGATAATACACTTAACAGTGAGACAAGTTTAAACTATCCCGGTAGAGGAACAACAGCATACGGTCAAGCAGTAAATGAAAACTTTTTACATTTACTAGAAAATTTTGCAAATACAACAGCACCTGAACGTCCTGTAGAAGGACAGTTATGGTATGACTCTACACAAGGTGTAGATCAACTTAAAGTATACGATGGTACAAATTGGGTAGCAAGTGGCGGACTTAAAAAAGCTAGTGCTGCTCCTGCTGTAGCAAACTCTAGTGCAGGCGACTTGTGGGTTAATACAGAAAGCCAGCAACTATACTTGTTTACAGGTAGTGCATGGGTATTAGTAGGACCGGACTTTAGTGACGGACTACTAACAGGCGCACAAGCACAAGCAATTGTAGGCACAGACGACATAACTTATAATGTACTTGCAATTAAAGTTGAAGATCAACCAGTAATTATTATTAGCAGTCAAAGTTTTATTCCAAAAGTAGCAATTAAAGGATTTAGAACAGGAATTAATCCTGGTATGAATATTGCCGACGAAGCAATTGTTGGCGTACAAGCATTAAAATATTACGGTACAGCAGAAAAAGCAGAAGCATTAGTTGTTGGAAATACATCTGTACCTGCAAGTAACTTCCTAAGAGGAAATGCAGCAAGTAGTACAGATTTCCAACTAAGTGTTAAGAGTAATGACGGTATTAAAGTTGGTACAGGCGGCCAATTAAGTTTAGGTATTGACGGTGAAACTGGTGTTATACAACATAACACAAGTGGTTCTAGCATTGATGTTAGAATGCGTAACGGAAACTTAACACCAACTGTAATGAGTATTAATAGTGATGGTAATATAGGTTTTAATAATGCTGCACCTGAACAAACAGTTGATATTAAAGGTAATCTTAAAATATCACCTAAAACAGGTGAAGCAGAAACTGGCGTATTAAACATTACAAGTACTGAAAACTCTACATCAATTGGCACAGGTAGTATTACTACAACTGGCGGTATTGGTGTTTCACAAAATGCATACATTGGCGGCGATGTAGATGTAGGCGGCTTATTAATAACAGGAAATATTGCTCCAGATAGTAATAGTTCAAGAAATATTGGTACTTCAATTAATAAATTTGATCAAATATATGCTACTACGTTCTTTGGAAACATACAAGGTAACGTTAGTGGTACAGTTAGTGGTCGAGCAGGTTCTGCAGATAGACTTGCTAGTGCTACAACATTTGCATTAAGTGGTGATGTTGAACCAAATAGTTTTGAATTTGATGGGCAAACTGGCGGCAGCACAAAAACATTTGCAGTAAATATTGCAAACAGTTTTATTAGTAACAAGACTACTACATATGATGCAGGAAATGCAGACGAATTACTGTTAAATGTAACTACAGGAACAACCGGCGTATATAAAATTACAAAACGTAATTTCTTAAAAACAATTCCACTAGTACCGGCAGGCGCAATGATGCCATTTGGTGGAGTTGAAGCACCTACTGGTTGGCTACTATGTGACGGACAAGAAATTAATAAGTCTGATTACAATGAATTATGGATAGCAATTCAACATAACTTTAAAGATGCTAGTTTAGTTAGTGACAACGGTGTAAGTAAATTTACATTACCAGACTTTAGAGGAAGATTTGCATTAGGACTTGACAACATGGGCGGACCAAGTGCAAACAGAGTTACAAATTTAGCTGCTGATGCTATTGGTGGTAACGCAGGTGGCGAAGCAGCAACACTAACTACAGATAATTTGCCAGAACACGAGCATGATTTAGAAGGTGCAAGTGGTACACAGTTTTATGGTGTTAGAGTTGGTGCTGGGGTACCAGTAGATGATAATGCTATTGAACTTCCAATTGAGCCAGGCTTAGGTGGAACACAGGGTATTGCATCAAGTGGTGGCATTAAAACTGAAGCAACACTTGGTACACCATTAGATGTTATGAATCCATTCTTAGCAGTCAATTACATAATTTATACGGGACAATAATAGATGAGTTATCAACTAAACAAAACAGACGGCACACTGCTACTAGACTTAATTGACGGTCAAATTGATACGGCTAGTACAAACCTTACATTAGTTGGTAGAAACTATACTGGTTACGGTGAGTATTTTAATGAAAATTTTATTAAATTACTTGAAAATTTTAGTAATACAGCAGCACCAAGTAATCCTGTAACAGGACAACTTTGGTGGGATAGCACAGAGCAGCGTTTAAAAGTATTTGACGGTACAGTTTGGAAGTCAAGCGGTGGCCCAATTGTACAAAACACTAGACCACAAATGGTTGCAGGTGATTTATGGATTGATAACCTAAACAACCAAGTTTATGCTTATGATGGCACAGACTTAATGTTAATGGGCCCACAGTATACTGAATCTCAAGGTAAGAGCGGATTTGAAATTGGCAGTATACTTGACTCACAAAGTAGATCACGTACAGTTGCAAATTTATATGTAGGTGGAACACTTACAGCAGTAATTAGTAGTATTGAATTTACTCCAATTTATGCACAAAGAGTATTAGGACTAGTAACAGCATCAAACCCAGATGGTATTATTAAAGTTGGTATGAATGTTATTGACACTGCTAACTTTAAATACAGAGGTATTGCAGATTCTGCAAACGCACTTGTTACAGCAGGCGGCATAGTTAGAACTGCTGATAGTTTCCTACCATCAACAGCAAGTGGTATTACAACAGGTACACTGACAATTCAAAACTCAGGTGGTTTAACAATTGGACTATCACAAAACAACGTACAAAAAGTTGTTGGCCCACGTTTTTATATTGAAAATCAACTTACAGACCACGATTTAAGTTTGCGTGTTAAGTCAACTACATTCGGATCTATCTCAGTAGATGCAATTTATGTAGATGCAAGCGCAGCTAAAGTTGGTATTTTTACAACTAACAGATTACCAGAATACACATTAGATGTAGAAGGTGACTTACGAGTTACTGGAGACTTAATTGTTGAAGGCGACAGAGTTGCATTAGATGTACAAACTCTAAGAGTTGAAGATAAAATTATTGAAATTGGTATACTAAACGATAGTACTGAACTTACTGATGCACAAGCAGATGAATCGGGTATTAGTGTTAACAGTAGTAATGGTAGTAAAGATATACTTTGGAAAAATGCTACAAATGCATTTACATCAAATGTAAACATTGACTTACTAGGCACAGATAAAACTTACAAAATTGGCGGGGTTGATAAACTTACAAATACTTCATTAATTAATATTACTTCTGCACCAGACTTACAACTAGTTGGCACACTTACTGAAATACAAATTGATGAAATTAATATTAATGGTAAGACTATTAGTTCAACAAATGATATGGCATTAATATCAACAAATGGTATTGCTATAACAGGCGGCGGCAACATTAATATTACTGATGCACAAAAAATTACTGGTGTAGGTAAAGCAATTAGTGCAAGAGAAGCAGCACGTTTAAGTGTAACTGAATCTACAGCAGGCACAGTTACAACTAAAGAATATGTAGACCAAGAAATTGCTACAGATCCATTAGTATTCAGTATGGATATTACAGGTATGGGAACAGGAACTACACTACAGAATGCATTAGCAGCGTATTTGAATGATTTATACCCAGCTGTAACATTAAATTCTAACAAAATTGCACGTATACATACAACATCTTATGCTGGAGCAACAGTTCAAGGTGTGGATGTTGAAAGTGCTAAAAACAATAGCTATATAGCTGTTGATTCAAACGGAACACAGAATGAGTCTGTGGTACAAGACATTAGTTTTGATGCTGGGGGTGCAAGTGGTAGTGTTATCCTTACACCAGCAAGAGGGTTAATGACATATACTTCAAATGGAACAGCTTGGACTTATCAGTCAACAAGTGTGTATCCTTAAAAACGATAAATAATATAATAGCACTAGGGGTTACACAATAATGGCATATGCAATAGACAGATATAACAACACACTGTTAACTACAGTGGAAGATGGTACAGTTGATCAAACAACTGACCTTAAATTCATCGGAAAAAACTACGCAGGATACGGCGAAATACAAAATGAAAACTTTTTGTTTTTGCTAGAAAACTTTAGCGGAGCAAATCAACCAGCAAGACCAATAAGTGGTCAAGTTTGGTTTGATAGTGGTTCAAGCAAATTAAAGTTTTATGATGGTACACAGTGGCGTACTACAGGCGGAGCAGAAATTTCAGGAACACAACCAACAGGATTAGCTAATGGCGACTTTTGGTGGGATACTGGCAATGATCAACTATATGTTTATAACGGTACTAACTTTATACTTATAGGACCACAGAACGCAGGCGAAGGCGTAACCCAGATGCAAAGCCTAGAAGTTCTTGATACTACAAGTGCTACAAGAGGAATTATTGCTGCTGTCATCGAAGATGAAACAACAATGGTTATAAGTCCAACACAGTTTGATCTAAATGCAAGCCAAACAGCATTAATTACACAAGGCTTTGATAGAATTAACAAAGGTGTTACTCTAAGAAATACTAAACTAGCAACAGACGGTGTTACTAGTACAGCTGATAGATTCCACGGTACAGCTACAAACGCTGAAAAACTAGGCGGAATATCAGCAGCTAATTTTGTTCAAACAGGTATTGGCAACACAGTATTTACAAGTGCAGTAGAAACACCAGATTCTGGTATTTTAGTTGGTGACTCAAATGATTTCCAATTTAAAATTGATGACAATGGCTTTGATGGTGTAATACAAAATATTACAAATAACGGCGTAATAAAATTTAAAGTTACTAGTGGCGCAGGCGTACTAACACACGTAGGTACAGTTACAGCAACAGGAATTGTTCCAGCAGCTGACAACACATTTACATTAGGTACAGCAGCATTAGGATTTTCAAATGTACATGCAGCGACATTTACAGGTGAAGCAACTAAAGCAGCTACGCTAAGAGTTGGCACAGACTTCCGTTCAGCTAGTTCTAGTGCTACAAATAATACAATTGCAGTTAGAGATGCAACAGGAAATATTGCTGCAAACTTATTCCAAGGTACTGCAACACAAGCACGTTATGCTGACTTAGCAGAAAAATACACAACAGAAGAAGAATTACCAGCAGGCACAGCAGTTGCAGTTGGCGGCGAAGCAGAAGTTCGTCCAGCAAAAGCAAGTGATCACAGTATTGGTGTTGTTTCAACTGATCCAGCATATATGATGAATAGCGAAGCAGAAGGTCAATACATTGGTCTTAAAGGACGTTTACCAGTAAGAGTAAAAGGTCCAGTTTCAAAAGGTCAAGTAGTATATGCATGGGAAGACGGCGTAAGTACAACTATTGCTTCAACAGCGATGGTAGGAATTGCACTTGAAAGTAACAGTGATGAGGGCGAAAAACTAGTAGAATGTGTACTAAAGGTATAAGGAACCCCAATGGCAGATATAACAGCAGCACGAATTAACAACTTACAATCTAGTATTGGTTTAATATTAGGTAATGGTTCGGGCCAAAACGGATACGGACAGACAGTAGTAAGTACTCCAGTTAATAATACTGGTGACATTATAGAAGCTGCTGATATGAATGCAATTTATGCAGACATACTTAAAGCAAGAGTACACCAAGTTGGTACTGGTGACATTAGTATTGCTGAAGTTGTACAAAATCTAAACATAGTCGCAGAACAAACAAGTAACTTTATTAACAACCAAGGTATTGGTTCAATTGATCCAGATGGCTTTAAGAAAGGTATTGAAGATTTTGAAGGCTTAATGAGTCAAGTGCAAGCAGATAAAGCACTTTTGCATCCAAGTCAAGCAGCATTAGAGCCTGGCATAACAAGTTCTAGATCAAGCACATGGAACGGCTTAATTGTACATGAAGTAGCTGTTACATTTAGCTCAGCTGAAGCAAAGCGTTTCTTTTTTAATACAGGCGGCGAAATTAGACTAAGTGCAAATAATACAGGCGCAAGCACTCCAAAAGGACTAGACTGGAATCAGTTATGTTCACAAGCAGGAACAATTAAATTTAATTCAGAAACTACAACATCTACAAATGGTGGCGGATCAACAATTGGTAACTACGATTTAACAAGTGCTTTCCAAGACATATACCAAAAAGTTGGTAGCGGAACATATAGTGCTGTATATGCAGGTAACATTTATACACTTAAAGCAAGATCCGATATTGATACACGTATTATTTTTAGAGCAGAATTCAATGATGTAGTATTTGACAACAATATTGACAATAACGTCGATGGCACACTTTCAAGTGTTGTACAGCATTATCGTGCAGACGGCGATGTAAATACTCTAGCACCATCATACTTTAATACTACTACACTAGCATAACCAAACACTTTAGCAATGCTAGTATTTTCTAATAAATACTTGATAGCAAAAAGAGATCACATATGCCCAATACTGTATTAGCGAGTAGATATAATAATTTAAGAAACCAAGTAAATTTAGTGCTTGGAACTTCTAGCGGCGCAACTCCGCAATATGGGTATGGACAATCATTTAGTACTAACAGCAAAGTTGGAACACGTTCAGTTGCTGATCCGTCCAATGCAGAAAAAGTAGCAGCGCAAGATTACAGAGATTTGTATATTGACCTTATAAGAGCAAAAGCACACCAAGAAGGTGCATCAACACTTTCGGTTGATCCTTTTATTGTTGGTGATTATGAAACAAATACTAGCAATACAGATAAAATCGAAGAAGCGTATATACAAAATTTAGAAACACTAGCAACTGGATTAGAAACTAATAGATTTAGTGTTGCTGCATCAAATTTAACTACAGAAGCTAATAGTGCAGCTAGTAGCAGTCGAATTAACGGCCTTCCTTTTACATCAGAGATTAATCATATTTTTACAATGACGTGGGATACAGCTGAAGCAAGACGTCATTACTTTAATGCAGGCGGCCAAATTAAATTCGGTGCATCAGTGTCGTACACTGGAAGTCAAGCAAAAACAGTTGACTGGCAGCAAACATTATCTGCAATGGGTACTACTAGTTTTACTGGTGTTGGTACAACAAATAATAACAGCATTGGTACTAATAGTTCCATCGGTAACTATAATTTAAGCAATGCATATCAAATTGTTTATAGACAGGATAATGGTGCAGTTTATAGCAGAAGTAGTTATAACATTTATGCAAAAGAACAAGTTACAGGCGATACGACATCTGCTATAAGATTTAAAGTACAATTTTATGATGGCCGTCCTAATGATTTAACATACGGCGTTGACGAATTAGCATACGGCGATTGGTACAGTACTATACAAACAGCATATGCAGAAAGTACAGTTGCTATTAACGGAACAACATATGATGCCGTTATAATTCCAAGCAGCCAACGCCCTACAGGGTCTGTACAATCACCCCTAGGATAACCAACTTTATAGTTGACAAACTCTAAAATCTAATATATACTAGTACTAATTAACTAGGAGTTTAACTATGGATGAACGTTTAGAAAAAGCATTAGACTTTTCTAATTATATGCTAACACTCAGTAATCAAAAACGATTATTATCTGAAAAATATCAGCAAGATTTAATTCATTTTTATAGTGGATCTCAATTTACAATTACACGAGAATTAATTACATTTGTAAGCGCAATGGTAGATGCTGAACAAGACGAAGTTGTAATTATTGATGATAATAGTATTCCTTGTATGGTAAGCGATATTAGTGATTTTCATATTAATATTTTAAACAAATACGCAACAGCGTCAAATGATTATTATACAGAATATGCAAGTCTAAAAACAAACAGAAGCGTAGAGAAATTAGTCGAGCATGAATAAAGGTGCATTTGTAATTGCACGAAATAATGGCCATATTGATTATGTAAAACAAGCTGTTTTCCTTGCAAAAAGAATAAAGAAATATCTAGACATACCAGTTACAATAGCGACTGATAGTGCAGACTATCTAAAAAATACGTTTGATGTAAACATATTTGATAATGTAATTGAGTTACCATATACTGACGAAAAAAACTTGCGATACTTTTTTGATGGAACATTGTCAAAAAAGACAGCTAGTTTTAAAAATGCTAATAGAGCAAATGTATATAATCTAACTCCTTATGATGAAACATTATTAATGGATACTGACTATATCATTTCAAATGATTTGCTTAAAAGTTGTTTTGACTCAGTATCTGATTTTATGTTATATAAAAAATCAGATGATATTGCAAAAGTACGTGCTGAAGACGAGTTTGATACAATAAGCAATACTAGTGTTGATTTTTATTGGGCTACTTGCGTATTTTTTAGAAAAACAGAAACTAATAAAACATTTTTTGATCTTGTTAGTCACATAGAAGATGAATGGAATCATTATAGACGAGTGTATCAAATTAAATCATCATTATTTAGAAATGATTTTGCATTTAGTATAGCCGTACACATAATGAATGGATTTCAAACAGGAACATTTGCTCAACAACTTCCAGGAAGTATGATGTATACTACTGATAAAGATATATTGTGGAGCATGAAAGATGATAAAATGATGTTCTTAGTTGAAAAGAAAGATTACTTAGGTGAATATACTGCTATAAAAACTAAAGGACAAACTATTCATGTAATGAACAAAAGTAGTCTTAATAGAATTATTGATGAGGAGTTTGCAAATGACTAAAGGTATTGTATTGCTTGCTCAAAATAACGAAACTGATGATTATGTATTACAAGCATGTTTGTTAGCAATGAGTGCAAAGGTTCATAATAAGGTACAGATAAGTGTAATAACTAATGACGATGTACCACAAGAATATGTAGATCTTTTTGATCAAATTATTCCTATTCCGTTTGGAGATGCAGCAGACGATAGTGAATGGAAAGTTGAAAACCGTTGGAAAATTTATCATGCTAGTCCGTATGATGAAACTATTGTAATGGATACAGATATGTTGGTATTACAAAATATTGATGTATGGTGGGAGTTCTTATCTAACTATGAAATATTTTATACAAATAATGTACTAACATACAAAGGTGAAACTGCTAATACAGAATATTACAGACAAACATTTATTGATAATAACTTGCCTAATTTATTTTGTGGATTGCATTACTTCAAAAAATGTGATAACGCAAAAGAATTCTATACTTGGTTAGAACTAGTAGTTAATAATTGGCAAACCTTTTATGAACAGCATCTTGTAGCGTCTAGTCGCCCTAAGCATGTTAGTATAGATGTATGTACTGCTATTGTAGCAAAAATATTAGATTGCGAATCTAACATAACCAATAAAATTTCTAAGTTTCCAAGTTTTACACACATGAAGCCATATTGTCAAGGATGGGTAGATGTACAAGTTAGTTGGCAAGCTCAAGTAGGTGTATATATGTCTAAAAATACTGATTTAAAAATTGGCAACTATGTACAGTCTGGAATATTACATTATACTGAAAAAGATTTTGTAGAGAAATCTCCCGCATTAGAACGATATAGGAGTTTATTAAATGTCTAATTTACAGCTATTAGTTGAAAAGTTTGCACCAACTACGCAACCTAATGAATCCTTTGTATATTACAATAAAGAAGATGGCAAGATACATAAGATAAGCGGAATAAACCGTTTTGATGAAAAATATTTAATTTTCCCAGTTGCTACAGATGAAGTAATGCCAATATTGTCCGGACAAAAGAAAACTGATGACTTTGTTATACGTTATGATATAAGTTCTAAACAGGTTGTTCTAAAAGAAGTTCAATACGAAGATGAATTTAGTACAGCATCAACAATGACATACCAGTTACCGGTAATTAAGAATGCCCAAGAAGGTCATTATTCATTACACGAAGTTTATCAAGGTATCAATGTATATCTTTGGTCTAACGATACTAGATATCTTAAAGGTGAATGTATATGGCATAATGATAATGTATACAAACTACAATCCGATGTTGATAAAAACTTTAATGTACTTGATCATAAATTGTTAGCAGAAAATGTATTAATAACAAATATTCCAACACAAGACCATAGCACAAATGGAATTAGATTTGAACCTGAATATGTTGGAGTACATATTGACATTTGGTATAAAGAATTAAAACATGTAAAAGGACAACACGTTTTTATAAAAAACAATGTATATAAATTTATAAAAAATGTTAAATTAGATACTGAATTTAATATGAAAAATGTAGAATTAATTGTTAGTAACGTAAAACTATTCCAAGACAAAAACAAGAGCTTAACTACAGATGACAATCTACATTACGGTGATGTAATATTAAAAAATAATAGTTTATATAGTGTTGTAAAAACTGAACAACAATATAAAAAAGATAAAAAGAGTATATTCTTTTACTATAATAATGATACAGTATTATTTTATCAAGATGAAGACAATGTAATTGTTGTAGATACATTAACTAACAATACTAAAGAAAATATTGATTCATTCTCAGTAGTAGACAGCAGTAATTTATCAAATGGACAAATAATACTTTGTGGTAATCGTTTGTATCAACTACAGACATCTAAAGATTATGATATTATTGTTAAACAAAATACTATTAATAGAACATGGTGTATGAATCTTAATCCGTATACTAAAAAATTCTTAAAGTCTAGCGGGCAATTAGCCAACGAAAAATTATACTTTAGTGTTACTTCAAAATATGATCCTAATATTCTTTACAGAAGTTTAGAATTTACAATAGGTGATTTATTAGATGAAACTTCATCTATAATTCCGTTCATATATGAGTCAGAAAACAGTGTTGATGATGTAAGTATATACACAGCAAAGTATTTTGATAGTTACGCACATGAGGTTATTTAATGGCAAAGTTTAAACCTATAGATTACGATATAATCTATTTGTCCTATGACGAACCGAACGCAGAAAAAAATTACGCAGACTTATGTAAAATAGTTCCCTGGGCAAAACGTGTCCACGGTGTAGACGGAAGTGATGCTGCACATAAAGCCTGTGCAGAATTAAGTGAAACTGACCGGTTTATTACTGTAGATGGTGACAACCGCATACGAGAAGATTTTCTTAACCAAGAAATTGATTTTGATGAACACGCAGATTTGCAAAGCACAGTGATTAGCTGGTGCGGACGTAATGAAATAAACGGACTAATGTATGGCAACGGCGGACTTAAATGTTGGCCCAAACAGTATGTTCTAAACATGCGTACACATGAAAATGCAGATCCTAATAATGCACATGCACAAGTAGACTTTTGCTGGGACGCAAAATATATTCAAATGAACAGTTGCTATTCAGATGTGTATAATAATGAAACTGCTGGTCAAGCATGGAGAGCAGGCTTTAGAGAAGGTGTAAAACTTGCTACTGATCGCGGAGTAAGGATTGAAAAAGAAGAATTTAAAAACAATCATTGGCGCTGCTTACATTGGTTGTATATTTGGAGCATGGTAGGTGCAGATGTTGAAAATGGTCTGTGGGCAATCTATGGCGCACGAGAAGGACTGTATAAAACAATGTGTACAGATTGGGATTATGTACAAGTTAGAGACTTTAAATACCTAAACAGTCTTTGGGAAGAAGTTGAACCAAGGGTATCAATGGAAGGACTACAAGACTCTATTGAAGACTTAGGCAACAAAATTCTAACTGAATTAGATATACCTATCTCAGCAAAACCGTTAGATGCGCAACAAAGCAAGTTTTTTAAAGCAGTATATCAACACCCTTCAAGAACTGATCATCAACAGTTTATAGAAGAATTAAAGGACGTATAATGGATATTATTAAATTTAAAGAGGAAGTAATGGAACCAGTTAGTTGTACTTTTTGTACTGCTAAATGGAAGCAAGTTACTTTGCATTTACAAACAGGCCATACTCACAGTTGCCATCATCCAACTTCGCATAAAATTCCACTTGAAGAATTAAAAGATAATCCAAGCGCATTACATAACACTAAGTTTAAAAAAGAACAACGTAAACTTATGCTTGAAGGCAAGCGTCCTGAAGAATGTGATTACTGTTGGAGAGTTGAAGATAGTGGAAGTAATGTACTAAGTGATAGAACATATAAATCTTTTGAGCCTTGGGCCCGACCTTATGTAGATGAAATTGTATCAAAGCCATGGGACGACAATGTTAACCCAAGTTATTTAGAAGTTAGTTTTAGCAGTGTGTGTAATTTTAAATGTAGTTATTGTTCACCGCAAGTAAGTTCTAAATGGATGGAAGAAATTAAAGAACACGGCCCGTATAAAACATCACAATCATTTAATGACTTACAACATTTAATTGCTACTGATGCAATGCCTATACCAAATAAAGAACATAATCCTTATGTAGAAGCGTTTTGGAAATGGTGGCCTGATGTAAGTAAAGATCTAAAACATTTTAGAATAACAGGCGGCGAACCATTATTAACTAAAGATACATTTAAAGTACTTGATGACTTAATTGAAAACCCAAAACCTAATCTTGAGTTTTCTGTTAACAGTAACATGTGTGTACCTGATGCAGTATTTGAAAAATTTATTAGTAAAATGAAGATTATTGGCTCTCAAGGAAAAGTTAAAAAACTTAAAATATTTACAAGTGCTGAAGCATACGGTTCACAGGCAGAATATATACGCCACGGTTTAGACTACGACATGTGGATATCTAATATACGCAGAGTATTACAAGAAGTGCCTAACTGTACATTTACATGTATGAGTACGTATAATGTACTAAGCATATTTTCGTTTGATAAAATGTTAAAGGATTTATTAGATCTTAAATTAGAATTTGGTGGTGCAGGCAGACAAATTCCTATAATACTTGATACACCATATTTAAGATACCCGCCACATCAAGCAATGTTTATTGCAAACCCTGAGTGGAAAGAAAAATATTTAAAACCGCAATTAGATTTCATGCTTAATAATTTAGAAGACATGCATGTACGTGGTAAAGAAAATATGGGTTTCTTTAAATGGGAAGCTGATAAGTTTCAGCGGTTGTATGATATTATTGACCAAGAACAGCAAGATGAATGGACTGTAACAAACAATAGAAAGGACTTTATTACTTTTGTTAACGAACATGATAAGCGCAGAGGAACAGACTTTTTAAAGACTTTCCCTGAAATGGAAAAAGAATATCATCAATGGTCAAATCTTTGAATACAGAATTAACTGATCGAGAATTAAAAGCTGCTCGAAAAGCAGCTAAACGTGAGCGCAAAGAAAGAAACAGGCGCAACAGCGTAAAACCTGTACGAGAGTTAAAATCCTATAGTAACAAAAAGAAAAAACTTGCATTTTGTTTTAGTGGCCAACTTAGAACTTGGAATAGCAGCATAGGCACATGGCAAATATTATTTGATGAATTAAAAGAAAAACATAACGTATCTGTCATTGATGTGTTTTGTCATATCTGGGATCATAATACTGTACAACAAGGAATAAAGCATGCCACAGAATCTGAAGTTATTACTACATCAGTTCCAGATGATGAAATAACTAGATATATTGAACAACTTAAACCTGTATCTTATAAAATTGACGACATTATTGCATCTAAAAAAGCTATGAAAGACACTCAGTTCCAAACAGTAATTGATTCTAATGCTGTTTCTAGAGGCAAATATAATGCATGGCTGTCTCCACAATTTTATTCAGTTATGTATGCAGCACATTTAAAAAGAAGATATGAAATAGAAAATGATTTTCATTATGATGCATGTGTGCGTATGAGAAATGATTTATTTTTAAATGATAGATTTAGAGAATGCTTACCTATTGAAACATTTTTAAATCCAGAGTTTAACACAATGTATTCTTGTCATTCTGGAATAGATGAATCTGTATGGTTTAGAAAAAGATTAGGCGATGTATTTTGGTATGCTGATAGTCCGACATTTGATAAACTATCAAATTTTTATCATTGGTTTCCAAACATGCCATTAGAAATGACGATATCACACGATGCGCCTCCAGAGCATTTACTTTACTATTATACAAGAATGTGTAATATATCAATAGATCCAAATATTGTACATTATGTTTCTGTATGCAGAGATGCTGATTATGCTAAAAAGAAGGAAGCTGCCGGCCTCGGTCCATTGGGGGAGCATGAAGTACAATGTTAAGCAAAAGAGTTGCAGTTTGTTTTAGCGGACAAATACGAGATTGGCACACTGCTACAAAAAATATTTTACACTATTTTTCGACAGATCATATAGCTAATGTAACAGTAGATTTTTTCATACACACATGGGATATAAACACGTGGCGAAAACCAAAACAACACCACCATGTATTTAAAAATAAACCTCATAAAGATTTAAAAAAAATAGTAGAAGCATACAATCCTAAAAAATATCATATGTCTTCTTATGATGAAACACGTTGGCCAAATAGCGAACCTTGGGATCCATTATTTTATAGTTTTGAATATAGTGTATTATTAAAACAACAATACGAATTAGAAAATAATTTTACATACGATGTTGTTGTAAAGGCTCGTCCTGATACAGTATACGAACCGCAGCAACGGTTTCCGTTTGAACATAGAATGCCCGCAGGAACTTGTTATACAACAACTACTGTTTCTAAATTTCCTAGAGAATTTAATAAACATTGTTTTGATGATGTTATGTTTTTTGGTGATAGTAAAACAATGGATGTTATGGCAGGATTGTACAAGTACTATGCAGTAAAAAGAAAAAACAACAAAGACGCAATGCAGCAGTATGAATATCATTTAGGCCCTGGAACATTATTATACGAATATGCAGTAAAAAACAATATTCATCCAGGTAGCTGGCCTACTAGCTATGCTGTTATACGGAGTACTATGCGAGATCATGAGCTTGACTCGATAGACGATTATGAAAAAATAAAAAGACTTTGGCAGGAGTGGTATATATAATGAAATTAATTTTTGATGGTGACAGTTGGGCGTTTGGATCTGAAATTGCAGATCCTAAATTAGCTGCACAGTACGATAAACACGCACATCCTGGTGTTTATGATTTTTTACCTGTAAATGACCGTTATAGAGTTCCTAAAATCTATCCACACAAAATGGCAAATTTATTAGGTTGTGATTACGTCAATCTGGGTTGGCCAGCTGATGATAATAAAACTATAATAGAGCGAACAATGACATATATTACTTCGGAATATATAAGTCAAAATAAATCAACTGATGAACTATTTGTAATTATAGGATGGACAAGTCCTGAAAGAAATAGCTTTTGGTGGAAAAATGGAGACTTTTCTAACAAGTTTAGATTATGGCCACAGGTTCAGCACTTTGATGACAAGAAGCAGAAAAAATTATGGGACATGTATGTTCAGTATATGTGGCACCCAGAAGAATATATACCTCGGCATGTATCAACAGTGGTGCAGTTCCAAAATTTTTGTAATGCCCATAATATTAAATGGTTATCATATAATGCGTTTTACCAAACGCCGCATCAAGGACCCGACGGCTGGAAAGATCTTGATATGTTATCAGAAGTAAAAAGTGCTGATAAAAATTTAGGCATTTATGATTATTGTAAAAATGGTACAAGAAGACAAAAACAAATACAATTTGAGACCTTATGGGAAACAGTTGATCCAGTAAGATTTTATAAAAAAGATCAACCTATTAGTACGTTCAAGAGTTTTATTACAGAAACTATAGATGATCCGTGGGTAGGATGGCATCCTAATCCAGAAGCACATGAAGCATGGGCATTAGAATTAACAAGATATATTAAGAAGAATAAGTTGATATGAAAAAATTAGTAGTATGTGGCGACAGTTTTGCAAAAGGAATAGGTTGCCGAAACCTTGAAACCGAACCATACGGAAGTTTGGTAGCTAAAAGCCTAGGATTAGAACTTGTAAATATTGCCAAAGGATCTAGTACAAATTATAGTATATTTGCACAAGTATTGTATGCAATAGAGAATATTGATGATATTGATATGATATTAGTTACTAGTACTAGTTATGATAGAGTAGAATGGTTTAAACACAATGAAAATCCAACTAACCATCAAAAGGAATACCTTACTAATTATGATATAAATTATCACGAGTATCCGCCATATATGCCAACTAGTTATACTGAAAAAATAGAAGGTGAACAACACATAATGTCTGAAGACCTGTATAACGGAAATGTTTTTACAGAAAACTTATTAGGCATAATTGATTACTTTGATAACGTAGTTGATAAAGGTATAGACACTCCGGATGGATATTATAAAAGATTTAATGATGAGCCTAAACGTAGGACTAGAATATTATATGACTACGCTCAACAGATACACGATCCTCGTATAAACAAAATGCATAGTTTAGGAGCAATGGCAATGTGTCATATAGCTTTAAAAAATGCAAACATAAAACATCTAATTGGAACTGATCCTATAGATAGTTGTAAAAACTTTGTATTCATTAACGATAATAACCACATAGATCTTAGTTGGGCAGGTCTTGCACTTAAATACCCTGACGATCTTCCTAGTATGCATACTAGCGCAAAAGGTCATAGAGTTGCAGCAAAAACTGCACTTAGAAGAATATATGAACTAGATAAAAAGAATGGGTGGTAATTGATGTCAAAGCTAATAGTTGCAGGATGTTCGGTTAGTGACTATACTGAAGTCGATCGCGTCTGGGGAGATTATCTAGCTGAACATTTAGGACTTGAATATAAACATCTAGCTGCTGCTTGCGGATCAAACGACAGGTCATTTCGATTGCTAACAAACGATATACGTAATAATGTTATTAAATCAGATGACATTGTAATAGTACAATACACTACAACAGAACGGACTGAATTTTGGTCAAGTATTCCGCCATTAGAAGCTGATCATTCTGAGATAGATTTTAGAGATCCTTACGACGGCGGCAGCATAATTAAATTTAAGATTAGATCACATGAAACATTTAAAGGCACCGATGCTAAATTTACAAAACTGTACGAACGATTTATTAATCAAAATTTTGAATTAGACAAATTTATTAATAATCATATTTCTTTTCAATGTTTAGCAAAGGAATATAACATACATAATTTATACTTTGTAAAAGTAGGAATATATGGATGGGACGAAACAGCACACGGTAATATGCCGTCAATACCTAAATATAAAGATAATTTTTTAAATTATAGAGATTTACTAGAAGAACGAAAATGGCGTTTATCAAGAGACAATCTTCATCTAAATGACAAAGGTCATAAAGAGTTAGCAAGTAGAGTCTTTGATAGATTAAAACTAAACAAAGGATAAGTTAAAATGGAAATTAAAAAAGTTACAAAACATTGGGGACAAGAGCTTTGGATAGCAGATGGTTCGCATACTCCTTATGCATGTAAGCGTATTTTATTTAAAGCAGGCAATAGAACAAGTTTACAAGTTCATGAATACAAAATTGAAACCAACTATGTATTATCAGGTACAGGTATACTATTGCGTAGTAAAGAACCATTAGATATTGCAGAGTTCCTTAAAAATGGAATGACGCCAGATGAAGTTCTTGAATACGAATCTACTTTTGAACGTATTGAATTAAAAGAAGATGTAGTATTTCATATTACTCCAGGGTGGGTACACCGAGTTATAGCAACTACTGATTTAACATTTATGGAAACAAGTACAACCGAGTTAGATGATGTAATTCGTTTACAAGATGACACAGGGCGTACACATGGACGCATTAACTACGAACATGAGTAATCATACAGTTATATTACCTACAGCTGGCACCGGCACCCGTATGGGAGATTATACTAAGCATCTAAACAAAGGTTTGTTACCGTATAAAGAAAAACCGGCCATTGCACATATTATAGATCAATTTCCTGTAGACACACATTTTATTATGCCAGTGGGCTACTTGGCAAATCAAATTAAAGATTTTTGTGCTGTTACGTATAACAACAGGAATATTACATTTGTAGAAGTTGACTGGCAAAGCGATATAGCTGGCACCGGATATACCTTGCTACAATGTAGAGATTATATTACTGGACCGTTTTGGTATATTCCGTGTGATACGTTTTTTGATGAACCTGTAGTTACTGATACACCCAAACACGATTGTTATTATGTAAAAGACATTCCACAAAAAGATAGTCATCTATATACTATGTTTGGCACAAACGGTAGTATAATACAAGAAATTACATTTAAAAAAGAAGCACCAAGTGATTGGAAAGCATTTACAGGACTAATGTATATTAATGAATGGAATAATTTCTTTGACAGATTAAGTAAATTAAATGACAATGAGTTTATACAAGTAATACAATCAGGAAATAGATATAAAGAATTAGATAGTTGGATAGATTTTGGTAATCCTATAAGTTATAAAACAGCAGTATCAAAAAGTCAAAAATTTGATTTTAGTAAGAACGACGAAGTAACATATATCTGTAATGACCGTGTAGTAAAATGGTGGTTAGATAAATCAGTACCGCAAAAGAAGATGCGTAAAACACAAATTAATCCTAAAGTATTTCCTGCTAATTGTTTAGTTAGAGGAAACTTTATGGCATATGATTTCTTTCTAGGAGAAACTTTATATAAATTTAATGATCCAGTAATGTTTAAAGATCTATTAGCATGGCTTGATAAGAATGTATGGAATATTGCAGATTACGATTTAGATGAAGCAGCAATGTTATTCTACAAAGATAAAACACTTGGCCGTATTAATTTATTTTTAGACAAGTATCCTGCACTACAAAACATTACTCATGTAAACGGAACAAAAATAAAACCTTACTCAGAATATTTAGAAAATATTAATTGGGAAAATATTGCATCTAATAATTTGTCAGGATTTGTACACGGAGACTTACAGTTTGACAATATTATTATAAATTCAACTGGTGACTTTTTACTTATTGATTGGCGACATGAATTTGCCAATGTAGTTGATTACGGTGATATATATTATGATCTAGCAAAAATGGCGGGCGGCTTCATAATAAACTATGCAAATATTAAACAACATAATTTTGACATTGAAATCCAAGGAACTGAAGTCACGCTCAGTGTGCCTAACATAGATAGTATAGACACTTATCAAACTATACTAAAAGAATTTGTAATTTCAAAAGGCTGGGACTATAAAAAAGTTCAACAATTAATACCTATCATATTTTGGAATATGAGTCCTCTACACACTGCTCCGTTTGATATATTTTTATGGTACCTTGGAATGAAACTATTTCAGGAGGCAGAAGATGAGTCTACAAAAGTACATTAGTGTAAGTAAGTATCCTGGCAAAACAGGAGAACACTACTACACAAACTTTTTTAGACATTATGATCTAAATGCAACTTATACTGCGATGGGTACTGACAACTTAAAAAGCATTGTATCTTGGGCATTAGATAATAATATTTGTGGAATAAGTGTAAGTATGCCGTATAAGGCAGAAATAATATCATTACTTGATAATGCATCATCTGAATGTATTGATTACAATACTTGTAACACTGTTAAAATTATTGACGGAAAACTTTTTGGATATAATTGCGACTTTTACGGCATGGTAGAAGTTACTAAAAATATAAACAAATCTGACACTATTACTATTTTAGGTAATGGAGCAATGGGTAGTATGTTTGCAAAATATCTAAGTAATTATAATGTTACAGTTTGTGCAAGGAACAACGGAACATGGAAGAATCGACATAATAATGCTGATGTTATAATAAATTGTACAGGATTAGGAACTAGCACACCTTCTAGTCCGTTTGATGAAATACCAAAGCAATGCAAACGTGTAATTGATCTAGCAGTAGCAGAAAACCAGCTTCAACAACAATGTAGTATATCAGGGATTAAATACAATAGTGGTAAAGAATTTTATAAGAATCAGTTTCTTAACCAATTCAAAATATATACCGGAATAGAATCCAAAGGATTAATATATGATCGATATGAAAAAATTTAAACTTGGTGTTGGACCAATGAGCTTAGAGTCTATTGATATAATGACTAATTGGTCAAAGCAAAATGCTACACCACTAATGCTAATTGCAAGCCGAAATCAAGTTGACAGTGATACAGGATATGTATGTCGTACATCAGAACTAGTAGAACGTGTACAAAAAAACAAGACTGTAAATTTATTAGTTTGTAGAGATCACTGCGGACCTTATTTTACTGATTTAGATAAAGGTCTAACAGTTGATGAAGCAATTGTTCGTTGTAAAGATACTATTGATGCAGATATTAACAACGGCTTTGATTTAATACATATTGATGTATCACGCATACACACTAATCAATTAGAGTACGGAAAAGAATTAATTGAATATGCTATTAGTAAAAACCCCAATATAAAACTTGAATTTGGTAGTGAAGATAATACAGGTATTGATATTGAAAGTAGCATAGGAAGGTTAGATCCTCAATTAGAATTTTTGCAAGCATATAAAGATAACATAATTTATTTTGTAACACAAACAGGTAGTCTAACAAAGGGAACACAAGCTGGCGGATTTAATGTAGCTCGTAATAAAAAGAATGTAAAACTTGTACATGATGCAGGATTTTTATTTAAAGAACATAATGCTGATTACTTTAGTAAATCTGATATAGAAAAAAGATCTTCTGTTGGTATTGATAGTTTAAATATTGCTCCACAAATTGGAACAGTACATACTACGGTATTAAAAGAATTTGCATCAGATGAACAATGGAATAAATTTAGCGATTATGTTTACAGTAAAAACTATTGGCAAAGATGGTCAGAAGATCAAGAAGCAAATAAAGACACTGCAACTATCCTTAGTGGACACTATTGTTTTAATAGTGAAATATATAAAGACATAATTAAAAATATTGATTATGATAGTTTTCTATATAGACTTGATACTAGAATTACATCTGTTTTAGATCATTATACTACATTTATAGATAACGATAATACTGCATCGTATTATCAAAAATTAAAAGACAAGATATCGTTAGCAAGTTTAAAAAAACGTGATCCGTTTATATACAAGTAAGTGAGGTAGTTATGATACTATATTTAGATATGGACGGTGTAATTGCAAATTGGTACGATGCATTTGCAAAGCACAATGGAGTTGATCATTGGACAAAAGTGCCTAACAAAGACAAAGCAGTATTTGAATTAAAGTCTACAGATTTTTTTAATACTATTGACTTATATCCATCAACTAAAAAATTAGTATCAGCAGTTAAACAAATTGCAGGTGATGATTATGGAATATGCTCAAGTCCATTAACTGAAGATCAACACAATAGTAGCTATTGGAAAAGAGTATGGTTAGAACGTCACGGATTTATGCCGATAATTCCTAACTTAATCTTTACAAGAAACAAAGAAAAATATGCAGTTGATAGGATAGATGGCTCGCCAAATATCCTTGTTGATGATAAAATTAACAATGTTTCACAATGGTCTGCTGCTGGCGGCATTGGTATACACTATTTTGCTGACAAAGATAATGTTGATGATTTAATAACTGCATTAAAACAATCATATAAGTAATTTGACAAATATGTCAAAAGGTGTTATAATAAAGCATGTATGATATCGTATTCATAAGTTACCAGGAGCCTTCTGCAGATGAAAACTACGCTGCACTAAAGGCACGATTTCCTATGGCTAAACGTGTACACGGAGTTAAAGGAATACATCAAGCACACATAAAGGCAGCAAAGAAATGCTTTACTAAGATGTTTTGGATTGTAGATGCAGACGCACTTATATTAGATACATTTAATTTTAACTACGAAACACCAGAACATCAATTAGATCATGTGCATGTATGGAGAGCAAAGAATCCTATTAATGGATTAGAATATGGTTATGGAGGAGTAAAGTTATTTCCTCGCAACCTTACAATAGGAATGGATACAACTAAATCAGATATGACTACAAGCATAAGCGAACATTTTATTGCTGTAGATGAAGTTGCAAATATTACAAAATTTAATACAAGTCCATTTGAAACGTGGAAAGGTGCATTTAGAGAATGTGCTAAACTAAGCAGTAAGACAATTACGAGACAAAACAATGACGAAACAGATGATAGACTCAATACGTGGTGTACAAAAGGCTCTGAGGAACGCTATGGCAGCTACGCTCTTAATGGTGCTAATGCTGGCAGGGAGTTTGGGATTTCTAATAGGAGCAATATTGGTCTTATAAATGATTTTGATTGGCTAAAGGAACAGTTTGATGCAGAATGTAGCTGACATCAAAACAGTTCATATCGAGCTTACAGATAAGTGTCAAGCACAATGTCCAATGTGTGCTAGAAACTTTCATGGCGGCGCAACACGCCCATTCATACGCAATGGTGATATTAGCATTGAACAATTTAAAGAATGGTTCCCTCGAGACTTCTTAGCTCAATTAAATAATTTTTACAGTTGCGGTAACTACGGTGATCCTTGCTTTGCAATAAATTGTTTAGAAATATATTCATATGTGCGTGAATGCAATCCAACAGCAAGATTAGGAATACATACTAATGGCGGTATGCGTAATCCAGCATGGTGGGCAAAGTTAGCACAACATAATATTGATGTTATATTTGCTGTTGACGGATTTAAAGGTAAACATGAATTATATCGCAAGAATACAAAGTTTGACAAAGTAATAGAAAATTTAAAAGCGTTTATTGATGCTGGCGGCAATGCATCAGTTGATAGTTTAGTATTTGCACATAATGAACACGAAGTAGATGAACTTGAAACATATTTACTAAACATTGGCGTACAAAAAGTAAACTTTGTTAGTACAACACGATTCTATGAAATGAAAGAATACGAAGTACACGATAATAACGGTAATGTAGAATATACTATTTCGCCTGCGCAAACAGAAAGATTTAAGAAAACACCGTCAAAGTCATTAACAGCGTTGTTGGATAAATCATATAGAGACGCTTCATTAGAACAAAGTATAATTACTCCTAAGTGCGAAACAGAAAACGGCATCTATGTAGATCCATATGGTGATATATTTCCTTGTTGTTGGCTTGGCGGAGATTATTTAGAACAGCCGATACAAGAAGTACTGCCAATACACGAACTACGTAATCTAAGTGTTGAAAATACCAAACAAGTTTTAGCAGATGTTGGCATTCCTAATTGTAAAGACAGTGTACTATCCAAAAACACAACACTATTTGAAAAATTATCTAATTACTGGAATGGTGCAGACAAGTGTATGACATGTTCTCGTCAATGTAGTAACCTAATGTATGAGAGTAATAACAAGTATGAATAACTTTCAACAAATACCTTGGGATGATATTACAGAGTTTGGACAAAAAACTCTTTTAAACACTGATCTTTTTACTGTGTCATGGATACTTGCTAGATTTTGTAATTATAACTGCTCGTATTGTTGGCCGTACGCTAGATCTAGTACTCCTGATCACCAGGATTTAGAGGTATATACACGTACAATAGATAATATTAAAGCACAGGCTCGTGATAACGGATTTACTGACTTCCATTTTAGTTTTAGCGGAGGCGAACCAACTGCTTATAAATACTTTGGGGAGGTTATAGACCATTACTGTAGTGATACAGCACCCAAGTACCAGAGTATCCACATGACGACCAATCTAAGCCCAGGAAGCAAATGGTGGAACAGATGGTTAGAGTCAACTAGTACTCTACAACGTAGAAGTATTACAGCAAGCTATCATGCAGAGTTTGCAAACGAACAAGAATTTGGAGATAAATGTCTCCAATTAATGAAAGGAGGAACATTTGTTACAATTAATCAAGTCATGGTACCGGAAATGTTCGAAGAATTATACGGACGCCTTGAACGATTTGCCGCCAGAGGTATTAACGTCACTCTCAAGCCCCAATCCGATCCTACCGCCTCCTACGTGGTACATGGATACACTGAAGGCCAGATCACAAGAATGCAAACCGGATTTCCACAAAGAATCCCAGAAGAATTCGAGCAACTAATACCTATTTTAGGAGTAGAGCTTATTGACAAAAATGGCAATAAACACCTATTAGATCAAGCAGAACGGTTTAATGCTTTTGGATTTAACAAGTTTAAGGGTTGGGAATGTAATGCAGGATATCAAGGTTGCGTTATACGTGAGAATGAAGTTAAACGCAGTTATAGTTGTAAAGATCAACCCTTAGGCACGTTAAACGAAGGATTTGAGCTGTTTAAAGCACCATCTAAGTGCATTACTCCTACTTGTGTAAGTAGTGCAGATAGCAAAATACCAAAGAGGAAAGTATGAATAAGTTTGGAATACTAGGTTATGGCTATGTAGGTAAAGCTACACACAAAGGTTTGCTTAAAGATGCAAAGGCCATTGTGTATGATATAATGTTTGACATGCCAAAAGAAGTTATATATGAAGCAGATACCGTTTTTATTTGTATACCTACAATTACTGAAACAGATATTGATATAGTAATTAATGAAATTAAAGATTTAAAACAGCATAATGCAAATGTAGAAATTGTAATTCGTAGTACATTACCATTAGGAGCATGTGAACAAATACAAAAAGAAGCAGGTAACATTATCTATATGCCAGAGTTCTTGCGTGAAAGATATTGGGATACAGATTGCTTTAAACGTCCGTTAGTTGTGGGTAGCGACAATAGTATACCGCAATGGCTACAAGACGAAGAAATTAAAACATGTTCTACTAAAGAAGCAGAGCTAGTTAAAATGTATTCTAATAATTTTGCAGTAATGCGTATTGCATTTGCAAATGTGTTTTATGATTTAGCAGAAAATGTTGGCGCTGATTATAATAAAGTATTAGATATGTACTTAGACATACAACAAGACCAAACATATATGGAAGTTCCTGGACACGATGGAACACGAGGCTTTGGAGGCAAGTGTTTACCTAAGGATTTAGATTTCCTTATTGAAACACTTGACGAAAAAGGTATTGATCAAAATTGGTTCAAACATATTAGAGAGTTAAATAAAAGATGGCAAAAAAAGTTTTAGTAACAGGAGCATCAGGAATGATTGGTAGAGAGCTGTGTAATCAGCTAAATGCCGACGACTACTATGTAGTTGCAATTGATAATCATTTTAGATATTCACATAGACCTGGTTGTGCAGAGTATGTAACAGCAAATATACAAACATATCTTCCTAAAATAGATAACGATTTTGATTATATATTTCATATGGGTGCAATAAACGGTACAAAGTATTTTTATGATATACCTAATCAATTACTTGAAAATAATATTACAACAGATTTTTCAGTATTTAATTTTTGCAAACGTAATCCTAAATGCAAATTAATCTACGCAAGTTCTAGTGAAGTAGTAGCAGGTACGGAAGTGTTTCCGACGCCCGAACTAATAGATGTTTCCATCAAAGACATACACAATCCTCGTTGGAGTTATAGACTAAGCAAAATGGTTAGTGAAAATTATTTAACAAATTGTGAAAGTATTGATTGTTTAATTGTAAGATTCTTTAATGCATTTAGTCCTGCATCGGGCTCGGGTCATTTTGTAAGAGATATATTAGATAAAATAGATAATGAAGACTTTACATTAATAGGAGCAGATGAAACACGTTGTTTTATTAGAGTTGAAGATACAGTTGATGCATTATTAAATATATTTAAAGATGTATCCTTTGAAGTTGTTAATATTGGCAGCGATGAAGAAATAACCGTATTAGAAGCAGCAACTATACTTGCTAAACACAAAGGTGTAAATCCTTTTTGGAAACATGTAGATGGTAATATAGGCAGTGTTAAACGCAGACGTCCTGATATTAGTAAATTAAAAGAATTTTATCCATTATTTAAACCAGCAAAGTTTGCAGATTCGGTAGGCGACCTATGAAGATAGATATACAAGACGTATTATTTTGGATGGATGCTATCCGCAATAGTGATGATAGTTATCGTACACTTGAAAGTTTTTGGAAGGGACAAGTTAATAGTAAGCTATGGCTTGTAGAGCAGTTAGCTCTTGCACGAAGAACAGAATATACTCAACACACTATTACTATACACGGAGGATGGCATGGCGTTTTAGCAAGTTTATTGTTTAGTAGTGACATACCGATATTACATATTACAAGTGTTGACATTGATCCTACATGTGAACCAATTGCATATACTATGAATAAACGGCAAGAGATAGATAACAAATTTGTTGCAGTCACAGAAGACATGTGTAAATTTAGATATTTTTCTGATATTGTTATTAATACTAGTTGTGAGCATATAACACAAGAAGATTACGACAAGTGGTTAGATAACGTACCTACAGATGCCCAGATAGTATTACAAAGTAATAATTATTTTGATCACGAGGAACATATACGTTGCAGTACTGATCTAGATGATTTTGTAAAGATGAGTAATATTCACGTTCAGTACAAAGGTGAACTTAAAACGCCTAAATACACACGTTATATGATTATTGGACAAAAGTATGAATAACTTAGACAAATATATATCAGCAATAACTAAAGAAGCTGGTAGCGAAACATTTTGTGTTTTGCCTTGGATACACTTTGCTACTAGACCTAATGGCGATATGAGATTATGTTGTTCATCTAATGCAAGCGGAGCCGGCGGAGATCACACAGTTGGCCTCGTTAAAATGGAAGACGGAGAGCCTGCAAACTTTGGTAGAGAAACTCCAATGGAAGCATGGAATAACGACTACATGAAAAGTGTACGTACAACTATGCTTGAAGGTAAGATACCTGCTAGTTGTCGAAAATGTTTTGAAGAAGAATCTCGCGGAGTTGCAAGTAAACGTGTTTGGGAAAGTTATACTTGGATGGAAGATGGTGTAGACATTCCTGAATTAATACGCCAAACTAAAGAAGATGGCACAGTTCCTGAACAGTTACAGTATTTAGACTTGCGACTAGGTCATACCTGTAATATTAAGTGTGTAATGTGCAGTCCGCATGATTCGAGCAAGTGGGTAGTAGATCATAAAAAATTAATGCCACAGTTAGAAGATCCTGAAGTTATACGACAAATGCAGTGGGATAAGAAACAGTTTAATAATAAGTGGCACGAAAAAGATACGTTCTGGGAAGAAATGAATGCACAGATACCCAATCTAAAACAAGTATACTTTGCAGGCGGTGAGCCTCTAATGATTAAAGAACACAAGCTGTTTATTGAAGAAATTATTAGACAAGGTTATCAAGACAAAATATTGTTACGTTACAATTCAAATGGGCTGTTAGTAGACCAAGATTTAATTGAAATGTGGAGTAAGTTTAAAAAAGTAAAGTTTGCTATTAGTATGGATGCTAGTCACGGACGTGATGAATATATACGTTATCCTACAAACTTTGATACTGTAGAAAAAACTTTGCATATGCTTGACAACACACCTGACAATATACAAACAAGTTTAGCAACAGCAATACAGATATTCAACATAAAGCACCTGCCTGATTTTATGAAGTGGAAACTTGAAAGCGGATTTAAAAAGTTAAATGTAGGCGAAGTTCCAGGCGGCATACAAATGGGCGGCGGACTAGTTAATATGCACTTGTTGTATATTCCAACATTCCTTAGTATACAAATACTACCTGAAGAAGATAAGCAAGAAGTTAAAGAACGCTTTATGGACTTTAAAGATTGGTTATGGAATAACTATAGACAAGATGACGAATATTGGAAACATAATCCATATGGTTGGAAACGTTGGGAAGCAGTTCTTAATCATATGAATGCACAAGACAACAGTCATTTACTACCAGGCTTCAAAGAATACACAAACAAACTTGATGCTATACGCGGATTGTCAGCAGCCAAAGTATTTCCAGAGTTAGCACACTTGTTATGATTAAACAAGTAATAAACTCTCAAGATCCTAAAACACTTCGTATTGAATACATGATTGGCAATACTTGTAATCACAAGTGTTGGTATTGTTTTAAAGGTTCAAATGAAGGTGAGTTTAGATGGACTGATGATTTTGATGCTACTACTAAAAACTTTTTTCATCTATTAGATCATTATAAAAAATATGGTAAAGAAAGATTTGAAATACATATTGTAGGCGGCGAACCTACACTATGGCCTGAATTAGGTAAGTTTACAAAACTTCTTAAGGAAAAATATAACTCTTGGGTTAGTATTAGTACTAACGGTTCTCGTACTTTAAGATGGTGGGAACAGTACGGACAATATTTTGATGATGTAATGATTAGTGTACATCACGAATATGCTGATATAGAACATTTAAAAAAAGTAGCTGACATAGTTTACAAGCAAGGACCTGTTGTAAATGCAATGGTACTAATGGATCCTTTTGCTTGGGGTAAATGTATAGACATAGTAAAGCAACTACGTACTAGTAAATATAGATGGTTTATAAATGCAATGGAAGTTATGCACACTACTATTGATTATACGCCAAAACAATTAAAATATATAAGCAAACCAGTAAAGAGATTTCCTAATCCTATATGGATATTAAAAAAATTAAAAAACTTAAAACGTGATCCTAAAGTTGTATTAGATAATGGCAAAACAAAAACTGTAAATAGAAATTGGATAGGATTAAACAAGCAAACTAATTTTAAAGGTTGGCTGTGTAACATTGGCGTAGACAATCTTTATATTGACAAAGACGGTAGAGTTACTGGTGCATGTAGAACAGTACTATTTGAAAATTACAACATTAATGATGTAGATTTTATACAAAAATTTAATCCAGTAATTAAACCTAAGATTTGCGATATAACTTTTTGCGGATGTCAGCCTGAACAGTTATTAAATAAGATTAAACAAGACTACCAATAGTTTCGTCAGGATGCCAACTAGCTTTTAATAATATTTTACGATCTGCTTTTTGGGTAAAGTTTAATCTTACAACATCAATATGTTTTTCTAAGTTAGATACTAACTTATCTTGTGCTGATATTCTTTTTCTTAATGAATACTTTGCAACAGTACCTTCATAACAAAATACATTTGACAAGTTAACAAACGTTTTTAGTTTAGGATCTATGTGATCTAGTAAATTTAAATCTTCAAGCAAGTTTGTTTTAACAAATTTGTAATTTACATTTGCTTTGCGAGGACAGTTTTCTCTCCAGTAATCTAAAGCCTTTTGATTATAATCATAAAATATAACAGTGCCTTCGTTAACTAGATCCGAGTACAGTGTACCACTAGCAGGAATAACAACTTGTTGGTATTCACCGTAATTACCAGTAGACCATTCTGTATTATCTGTATGTACAAATTCTTCTTGGCAATAATTAAATTTTTCGTCTATATATTTTACATGTTCGTAATAGTCTTTTTCGCTTTCTGGATAATAATGTTTTTTACTATTACGGATAGCTTCATTAAACACAACAATAGGTAAATTCTTCTCAAATGCTCTGTTTAAAATTTGCCACCCATGTTGTAAATCATTATAGGTCTTTTTCTCTGTACCTTTGCTTACTGACATAGGCGTATAATCATCATGATAGTTATCTTCACTTCTAATAGGTTCTAATAGAGTATGTGGCATATTCCTTTCTTGAGATCCAATTTTAGGCATTCCTGCTTTCATCCAATGCTTCATGTTAATTACATAACACTGTCGATGTAACTCGTAATATGCATTATGCATTGTTCTATCTAGTATATGCCCGGCTATAAAAAAGTCTGTTTTTACAAGTTCGTCTAACGCATCAAAAAAAGCAGTACCATTAATAAATTCTGTACCTGGACTTATAACAACACAATAATCATAAATGCGTTGAGACTGTATCACATCGTCGATGTTATCGGTAATTTTTACTACGTATCCCTTAGTCATAAGATTTGATGCTGTGTAATCAGCAAGATTTATTATTGTATTTCTAATGTCATCATTAGCATATGTTTTAGTATCGTCATGAATTACAAATGATATTTTCATCTTTTATTTCCTTCGTTAATGGTATGTCTGCAACACACGTACAAAATTTACGTGTGCAAATAATTGCTTCACTTGGCGGTTCAAATGTATTGTTATATATGTTACCTAAACTACCGCCTACTCTGCAAGTGGCACGATGTACTTCACCGTCCCAATTAATCATCAAACTTTCTAATCCTGCATTACAACTCCAACCTTTAAACTGATTTAGTTTATGTTTAATAACATCATTGGCGTGAATCAAAGTTTCTCCGTCAACAACACAATTTGCCTTTACAGTTGCAGTTTTGCTTAGTATCCATTTTAAGTCTTTTTCCTTGTAGCGCATATCATCAAACCAATCACGGTCTTCTGCTTCTGTCCATCTAATACGTCTACAAACATACGGAACGTTATGACCATCTAATAGATTTGCAGCAGCTCTAACTTCATCCATGTGTTCGTGATGACACATTAGGTTAACTTGTAATAGCGTATCCTTGCTTTCCATTTCAAGTAACTGTGTATATCTAACAACATTTTCTGCTGCTCTTCGAGAATGTTCGTTATCAAAATGCAAACTAAACACCCATTGGTCTACTGGTTGTTTAATATACCATTCAGGAGAACGTAGTGCATTAGTTGTAACACTTAGCCAATGCAGCCTAGCATTAGCACATTCTAATATATCATTAATTTTAGGATGTACAGTAGGCTCGCCACCTGTTAAACTTAACCGTATAGGTTTATTAAACTTTTCTAATTCGTAAATAGTATTAACCATTGTATCTAAGTCAGTATGTGGTGAAAAGTTATCGTGTATTTCTGCAGGGCAATATGCACAATCTAAGTTACAGCGTTTACCTATATTCCATTCAACATGAATACTAGTATGATGACCCCATCGACTTTCTACTTTAAACATATGAAGTGAACTCTGGGTTAGCAGCAAGAAAATCTTGTCCACGAGTTTTATCTAACCGCTTGTTAAACTCTATACAGTCTTGCCAATGTGATTTATACATGCATTTTGCTTGTAAGAAATTTATATTGTCTTGTATTTGCTGTAGTGTAACTTTTTTAAGCAATTCATTTTCTTGTACTAGTGAATATGTTAATACAGTTTCTTTCATTGCTTCAAGTTTAGTAATAACTTGTTGTTTTAATTCTGGAGGCAATACTTGTGCAGATAATGCCATTGGATAGTTTACTCTATGTGAATAAAATATAATACCCATGTCTTGTAAAAAGTATTCAATAACTTTATCTATTTGCATAATATTGTTTGCTTGTACAGTAAACGCACCTACAACCCTGCTTACATTAGGAAAGCTCTTAAATATTTTTACATTTTTTTCTATTTCACTAAACTTGCCGTTGCCTCTAATGTACTCGTAAATGTCATGTACACCGTCTATGCTTACGTTTACTGCTACACTTTTAAACTTAGGCCAATAGTCGTGTATAGTACGTCCGCCTTTAATACCTAGTGTAGTGCCGTTTGTAGCATACTTAATTTCGATGTTGTCACCATACTCTGCAAGTTTGTCTAGTATTTTGTAGTGGTATGGATCCATTAACGGCTCGCCACCTGCAAACTCTACACGTCTAAAGTACGGTAACAGTTTTTCAAAACTTGTCCACCAGTTGTCTGAATTATCAAACGGACCAATATACTGTCCTGGTTTGTTTACTAAGTTTTCAACTGTAGGTACAAGGTAGTTATTTTCTTTTTTATAAAATTCTGTAACTTCGTCCCAATCTTTCCAACTAGTACTATCTAGCGGGTTACACATGCGACACTTTAAGTTACATAGATTGTTAAGTTTAATTTCCATAGTAGGAAATTCAAATGGCATTTTGTAATCGTCGCCTAACGTATCAAGTGCATCAGGATACAAGTTTATACGTGCTTCTGGTATAACACCTGCTGTATGACGCTGTCGTAAGCTCTCTACACCCTGATCTTCAAGGTCGAAGCACGGCTTACATACATCAGGACGCTCGTCATTAAGTACTTGTC
>Ga0209092_10000152_pt1 | contig 63045 bp, 79 predicted proteins | sample FraStrMetagenome_FD_187446 | JGI IMG/M metagenome (GOLD analysis project Ga0209092, IMG submission 187446) | Marine eukaryotic phytoplankton communities from Arctic Ocean - Fram Strait ARC3M Metagenome (SPAdes) (version 2) | ecosystem: Environmental > Aquatic > Marine > Oceanic | place: Fram...
TTTCTGCATTAGTTTTATGGCCATAGACGTCATCTAAATCCATTGCTTGACCTTTCATATGCTGTGAGCTTTTTGCTCCTCCTATAGCTTCATTTAAAGCTGCTGATCTAAACATGCTAGTAATTTTTATTGGTCCATTTACAAACTTTCTTAATGGCTCAAATATTTTTTCAGCAGTTTCTTTCATTGTCTCAACATGTGTTGGACTCGGTGTGTTATCAATACATTTTCTTTTAGCAGTGTTTGAGTGTATAGCCTCAGCATAAGCTATGTGTTCACTAATCATTTTCATAAAGTTTATCTAGTTTCTCCATAGCTTTTTCTATAGCTTTATCTACTTTTTCTTGAAACTCTTTGTCCTTCTGAAGATCGTACTCCAACTTTTGAGACTCACTCATGTTATTGTATCTTTCTTCTTCTAGTTTTTTAAGTCTTGCTTTTTCTTCTTTCTTCCTTTGTCTAGTTTCTTTAGCTTTTATTTTACCTTCTTCTTTTCTACGGATTTTAGCATCTGCTTTTATTAAATCAAACTCTTCTATTTTAGAATTAACATCCCAAGTTCTGAATCCTAAAGCTAAAGCTACTCTTTGGTATGTAGTATTTCTATTATCAAAAGCCTCTGTAATAGCATTTATTTCCGCAACCATTCTATCCATTGGAATATTAGCAGCTCCAGAAACTACACTACCAACAACTTGATAGGATGGGCTTAGTTGAAATCTACCATCAATTGTAACACTAAATCCTTTTTCAGCTATAACATCTTTTTCAAACTTCTTTGTTTGTATAGCAGAATAAATTTTTCTTAATTTAGACCCTAACGCTGGAGATAAATTTGCAAGCTCTAGTACCGTGTATGTGTGATCAGCTGTAAACCCTTTCTTTTCTTCAAAGTTATATCTTCTTATAGCGTTTTTAATCGTAGATATAACAGCTCCACCTACGCCAGAACCTCTTAATATAGTATCTATCATACTATTCGCTATTCTATCTTCTTTTCTACTTAATACTTCACCGTATTTTTTTAACTGTTCTTCTTCAGTTAGCTCATCGTCTGGTTCATCAAAGCCAGGTATCATAGCAAACAACGCGTTTTGTAATGTTGAAAATATTAAATTTTGAATTATACCGTAATAAACTATTTTTGATATATTAGTTTTAGCATCGCCTCTACCGTTTACTAAATCAAGCCCAGCTTTTTTCATCAACCTTGTGTACTGCATAGGTGTGTTTTGGAAGTTAAGTAAAAACCTACCTAACATGCCCGCTTGCTGTTGTGATATCATAGAGGGATCTGCTGACTGCTGAGACTCTTCAGATGTTCTAGAAAAATCTTCAAACGCTTTAGTCTCCGCCTCTGTTTGACTTAGTCCTTGTTTTTTATACGTGTTAATTCTGTTTCTATAAAATGTTGCACCACCAGTTGCTATAGCTACACTATCTGCTACTTGAGTAAATACAAAACCGTTTCTTAATAATATACTTATAAAAGTACTCATTTTGTTTTTAGAACCTTTAACTGCAGCTGCAATTTCAGCTTCATTAATATCACCTTTTAAACCAGCTCTACGTTGTTTTAATTTATCAGAATTAAATAACATTACTACATCAGACCAGTATTGATTTTGATTTGCAAAAGCTTTACCAGCCATAAAAGGATTATTGTCAGACCAGTTTATAAAGTTAACACTAGATATTAACTGCAGTAAAGCTGATCTTCTATTAAAAAACATTATAGCTCCTATAGATCTATTTAACCAATTCATCCAAGCGTTTGTTTGCCTGTCACTACCTTTTGGTCTATTGGTTCCATTTTTCATTCTCCATATAATATTATCTAAAGACTCTCTAACTCTAGAACCATATACAGCTTCTATTTTAGTCAAGTTTTGTTCGCTAAATATTATATCTACATTCTCATTAAACTCAGATAGATACTCTGCTCTATTTACTTTTGTTGTTATAGTGTTTAAATCACCAAGTATTGTTTGGCCTTGCCAATAAGTAGGAGGTTCAACATAAGTATCTTTTTTAGTAATTAAAAGAACTCCATCGGCAAACGATTGTAAGTTAGGATCTTCTCTTACTATTTTAGTTAGTATGTTTCTATCTCTATTAGATATACCTGGTATTTCAAAATCAGCTTGATCCCACAAATAAACTCTAACAGCTTCATCATAAGTAAATTGTTCACCCGGTATTTTACCTCTTAATACTTTTTTAATCTCAGGGAAGTTAGCCATTAAGTTTCTATAATCATTAGACACTCTTTGCTTAGCAGTCTCTATAGCCGCAACAGCTGAAGTGTAAGGTCTTATTAAGGCTTTGTCGAAAAAGTCTTGATCTATTTCACCTTGCTTACCTTTACCAGCAAACATGTAAGATGTCAAACCTTTAAAGTCTTCTGCTGATGGAGGTAAAAACAAATTAAATCTTTTCTTATTTTTACCTAACCTTTGAGCTACAACTTGAGAATATCTAGCCTCTGCTTTAACGCCTTTGTTTCGTTCAATCATTTTATTAAACTCAAAGTCTAAATCTTTTTGAAACTTAACTCTAGCTATTTGCACTCTAGACTTAACGTCTAACACATCTAAAGCCTCTTTAACTGCTTTAACATTTTTAGTAGCATCATCAGTAAAGTAAAAATCATTATAACCTTCCGCGAATTTATTTATAACCCAATCAGCTTTAGCTTGAGCTTTACCATCAGCTAAACCTGTGATGTTTTGCAAAGGTATATTTAAACCTACTGAAGCTAAAAACTCTTGTATAGGTCCAGCAGCGTCTTGAGGTCTAGCTGTTAATACAAATAAATCTTCTGAACCTCTTGCGTCTGCTATTTTTTTAGCAACATCAAACAAAGGTCCTTTTTTACCTTCAACTACTTTGCTAAACTCCGCAAAATCAAAGACAGCTCCTTCGTTTTCTAGCCTAGCGGCATCTGTAGCAAATTCAGTAGCGTTTATTCTACTGCTACTTCCATCTGGCATGTTTACTATAACCATACTCTTAGATTGAGCTAGTGTATCGTCAAAATCAAAAATTCTAATCTTTTTTAATTTCCTAGAATCCTTAAGACTTTTTCTAGCTTTTTCCATTGCTACGTCAGCATTGTTATTTTTATCAATAACCTGCTGAGCGTTTAAAGAAACACCAGTTGTTCCGTTGGTTGAGTTGTAAAAGTCCTCAAATTCTTTGCCTATAACATCTCCAGTTTCATAAGACTGCAAACCAAAAGGCATTTTACCTTTTGTAAATATATTGTAATATCTTTTCCACCACTCTTGCTTTCCAGGTTGATAACCTATAAGCATTGACTGTGTGAAGCCTGTGTTACCTAGGACGTCGTCCATTTCTTTAACAGGAATAATAGTTACTCTATAATCATCTTTAAGTAAGTCTAGATCAATTTCTTTATTGCCATTGAATATAGATTCATACGTAAAAAACAAAACAGCTCTAGCGGGTATAGCGTGCTCGTATCTATAGGCAGGTTCATACTTTTGTTCACCATTAGGTTTTTTTACCAACTTACCATCTCTCACCATAGGTATCTTAAGAGTATCGTATGTCATTTTAGTAGATCTACCCCATACAGGAGCGGCTAATCTAAGAGCACTATTGTTACTACCATTCATAACACCCATTAATAAAGCCACTGTATTGTTATTTAAGCCAGATTTTTTTAAAGACTTCATAAACTCTATAAAGAAATTCCAAGCTAAGTCAGCGTCTACTTTATTTTTATCTTGAAGTGCTTGACTGTTTTCGAACTTACCGTTTAAATATTGCATCTGAACATCAGCGCCGGTATTTATATCTATTTTTCTATCAGGTCTTCCATCATTAAACTTTATAACTTTTTTATCAATGCTAACAACAGCTGGATCTATTCTTTGTATTAGCCTAGTAATATCAGTAATGTTTCCAAACACACCAGCTCTAGGCGTTTTATTAGGTCTTTGACCACCTATTAATTCGTTGTTTTTTGTAGCTATAAAATCTCCAAATATAGTAGTTCCATTACTAAAAGAAGCTGGGGTAAAAGCAACCATTAAGTCTAAAGCTTTAGGCTTTCCATATTTTTTAACTAACGCAGGGTATAATGTTTTTTCTACAAACTCTCTAGCTTCCACCATTGTACTAGAGTCTCTCAATGAATTTGCTACAGATTGATCTGCTTTAGTATAAGCTATAACATTTTCTACATTGTCAACATTTGTTATTACAGTTTCTAAATAATCAAACCACTCTTGCTCTGTTTCTAATACACCTGTTTTTCTTTGTGGCACAAGTAAATTACCAAATTGATTTGCTACACCTATGTGTTGTTCATTTGTAAACCTATCACCATAAACAGCTTTGTGAGCGTTTTTTAATTTTGTTTTAATCTGCGTAGAAGTTAACTCTTGTAAGTTTAATCTTTTAACTTCGTCATAAAATCTAGTTCTATTGTTAAGCCAGTCTGTTCTCTCACCGTCAGTAAATAAAGCTAGTTGATCCTTAACACTCGGTCTTGAAACATCATACATTAACTGCTCTACGTAGTTATCTAGTATATCAGCTCCAAAAAATTCTTGACGTTCTATAAAGTCTTTTCTTATTTCACTATCAACATCTTGTATCTGTTCATTAAACATGTCTAATCCTATCTCTTGAGCTATTTGTTTAGCTAAAGCTTCTGTAGGCATTTGAGGTATTTTTAACTTACCATTATCAAGTTTAATATATTTAGACTTAAATTTAGCTAAAGGTATAGCATTTTTAATATCTTTTACTCTTCGTATTTTTTGATTACCAGCGGTGCTACCAGCCATGGGACCTAGTTCGGTAGACTTGTAAAAATCTATTTGCCCGTCTTTACTGCCTTTTGTTCTACCTTTCCATTTATCATATTTAACCCAACCCATGCCGTTAACATATTTTTCTACAGCTGAAGGAAAAGCTTTTGCTAGATATGTAGTTGTAAGACCGTTTGGTCCTAGCAGCGTAACGTAGTTTTCATTTAAAAATTGCTCGTATAGATTTATGGTTTTATTTCTAGCACCCATTGCATCTATAACAATTTTAAAAGATCCTTGCATTCCTTTTCCTAACTCATTTACAAAATCAGTTTTTTGTTTTGTAGTAGTGTCGGTATTATATTTAGGTAATCTATATCTAATTTCTTTACCTAGTTTTTTTTCTAGTTTGTTTTCTACCTCTTCTTGGTTTGAAAACTTTACTTTTTCTTTTAAAGTAGGTTTTATTTCTTTAGCTTCTTTCTCAGCTCTTCTGTTTAAAGTTTCCGTGTTGTCTGTTGACTGTACATTTTCAGCTGCATTATCTTCACCTATTCTAACATTAGCTTTTCCTTTTGGAACACCTAGCTCCGTGGCAAATGCATTAGCTCTTTGCATGCCAGTATTAGCCATGTAACTATTAAAAGTTCCTAAATCTGGATCCCATTTTAATGCTATTTCACGAAGTTTACTTTTTGCGTGGTCTAAGTATGTTCTTCTACTATAATGAACCTCTCTTATATTGAGTGGTACTCCACTACCAAATCTAGTCCAAGCTCTATTAGAAACTTTGTTCACCATAGTCTCTACGTCTTTAGGTAAAATAGGTTTGAAGTTTTCTTTGCCTTCAAATTTAATATTTATTCTATCAGCTATTTGCTTAGAATCATTAACACCTCGTCCAGGCTTAATACCTTCCTTACCTATCTTTGCTCTAACTTGAGAAGTAAATTCACCTCTTCTAAAAGCTGCGTTATTTCCTATTAAATAACTTAAAGCTTTCTCAGGTGTATTCACCTTTAATCCAAAGCCAGCTCTATTAGCTAGCTTACTTAGTATATTTTGAGTACCATAAGTATCTTCTAAGTTTAATTCTTTTTCTAAAGCATAACTAAGTGATTGCATTTCTGCAGCATACTCTATTTTAAATGTATCACCTCTTTCGTTAAAAGGTAGTAATTCGCCTTTGTCATTTCTAGCATCATTTGAATACTCTTCGTTACTTAACAAAGCATTTTCAACCTTTGTATTTAAAGATCTTAATATAGGGTTTTCACTAGTAGATGTAGCTTTGTATAAGTTATCTGTATATTTATTAAACTCTTCTTTAGTGTCAAAGTAAGATTCATCTATAGCGTGACTAATCTCATGGTAAACAACTACACCAGCTCTGATGTCTCCGTTTTCCATAGCTTTATCTGCAGCTTTTTTATTTATTGTAATATACTCATTATTTACAATAAAACCATTTCCACCTTGTTTTAACTTGTCTGTGAAAAGGCTTATGTCTTTAGGGTTTATCTTACCGTTTTCAGCTAACGTATATAGGTAGCTTATCTGATCTTCTATGTTGGCTATTTCAACAATTTTTAAAGCTCCTATATTTTCATTAGACATTAATTGATCTGCCTTAAAATCTATATCACTAGAAACAGTTACCACTCTAGTGTCTTGATCAAATAAAGCTCTACCACTTTGAGCATAGAAAGCATCCTGCAAAGCATTTATTTTTTCTTTATATTCTTTTTTTCTTTTATCACCTTCATATTTAGAAGCTGCATTTTCTTTTAACTGCTCCCACTCTTTCTGTATTTCAGTATCTTCTTTAGCCTTATTAACATAAGACTCAGTCTCCATTCTATGTATTTCTTCTACAACCTGCGCTAACTCTTGTCTCTTGTCTAGTTTACCGTTCCAGTTAGGGGTCTTTTCATCTAAGTTTAATTTAGCTTTTTTACCTGCATCACCTAATAACGTTTCTACATTGTCATAGTTTTTATTACCTTCTTTTATAGAGTTTATATTTGTATCTAAACTGCTTAGGTTTTGATCAAATCTATCTGCTTCAATGGTAGTTAGTTTTTCTTTTTTGTAGTTATCAATTTGATTTTGAGCTTGGTTAGAATCCATATCAGGAGTAACGCCAGCTTCATTAAGTAAGTTATTTTTTAATACATTTAAACCTACTAAGTCAACTACATTTTCAGAACCCAAAGCAATTACATCTACACCTAAAGCTGTTTGCTCAGCTCCTATATCTATAAGCTTTTGTTTTATAGCTGCGGTAAATGTTTTTCTTTGATTTTGACTAACACCTGGACCATTCATTAGGTTAACCATTTCTTGTATCTCAGAAGTAGCTTTGTTTATTTTTTCTCTAAACTTTTTAGTAGCCGACATTTCAGTTATAGCTGATGTAGCTATTCCAGACGTATTTGCAAATCCAGCTGTTATAAGAGTAGCTAAAGTAGTATCATCAAACTGAGACCAGTCAGCATCTCTTTGTAGTATTAAAGATTCAGATATACCTTGTGTTCCACCGTATATAAGGTTTTCTTCAGCAAGCTCGCCACCAATTCTTTTACCACCTTCTATTGCAAAACTACCCCAAGCATTTAAACTTGGTTTGTTAAATAGATTGTATATATTAAGTTGCCCTTGTCCTTTAACGTCTTTTAAAAACTTAAAAGTGTTATTAGCAGAACCTATATACCAAGAAATACCACCTTCTATTATACCTGTAGCAACTGAAGCAGCACCTATTTGAAATGGTGTCATTTCACCCATTGCTATAGTTTTTTCCGCATCAAGTAATCCTTGAGAATAATCAAATTGATCTATTCTACCGGCCTCCCATAAGTTATTAAGAGTTTCAACTTGTTTGTTCGCCATGTCTAAAAGATCAGCTTGAATGCTAAGATTTCTATACATGTCTGTACCAGAAGTTACACCAAATGTAGATGCTATAGATGTTTTAACTAAACCATCGCCAAGCTTTAAAGCGTTACCCGCAGATCCAGTACCAATAGCTAATACAATATTAGGTGCTTGTTGGAATAAAGTTCTTAAAGAGTACAAACCAAATTCACCTTCACCAAACGCGTCATCATATGCTGCTGATGATTTATAATACTGTTCTTTTCTTTGTAAAGTTTTTTGCTCGTTAATAGCCCATTCAGAATTAAACAAAGTAGGTAAAGCTAAAACTATATTATAACTAGCGTCTGTAAAGTCTTTAGCAAGTAAATTACCTATTTCATATTCTTTAAAAACATTACCAAATTGATCTAGTATGTTTCTTTTTATGTCTTTACCATCTTTATCTTTACCAACAACAACATTAGTGCCTTCTCTAAATTGAGAAGCTTCAGCAACGTGATTAACGTAGTTTCCTACTGTTTTTTTGTAATCAGATTCTAATCTTCCTAAAGTATTTTGTAAGGTCATTAAACGTGCATTAGCTTCGTCATATAACTGCTGTTGCTCTTCCGTTAATTCTTCTGTAGCTTCTAAATTAAAAAATAAAGTATTATCTACAATGCCGTCTGTTTTAGTATAAGCTATTTTAGCTGGTACATCTTTTAAGCTATTAGCTATTAATTGTATTTCACCTTCTATAATAGAACTTGTTGTATTATTATAGTTTTGAATTATTTTTGCTTCGCTTTTAATCTCATCTCTTATAACATCGTATCCAGCATTTTGCACAAGCAAACCTATTCTAACTAACTCTCTTTCTCTTCTATCATAATTATACATAACAGACTCAGCAGCTGTTTGTTTTGCTTTAGCAATTGCTCCTTCTCTTTGTGTTTTAACAGAGTAGTCTATAGCGTTAGACCACAAGTTGTTATTTAAAAGTTTTTCTTTTAAAGCAGCATTATCAATTTTAACTCCTTCATCAGCAAATTGCATAGTGTCTAAAAAACCTAAATTACGCACGTAATCTAATTGCTCTTCAGGCGTAAGCATTACTAGTTCATCTTCTGTAAGCATACTTCCAGAATCTACATACTCACCTCTTCCTTCGGGGTTAGCAGAAAACTTAAGCATATAGTCTATGGCTTTTTGTTCTGCCTCTGTAAAATACTCTTTATTTTTTAATATATCTGCAAGTTTAGAAAACTGTCCAGATAAAACATCATAATCAAAAAGTTCTTCGTCTGGCTTACTGTTTACAGCATCAATACGTTTTGTCTCTTCAAGATCTAAAGTTTTTAAATGAGTAGACAGCAAAGGATACATGTTGGCCATAGACTTAGATAAATCTTCTTTAGTAAAGTTTTTAGCTATATAGTTTTCTATACTATCCGTGCTACCTGTTCTTACTGGACTTTCTATTTCTTGATTAAATATATCGCTAGCTACTACTTGTCCGTTTTGTTTTAATTTATAACCTATTACTAAACCCTCTTGTTCTACAGGTTCAAATGCATAAGCAGTGTCCTTTAAATTATCATTAACATCTTCAACATTTAAAGCTCCGCTATCAAAAGCGTTCATTATATTAGAAAACGCTCCTTGTTCAAAAGCGTTTTTAGCTTTAATTGTTTTTTCGTATTCTTGTATTTTTTTATAATTCTCAAAAAATTCTTTTTCACCTTTTTCAGTAAGTGGATTTAAGTCTAATGCAACTTTGTTACCACCTAAGTTAGCCGTAATTTTGTCATCTAAAAAATAAGAGTTATCATCAAAAACAACACCTGAAAATTCATCTCTCAATTGCCCTATAACTTCTTTATTATCTTTTCTTATTATAGTTTCAGGTATTTCTAAGTTTATATCTCCCTGCTCTATTTTAGTCTGAGCGTCTTTAACTAGTTTTTCTAATTTTTTTCTTTGAGTTAAACCTGCATGACCATAATTAGGATCAAATAATTCGTTATTAAAATGAGCTAGATTAGCTTTAGCTTGTTTTAATTCTTTAAAAGGATCTTCATCAAATACACCTGTGGCTGAAGCCAAAGAAATATTTTCCAAATCTAATTCCGTATTCTCGGGTGCTGGATTTATATCCGTCACTACACTTGCACCCGCATCTGGTACAGTGACTTGTTGAAAATCTATGTTCTCAGTTTCAATCTCCTCAATATCACCTAGTTCAGCTAGGCCATTTTGGCTTATATATTGATCAACAAGTTCTACACCACCAGCTAGACCCACTAGCTCGTCATACGTGTATCGTTGTCCCGTTTCTGGGTTTATATACATATTTATTTATTTTTATTGTAAGTCTACGTAATCTGTTAACTGTGCTCTTTCGTCGTTAGTAAATGAAGCTTTTCCATTGTGTTTTGTAGGCACCCAAGCACCTGCGCCTGTTACACCATCTACACTAGACTTCACCCATATCATTGGTTTCCAATTATCTCCAGAAGACATTATTTTTCTATCACTAGCTTGTGGTTTAGATAATCTACCAGACATAGCCGCACTAAATACATCACCTCTAAAGTTTGTATTTTCAAATCTATTTATTTGAGCGTTTCTATTAGATAAGGCTGTTTGTTGTAATGCTGTCAAACCTCTAGAACGTTGAGGTTTTGCCATTGTTTTTGGTTCTGACATTTCAAAATAAGCATATTCACCTTCCCTATAGCCTACTATTCCTGCTGTTGTCATTTCTTCAAGCAGATCCTCGTCTACCAAAACACGCTTCATGTTAAAACCAGGTAATTGATTTAGATACTCTTTTGCTTCTTCTTCTGTGTATAATTTATCAGTAATAGGGTTTTTTCTTTTTTGCAAATCAACTACACCTTCTGTACTTGTTAACCCAAACTGCTCTCTCATTTTTCCTATCTCCGCGATTTCTAACCAATCAGTCTGCTGTTGTTCATTCATCATTGCAAACTTATTTATATCAACATCGCCTAAACCCAGACGTTGTTCCATATAAGCTTTTTTCTCACCAGGTGGTAAACTATATAAACCTTTTAGTCTTCCTACTAAAGACTCTTTCATGATTGAATCTATTTTTTTAATATCTACAAACTCTCTAGTTTGAACCTGCATTCTACCATTGCTGCTATTAGTTACTGTTTCTGGAAGATATGTAGAAAAACCTTCAGCTAACTCTTTACCATTTGGACCTAATACATTTTGATCCACCATTATTGTTTTATAATCAGTAGCTAGTTCGGTTTCTTGTAGTAAATCACCATCCCAATTACTCATGTCTTTTTCAAAAGTAAACGTAACAGAACCGTCATCATTTACTTTAAACATGTTTGATGTGTCTTTACCTTTAACCATTTGACCAAGACCTTTATTATCGACGTTTATCCCCCAGTTTTTAATTATTGGATTATCTTTTGATACTGTATTAACAACAGTTAATATTTGATTTCCATTATCAGCTAGTGTTAATTCTTTTTTATCTAATTTTATACCATCTGAACTCATATTTGATAGTGAGAATCCGGCCAACTGACTACCTAATTGTTCTGCAAAATTATTTCCTTGCCAATATTGGTTTCTACCAGGACCAGGTGTACCTTTAAATGGCTCTATTTGAGCAACATCAGTCATTATTATTCCAGCTGTTTTAGTAGTAGTCTTTAAGTTTGAGTTAGCTTTTGTTATTATTTCATTTAACTTCTCTCGCTCATCTTTGTCTACACCTCTAGTTTTTAATATAGTAGCTGCTTCTATAGAACCCATTTTATAATCTTCATCACCCTCTTTACCTATTCCATTCATCAATCTTTTTTGAATGTCTTGAGCGTTTTTTATAATACTATTTTGTACTCCAGCGTCTTCTAGTTGATCTGATACTTCTGATAAAGTTTGATATTGAGATAATGATTGCGCATTCCATGCCAGATCAAACACTTCTTGTTTTTTGTCAGATATTACTTTTTGATCATTTTGGAATTTCACAATTCCTTCAAAGGTGTTAACTATAGTACTGCTAACTTGTTGAGCAGCTGCTGCCCAAGCTAAAGCGGATTTATCATTTATTAATTTTGGGTTATCGTATGCACTCATAGTTTTGTTTTATGTTTTAAAGTCAAAATCAGCAGTTCCTTTCGGAGCTTTAGCAAGGCCACCAGCTACTCCAACAACGCCTGATATTGCAGAACCCCAAGCTCCAGCTTCTGCCGCCGACGCGTTAGCCTGTGCCTGTTGAGCATTGGCTAAAGCGCCAGCTTCATACCCTAAGTCCGAATTTGATCTAGCCTCTGTCATGTTCATTACAAATTGTTGACCAGCTGCATCACCCGCTTGCATTCTTTGACCCTCTGATATTTCAATACCTTGCATTCTTTGTTCTTCAGCTACTTTCATAGCTTGTAATTGTTGTTCACCTTGAGCTCTTAATTGTTCGTTCTTAGCTTCTTGCGTTTCAATGTCTGCTGCAACACCTTTCTTACTGGCTAAAGCAGCTTGTGCTAATGCAGTTGCTCCACCAGCTCCAGCACCCGTGGATTTTATAGTATCTAAGGTATTTGCTAAAGCTATATCAGCTTGTTCCATTTTTATTTCAGCAGCCTGTGTTGCTACACCCATGTTAGCAAAAGGATTATTCATCATTCCTGATAAGTTTTCAGCTAAACCAGATAGGTCTGTTTGACCAGCGTACGGGTTGGTGATAGGTATACGAGCAGCCTTTATAGCTGCGATTTCCTCTCTTGCTCTTTGAGCGTCTCTACCAGCTTTGTCACCGGCTTTTCTTGCTTGGTTAGCTGAAACAGCACCACCAACTACTGATGCTACTCCTCCTACAACCGCTGTTACTGCTGCCATATTTCTTAAATTTTTTTAACTATTTCGTGAGATGGATTACTATCCACCGTGTATCCTAATTTCTTATGTTTATCTATAAGGCTTTTGCTTCTGCCTATACTAAGAATCAATTCAAATCCACCTTCAATAGCCCATTTCTCTAATGAATCTATTAATAATAATATAGAACTTGATCTAGTCTCTTTGTCTTTCTCTTTTGGATTAGATACTATCCACTCCATCCAAGCTATCTTAGAATTAGTACCATATAGAAATCCAGCCACAATTGGTTTACCGTTTTTCTCTATCATAATACCACCTGTTCCATTTTCAGGTAATAAACTTCTACCCAAAGGAACCCAGTCTGGCCAAGATTTCCACCATTCAACTAGTACATCGTAGTCATCGTGAGTTAATCTTCTTGCATTTAATTCTTTCATATGATTTAATTTAATAAGATGATTGATTAAAATTAGATGATACAGCAAATAACTCTAAAGCATTAGCTTGTGCTATTGGATCTCCGTTTGCATCTAGTGGTGATGAGAATATTACCTGAGAAGTAAACCCTTTCACACCTGTCATTGTTTGACCAAATATAACCTCTCCAGGTTGCAATGCTGATACATTAACTATGTTAGCAAAGTATTTATTTTCTTTCTTTTTAAAGTTGTTTGTAAACAAAGAATTTTCTAAATCAGCTAGAGTTGTTGGTAATTGATAAAGTGATATTTGTAAACCTGTATCTTGATCAGTTACTATACCATTCTCTGGAATAGTCCAACCAGTACTGCCTTCGTAGTTTATAGTTGTAAAATTCTTAACCATTGACGGACTTGGATTTAAAACCAAAGTAACATTAGAGGCATAATCTACGCCATAAAATTTAGCTCTATTTGCTGAATCAGAATAGTGTTTCCATATTTCACCTTTGAAGTACGTGTAAAAGTTATTTCTTAGACTGCCTATTTGATCTGGTTGATAACTAAATCTACTAGTCCAGCCTTTAACTGTTTCGTCAAACGCTAGAGTGTTAGCATTACCTTTAAAGCTTGTGACATATTGCTTGTTATGCATATCATAACCACCTAATATAGGTGTGTCACCAACAGTAGATAAATTATCTCTAAAGTAATCAACCATACCATACATTGATATTTCTGTTATTCCATCTTGAGATAATCTTAGTACTAAATTTTTGTTTTTATCTACAAAGTATTTTCTATAACCAAACTTAGCGAATGATTCAGGGTTAGTACTTATACCATATTCACCTGCATAAGGAACTATGCCACCTATAACTACATTAGAAGCAGCTTGTAATGGTTGACCTTCTTGAGTGTAAATAGCATCTTTATCTATCAATGCTTTACTTACTTTTAATTCTTGGAATATAACTAAGTTGGTGTCTTCAGCATATAGTTTTTGTATACTACCTTGAGCTGGATCTAAACTTCTTGTAATAGATTCTGCTACTGAAAATTGATTAGTATTATTAACTCCTGTTCTTGAATTAAATATACCAGAGTATATCATAGAATTAAATCTATTATTCTGACTAGCGTCGTCTTCAACTAAATAAGCTTTTACACCTAAGTCTACGTTTGTGTTATTATATCCGCCTCTTATTCTAGCTTCTTCAGCATACCAATCACTGTCATCACTTGCGTACAATCTAGGTACTTCTGTGAAATCTTCAATTTCTCCAAATATTAATTGATCTGTAGCTGTTAAACTAACTTGCTGTGAAAGTATAACATTAAAAGGAGATACTATTCCACCTATGGCACTACCACCTATTAAATATACTTTACTAGGGTATGTAGGTATATCTACACCAGCAGCGTCTTTAGCAAAAACTCTTTGTCCATAGCCTAAAAAACGATTCACACTAGTAATTTCTTGAGTAGAACTATCGGCTGTTGTTGCTATTTCTGAAACACTTGGCTTCACCTCAACTATCGAATCTATCTTCTTTATCCAAAAAGAGTTAAAGTAATTTACTTCTATTGTTGCAGCCATATTATATTATCACTTATTTTTTTACTTTATTACTTATCATTAAAAACAATTATTACCAACCATACTAGCATTTCTTACCATTGGAAATCCATAATCAAGCGTACTGTAAACCCCATTAAAAGCTTGTTGACAAGCAGTTCTAGCAAATAGAGCCGAACTTCCATATCCAGTAGGTGTTGAATAACCTTCTATTATAGTACCGTCTGAACTAAATTTACCTCTAAATTCAGGCGTACCAGGTCTTCTCATGTTCTGCGGTTCAGTAGCACTCCAACCGTTATTACAGGTATTAACTTCGCTGTTATTCCAATAGTTACCCCAAGATGTACCGCTGCAGCTAGCTGAAGGGCTGCTACAAATTTGGGTTTGTCTAATACCACCTGTAAAACTATGATATTGACCTGGACTGCTTAAACTTGGCTCCCACGGAGTCAAAAGGCTTGAGTCGGTAAAAAATTGTCTTACAGATACACCATACTTAGCGTGAGCATATAGTGTCTCTGTTGGGCTTATAGTGCCTGTTGGAAAAGCACCACTGGTACCACCAAGTTGTTGAACAGTGTATGGATAAGAATATAATGATCCTTGTCCAACTGCTGTGTAGCTAAAGTTTGCATCTTCAGTTTCAAGAGTAACATACCCTTGATAGTTTCCTTGTACTCCACCGCTATTAGGGTCACAGAAGCACTGCCATTGACAGGTGCTAGTAATCCAAATGTTAGCGTTAACTACAACAAAGTATTCACCTGGAAGTTTGTCACCATCTATTATTTTATAACCAGCCATTGACGATTCGTTAGCAAATCCACCACTGTTTGCTCTACCTTTAGCAAAAGCCTTAAACGTGTTACCAGAACTGTCTGATACTGCATCATTAGGGTTAGGTCCTTTAGCACCATTAGCGTCGTCTATTAAATCCCAAGAATTTGGATTTGGTGTGGTTGCGGATGCGGCTCTGTGGTATATTCTAAACTCCTTAATATATGATAGATTGTCAGCACATTGTCCTTGACCTGCTAAATCGCAAGCCATAATATTTTCTATAGATGGACTGATTAATAAAGTACCTTTATCAAAAGCTACTGGAGTAAGTGTAGATCCAAAGTCGTTATTGACTCCTCCGGGAAATTGTATAAGATCACATGTTACTGGAGTTTGAGTATTATTAATAGCTGGATTACCCACTCCATTTTGTCTTGGTCCAAAATACCAGCCTCCAGTCATTAGGTGGTTACCTGAACTCATGTCAACACCACATGTTGCACCACTGTAAGCTGCTTGTTCAGCCCAAATCGGTTGCGAAAGGTAATTGCCTTGATAAAAAGGAGGAACCATCTCTGGTCCTACGGTTATAGTAACCAAACAAGTAGCTGTTTTACTATTAAAGTCTACTCCGCCGCTAGCAGTAGTTAGAGGTACGCCTCCACTTACAGCATCTTGTAATTGTACTGTTATAGTATAAACTCCTAAGGGAACTAGTTGACCTCCTCCTAAAGCTTGGTTTAAGGTTATTATGCCAGTTGTGTTGTCCATTATGAAGTAACTGTTAGCATTACCAGCTGTTATTGTCCAATATAAATCGTCTGTATTTTGTGATACACGAGTTGTTCCGTTCTTACCATTAAAATCTACAACAGTGCCTGTATTTAATTGACCTGTTACTGTAGTATAATCATTGCATGGTAGATCAAAGCTAGGCGCAAAGTTTTGTAGACTACCAGTAAAAGTTCTGGTTGTTGTTGTAGCGTCAGCCGAGCCGGCTGGATAAAGTATTGCTAAAGAAAAAGTAAAAGATTCTACAGATTCTGCAGTGTTTAAAAACACATGGTTTCTACCTATAAACTTAACTCTATAACCACCTGGCTCGTTAGGATCAGTAGTTGGTATTTGCTCTAAAGCAAAATCACCTGATACATTTAAACCAGCAGCTGTCTCTACTGTCATAGTAGCTGTTGTGTTAGTTAAATTAACACCTGTATTGTTTGTAGGATAAAATATATCTGTTATCCAAGGAGAATCAGCAGCGCCTGTTACGCCGGTTAATATATTGCTATCAGTACCTAGGTAATCTTGGTTTTCAATAAACTCAAATTGTCTGTCAGTAAATCCAGTAGGATTATCTGATCCAGCTAGAACATCTTGGTTTATATCTGATATGTAATTCCAGCCAGTAGTGGTTTCCCAAAATATATCTAATAAAGAATCGACAGGGGCGGTTTCGTATATACTTAACCAAGGCACCATGTCAGCAGCTATAACACCTATTTTTTTATTTGTAGAGAATCTAGCTATAATAGGATTAGTCTCTAGTTGGTATAGATTTCTAGCAGCACTACCATTAAAGTTATCAACTGAGAATTCATAAAAACCTAAGTCTTCAGCAGTACCAATAGTAGAAGCTATATCAGCTTTTTTAACAGGATAATATTGTGTATTGTCACCATATTCTACTATTAAATGATTTGCGCCTTGATTTATGGCACCACCTGGTGAAAAAGAAACAGTAGTTACATTGGCTGTGGAGTCATAAACAATTTTAGTTATTGTAGTTGCATTTGAAAAATACTCAGGATACTGGAAGAATTGATCTGGAACAGTTGGAGTTGGTCTACTACAAGCTGGTAAACTTGTTCCATCATACTCACATTTAGCCATAAGTAAAGCCATACCTACCTCTAAAGGTTCTTCTAAGCCTGTACAAGAACCTGCTGGGCAAAAAACCGCTACATTAGTAGTAGGATCGTTAGGACCTGAAAAAGTAATTTCATTAACTTGATCAGCACCTGCGGTACCTCCAAACCATTGAAAGCCAGTTATACTAAATTGATTGGCTACATTATCTACTCTACCGTACAATTCTACACTACTTCTATATTGTCTTTGATCTGGTCCAACTTCCGATAAATCCCTAGGTATTTTATTTATATTATCATTAAGCAAAACAGTATGAGCTGTATTGTCTAGTTCACCGCTTGGAAAAAGTATCGGATTAATTCCATTTTCTAATTCAGCGTAAGACGCGTTGTTAACAGAGTCTACAACGTAGTTAACCTGAGAACCTTGAGTCATCTCATCAGGATAACCATCTAAAAACCCTGGCAAATAAGCATTGTAATAATCTTGTTCTCTTTGTTTGACTACAATTTTATAAGAATACCAACCTGTAGGATTAATAAAATATGCAAACTTAGTGTCTTCATCTGTATTCTCTATAATATATAAGTAGTAAGAATTAGGTTTATCTTTAGTTGTTATAGTTGTAACACCTGCCGCACTTGTTATACTTAATATTTTAGTATAATCAACAAATTCACCTCTTAAATAATCATCTGTTGTTGGCAAAGCACCTATAGTAGGTGTACTAAACGTTAACGTCCAGGACACGTTGCCATTTGGTGTTAAAGAGTCGTTAGTTGAATTACTTACAACCCAGCTAGCTGTAGGTTCTCCATATAATCCAGGAGCTCCAGTCGCTAGATTTCTATCACTTTGATTTAAAGTAAAATTACCTATAGTTTGATTTAACAAAACTAGAGCTGCATCACCAAACCATTTCTTAACATCTAACGAATCATTCTCGTCATAGTAAGGGTGAAACACTGTAGAACCTCCAAAAAGTAAATTACCAGCAGTGGTTGATGTAGTGTCATACTCTGATAAAATAACAGAAGATTGTCTTCCAAATTTATCAGCTAAAACCCATCCAATTTGGTATGTTCTGTTTTGTTTTAAAGTATGGTTAGGATATTCAGCAAAAGAAGTATATAGATCCAACTTAGGTTGAACTGTACAGTTATAATCTAAAGTGTCATAAGGCGTATGTTTATCTTTAAAGTTTCCGTATATAACTCTGTTACCGGCTACATCCTGTGATACAGCTCTAACAGGTACTTTATCGTAAACTCTAGTTGTTTGACCTTCTGTTAATGTTTTATATGGTTTCTCAGATTGATACTCATACACATATACATTTTCATTCATCTCTAAAGCCATAGTAGTACCGCTGATAGTTTTTAAAACTTTAACAACTAAACCATTAGATTCTTTGTATAATATATCTATGTTTTGTATCTTGTATTCTGTTATAATATTCTTAATAGAGTTTCCTCCTTTAGTAGAATCAGAACCTACTTCTGGTAGTTCTATTCTTAATTTTATATTATCTACGTTATTTTCAAACCATTTTATTATACTGCTTTCGTAAGCTTCGTTTTCATTTCCATATAAAAAGAAACCTTCCTGCTCAGGTATAAAGGCTATTTGAGTAAACGGAGACATTATAGAATATTCACCATCATCATATTGAAATCTATAAGCAAACCTTACATACTTATCTTCTAAGTAACTAGGGTCTCCAGGCCAGGTTGGATCGCCACTTTCGTTAGTCATAGTTGTTTCTATGAATCTAATGTTTTGACCAACAACTACTGTTTGACTTGGAACTGCATTTAAAACTACTTCATCTCCATTAATGCTAGCAACTTTTAAGAATTCACTAGCATTTATATATTGACCACCAACGTTATCCGGTGTATTAGATACTACTGTCATACCCACAGATATACCAGTGATGTCTTCAACTTCAAACGCGCTAGAACTAGATATAGATACGACTGTTGTGTCTACTTCTTTGTATAATTTAGGCGGTAAAGCAGGCATGTACTTAGCTACTGATATTTGATGCTCTTCTGTGTAGTAACTACTATCGTTTAAAGCTGTTTCTATATTTATCTTTCTTGGTTGATTTCTGTTGTCAGTCCAGAATAAAAGATTTTCAACTAAATTTATACCTGTTATTTGCCAACATTTATTTTTTGCAAAATTTAAAAACTTACCTTGAACAAGTGTGCTGTAGTTATTAGTATCTAATTCTAGTACAGTTATTTTCATCTCTGGCGACGAAGCAGGCGTAGGATATGTTATAGCAGTACAGTTAGAAACAGGGTCAGTATAATCAGTTAAAATCTGAAATATTCTATTTCCGGTTTCGTCTTCAAATTTACCTATACAACGTAAGTTGCTATTGCTTTCTGAGGTAGCTGCTACTAATGAATTACCTTTTATATTTTCTAATGAACCTACATCGTTATCTTCTGATCTACCAACGGATATATTTAGAGCATCTCTATATTCACCATTAGGTAATATTCTATCGTCAAGATCTTTATTCATCTTGGACTTTAGAAAAGTATTTTTAGCTTCTGCCATTTTTTAGTTTTTAATCCATTTAGATTTACCACGCATCACTTGAACTATCTCATCTAGCTTAACATTAGATAATCTAATTTTAGCGTTTCGTAATTTAGAACTTTTATCTCTTTTTAATCTTTGCACTAAGTATTCTTGCTGACCTGCTCGTGTAGAAATTATAGCATGTAATATATAAGCGTACATAGCTTCTTCAGCTAATTTAGGTAGTTTAGTATCTAAGTCTGTAGCTAAGCCATCTGATACATACTCTAAAACTATTAGTTTTCCTTTCAAGTTACTAGAAAAAGAAACTTTACCTTCTCTTTCATTCATATTAAACCAGCCGTTTGTTTGAGAAAACTGCGGATCCATGCCGTACATTTGACCTTGACTTGCACCAAACCACGCACTTGGATTATCCCAGTTGTATGCCCATATATCATTAGTGAAGTCTTGCATTGTCCAACTACCATTAATCAAAGAATCATTAGCTTCGTGCCATCTTTCTTGAGTTATAGAAGTACCTTCTATATCGTTACCAAAATTATCTTGAGTTGGTATACCAGCTGAATCTTGTAGTTGTGTATTATAAGGACTGATAGTTAAATTGTTTGCTGGATACAGCGGTCTTTTAACTCCAAAGTTATCTATAAAAGACATCTTAACATAATTAACATAATCTTGAGGTAACACTAATGTTAAACCATCCGGTATTGTTAATTCAGAAGATTTTATACTTTTTAAAGTATCATAACTAAATTCCTGCATTCCACGTTTTGCATGAAATATAACATCAGTTCTTTTAGAATCTGGTAAAAGCTTTCCTTGTCCTATATATCCTACTAAGAAATTGTTTACAATATCGTTTAGCTTTACATATTGGTAACTACCGTAATTATCTTCAGTTGTTTGACCGTAGGCTTTTTCCGCTTGTGTTGTGGCGTATTTACCACCTGTTAATATTTTTAACTGAACAACTATATATAAGCCATTAGCTGGAGCAAAGCCAGCATCAAATACTATTGCGTTGTTAACTACAGAAAAACTAGTAAGGTATTCTGAAAAAGTACCTGGTATGCCCTGAGTACTAGTATACATCTTAAAGTTATTTAAAGAATAATCAGCAGTGTTTGAATCCCAATTACCTAAAAAAAGATCTGTATTAAATGTAGTTAGGAATGAAAGCTTAGCTCCATCACCTCTAAAACCTTGGGCACCTTCAAAATATTGTTGCCCAGTTTCTGTTATTAATCCATTATTTGGAGGTTGTATAGCCATCGCTTATTGTTTTTCGTTTTGATTATCTATAGCTATCTGTTGCCCAGCGCTCTGTATTAATTGAGGGTCTTTGACTATTACACCAGCATACATAAGAATTCTAAGTATAACTTCGGTTTGCTCTACTGGATGTAACTCAAAATTAACAGATCCACCTGCATTGTAAATGTATTGAAAATTAGGAGCCACAGCTGTAAAATTCCACAGAGGACTTAATGGTTTTCTTAAGTAAGTACAAGATATGTCTTTGTTTATAGTTGTGGGATAAACATATATTTGTCTATCTTTATATTTATATACTGGAAAAGTATTAGATGGTTTAGTTATTGGAGAAAGATTTAATTCAAACAATTCGTTTGGTTGAACGTATTGAACAGGGTTCTCATCTTTGTACACTACAGTTCCTATTTTGTAAAAATCAAATTCTTTTACCGTAAGTATTAAGTTTCTTCCGGCAGTTGGTTGACTTGCTAAAGTTAAAGTTGTTCCTGATATTGTCCAATCTACAAATTCAGCTAAAGATATTTGATCACCATTAGCGTCTTCTAGTGTAACGCTAGGTTGACCAGCGTCTAGTTCGCTAGCAGTTATGCTTGTTATAACATACTGTTGAGATGTTGTAGTTGTAAATGTTTGAGATGTTGTTGCACCGGATATTGTTGGGGTGCTAAAATACGGGCCAACGTAAGGACACGTTCCCGATTCTTGAAAGATTGCTATCTTTTCTTGAGTATTTTTAACACGATCGCTATATTCGCTATCGTTATCTGGCACACGTAATTGTTGATTTAGATCTTCAAAGTAAGATTCAAATATCTCAAGTTGTACTTGTGTAGATATCTTGTTAAATTCATCAGGAGTTAAATACCCTCTTTGTTCTTTATTTAAGATAAGTAGAACCGTTTGATAAACTTGGTTTACGTTTATTGCCATTTTATTTTTTTTATTTTAATAATTAGGTGACCACGCAAGTGATCACCCATTATTATAATCACCTGTTATTTCATTTTTTTATCTATAGATTTATAGACCTCTACACCTTCATCTGTCTTTAAGTAAGCAGCGAAAGCTGAAAAAGGATTTTCATCAAAAGGAACATTCATAAGCTTTCTTCCATTCGAAGCCCATGTTATAGTTCTTTGATCTTGAGATAAAGAAATTATACCTAGCTCTGATGCTCTTAAAGCAAAATTTCTAAGTTGGACATTTTCATCTGATGCTAATTCTATAAACAATCTAGGATTACGCTTAGCAAATATAAGTAAATCTCTTTTAAGCTCCTTAGAACTCATGCTATTTACTTTAGATCCAATCTCTACCCTCATGATAGCTTCTGCATGATCAATATCTATCTCCCTAGCAGCTATTAAAGCGTCTATTTCATAGTTTAAATCTTCTAACTGATCAACAGCTATATCTTGTGGTTTGTGTTCTTTATATTTTGTGTTTAATAAAGGGTGATACAGAGACAAAAGATGCTGTAAAGCTTGTTCTTCTTTAGGAACTGTTAACGTCCCGTCTCTAAATGTTATATGACCCATAGTAGCCTCACCTTTCTGCTCATCAACGAATACAGATGCTTGATTTGTAGCGTATCTTAATTCTTTTTGAATTCCTGTTTCTTTATCAAACCATAGTAAAGGATGCTTTTTAGTATGCTTACTAGGTATTGTTAAAGTTAACGGTGAAGTTGAGTCTCTTAAAAAATATGTTCTATTTTTTATTTCCCAACCATTTGATTTTAATTGTGTTTCTTTTTTTGACATAATATAATAAAATTAAATAATTTAATAAGGGTAATAATTACCCCCGTAGTTTCAACGAGGGTAAGAATTACATTAATTTACTCTAGATTCCTTTGAATAATACAAAGTTATTAGCAGCTTGAGTTACTAAACATCTTTCAGATAAGAAGTTTACTTCCATCGCATCTAATGTAGAAGTGAATGCACCACCAACAGAACCTGTTAGCCATGATTTCATTCTTCTGTCATCTGCTTGAGAAGCTCTATATCTTACGTGTAAGAAAGGACGTCTAATGTTTGTACCTAAAATTTGGTCATAAACAGTAGAAGTACCTGCAGGAACTAATACTCCTTCAATAGAAGCAGGTCCAGTCATTGCACCACGCGTAGAAGCGTCGTTTAAGTATTTCCAGTCTGTTTTATAGAAATCATAAGAACCTCTTCTAAATCCTGAGAATCCAAGATTTAAAGCCATTTCTTCTGAATTTTCAAATAAACCAAAAGCAGTTCCACCAGCGTATCCTCCAGAGATAGAAGCTAACATATCATCAAAATCAAGAGCAGTATTTCTGTTCAAGAATAACATGTTTTCTTCAATAGCTCCCTGAGTATCTAAGTTCTTAAGAATAGCATCGAAAGAATCGATACCAGCAGCAGCAGTAAATCCTACTTCTACGTTTCCACGAGCTTGAATAGCAGCGAATAAACCTTCAGTACCAATGATACCTGCACCAACAGCTCCAGCGATAGGAGATGCGGCAGTTTTAAGTTCACCTTCAACCATTGACATTTCTAAGTAATCTTCAAAACGTAATCTTGTTTCAGACTCAGCTTTTAAATACCATAAGTAACCTCCAGTTCCGTCTTCAGTAGCAACTTCTACCCAACCGATCTGAGCAGTGTCAGAACCGTTAATAGAATATTGACTTCTTACGATAATAGGATTGTTACTGAAAGTAGTAAACGCAGGATTCACAGTAACCATAGGGTTAGCAGCAGCGATAGCATTAGCTCCAGCCGCAGCACCAACAGCACTTTGTCCTTTTTGATAATCAGAACCATAAACAAATATTTTTACAGTACCAACAAGCCCAGCTCCAGTAGCTCCTACTGCTTGTAAATCTGTAAATGCATAAGGTTGTACTGATACAACACCTGTAGCAGTGTCAGAAGCATTAACAAATGCTTTTACTTCACCACCAAAGTCATCCATAATAACTACTGTTGAAGCAGGCGAGATAACGTTAGTTACCGCAATTGTTCCACCAGCTGTTACATCGATATCTAATCCGTTTGCAGCTATAGTACAACCATCATATGATATATGTAATCTGTTTTGTTCCGACCAAATTACTTGATCAGATGTCATTGGCATTTCCGCGCCAACCATTCTTAAGAAACCTGATAACGTTCTGTTACCATATCTTTCTACTTCAGCTTCGTAAAGCTCTGGTAAGTATTGCTGAGCAAAGTTACCGCCAGCAGCACCATCAAATTGAAGATAGTTTTGCTGTAAAATTTGTTGAGTTTGAGAAGGTAAAATTGTCCCAAACTGTGGAGATAAACTCATAATTTTTAATTTTTAATTAGTTAAATTTTTTTGTTCGTATTTTAAGTTTTGATGAATCTAACCCGCTAATCGATTTTACTTTCATTCCCCCTATAAAAACTTCACCGGCAGCTTGCCTAGGCTTGTCTGATGTAGGGTTTTTGGAATTAGTGATAACATTTTTAATGCCATCAGCTTTTCCTTGTTCATAAAAATGATGAGCTATTTTATCAGAGTTCATCGCAGCGTACATAGCTTTATGATACCCTGCTGGATCAACCATATTCCCGTCTTTATCTAAATATTTACTGACGAAATTTTGAACATCCACCTGGGTTTCAGCAACTTTATCTGGATTTTTAACACCATATCTAAATTTTTTTTCTCCAACATTAAAATCAAAACCTTTGAAATCTTGGTTGAATAGTTTTTTAGTACGATCTCTAAAATCACCGTGTTGTTGTTGCGCTTTTTCTTGCTGCGCCTTGTATTGGTCGTAAAAGCTTAATGCTTGTTGTTGTTCTTGAGTTACGCCTGGTCTCAACTTGATCTCATCGTAATACTTACTCTTAGAACCTTCTAAGTATTGTTTTGCTTTTGCAACTTCTTCTTTAAACGCGAGTTTCTTTTTACGGATTTCACGTTCTTCATCTACATCTTCGTCAAACTTAAAATTGTCTTCCATAAGGAAAGCTATTTCGTCTAGTTCTAAGTGTGGTTTAGATTTAAGATAATATTCTTTTAACACCTCTGAGCTATTTAGCTTAGAGTAGTCTTTGTTTAATGCTACGTAGTCTTGTAATGACCCACCTGTTTCTTCCATGAAAGTAACGAGTTTTTCTACATTTTCAGGTAAAGCTTTTCCTAGAACCTCTTTATCTCTAATGGCTTCTTTTATTTCTTGCTTAACCTCTTTGACTTCTTCATCGGTTATTTCTTGGATTGGAGAGACCTCTTCAACAACCGCGCTGGGCTCTTGTATTTGTTTGTCCACTTCAACCAAATCTCCGGTTTGTTTATTTTCAGGAATTTCTCCTGTTTCTCCGATACGAATGGCATTGTTGTCTTCTTCTTTTTTGATTAATTCACTAGGGACTTTAACCTTTATAAGTTCTGGAGTAATATCTCCAGTAGCTTCTGGTTTAGTTAAGTCTACTTTAACTGGATCGTTTCCACTTAAGTGTCCAAGTTTTTTAGGAGTTTTCTTTTTAATTTTAAACTCACCTTCCTGCTTAACAGGTTCATTTGTTTTTGTTTCTTCTGACATGATAAAATATTATATAATTAATTAAATCTTAGGCATCAACTCTTCTATGTTGAATCCAAGTTCACTTCCTCCTGAGGTTTCAAAATCTACAGGGTTAGAATCGTTTTGACGTTGTTGAATTAATTTACTCTGTTGAGTACCTTGCATCTTTAACCTCTTGTCTTTGCGATCTTCTATTTCACTTTCTTTAGAACCTTCTGCTCCAGTCTTTACTTGTGCTAGCTGCATTTGATATCCAAATTCTTGCTGCATTAATTGAGCTTTTATTTGCATCTCTGTTTGCATTCTTTGCATTTCAAATTGAGACTTAGCTTGTTCTATGCTAACTTTTTGAGAAGTTAAAGCTTGTTGCTTTTGTGTTTCTACTAATGCCGTTTGCTCTACTGTTTTTGATTGAGCCTCTCCTTGAGCAGCTATCATAGCTTGCTGTTGTTTTTGTTCTCTTTCTATTTTTTTCTTACGTCTTTGCTTTAATAGTTGATTAGCTAGTTTAAGATTTTTTATTTGACGTATGTCTATAGCGTCTTCTAAATCTATACCACCCGACTGCAAAGCTATTTGTATGTTTTGCTCTAGCGCTGCTTTCTCTTCATCATCAGGTTCTAATTCTAAGAATATACCAAAATCATGCAAGTTTAAATTTGATATCTCCCTAAGAGTTTCTACATTATATACCGATATACCTTCTATCAGAGCGTTTGCTGTTAAAGGAAATCTTAATACATCTGCTATTTTTAAAGAAATATTTTCACATATTCTTAAAGCAATATATAAACTACCTTGATTTATATGTTTAGTAGCTATGTTTGATTGATTAGCAGCCATTTTCGCAAGACCAACTAAAGCGTCTTTGTCTGGCAAGCTGCCGTCTCTAGCTTCATTAAGCCCTGTTACATCACGTATCATTTGTAAGTAGTATTGATACGTTTGAATTAGAGCAGCTAATTTTTGACCACTAGCTGATGATTGTAATTCTTGTATTGGAATTCTACCTCTGTTAGGATCTCCATCCTGTGTAAGTGATCTACCAACTATAGAACCTGTTTGGAAATACATGTTTAATGCTTCTGCTGGATTATAGTTTGTACCATTACCTAGATCAACCTCAGCTAATCCGTCCATATCTAAGAATACTCCATCTGGAACCATTCTAGATAACACCTGTTGCATCTTTAAATGCGTCAACTGTATCATGTCTGCAAAACCTGTACATCTACTTACAATAGACTCTATTTTACCTTTATACATTCTAGGCGCAACAATAGCATAGTTCATTTCCACTTTAGTAGTGTCTGCTGATGGTCTAGTCATGTTTTCTGCTAATTGCCATTTGAGCATAGTGTTTGTTCCTAGCACTTTAGCGCCAGTGTATAAAACTTCTATTGACCTACCTACTCTTTCAAACCCATCATTAGGTGGAGGATTAAATTCGTCTGTTTTTTCTATTATTTTTTCTAAACCGTTTTCAGTTATCTTTAACTTAAAAACTTGGTTCATATAAGTTTTGTATTCAAAATACATAACCTGAACAGTGTTGTTGTCGTAGTTACCCCAGCCAGTTATATATTGTTTGTTACCAGGCATTTCTTGAATTCTTTGCAATTCTTCTTCTGAAATATCTGGAAATTGTTTTTTTAGTTCAGGTATAGTTATTGATTTTACTTCACCTACATAATATATATCTTGAAAATTAGGATCTTCAGTGTATGAATAAATTAAGTAAGCTGGATCAACATAATCTAAAGTTATACCATTCGCTGTATTAAAACTTGTTTTAGCGCAAGAAATACCACAAACTACTAAATCTTCGTTTAATCTACGTTTTGTTAACTCCCACTTGTTCTTAGCCAATGTAGTTGTTATAGCTTCTTCCTCTGCAATCTCTATTGATTGTTTATAACTTAACTGTAGGTGTAGCTCTAATTCCTCTTGAGTTCTAGGTATTTCGTCTGGAGGTAATGAGCTTCTCTGTAGATCTATACCCAAAGTCTGTTGAGCTGCTTGCATTTGTTCCCTAGCAAACATATCTTCAGCAACAGCGGTTGCATACATGGTTCTTTTCTTCACAGACTCTGGGTCTTGAGAGTAAGCTTTAATATCATATTCTTTACTAGATATGCCATTAACAACTATGTCTACAAACTTAGATAAAATAGGCACTGGCTTCCAATCTAGATTTAAGTAGCTTAAGTCACCGTTGATAGACAACTCGTCTTTGTATTTCTGAACAGGTTGCTCTCCTCTAGCATATAATCTTAAATGATGAAAATTATTAAAACTAGTAAGATATCTATTACCATTAGTTCTTCCTTGATTAAACCATTCTGTCTCAATAGCCTGTGCTACCTGCGAACCGTATTCCCACGAAGCTTTTTCTGCATCCGGTACTACCTGACTTGGAAAGGCGCTATTTGAGTTAGTATACATTTTCATTTATTCAATTATTTTTGATATTGTTCCTTTATTATTATATCTTTTAAAACCTAGATCATAGTTTTTTACTACGTTCATTGGTATTGGTCTGTATTTGTTTTTATTACAAGCCATTAAAGCTAATCCAGAACTAATAGAAGCATCATGCTTCGTTCTGTTGTTTATATTAAACTTAGACCAATCATCTAAAGTTCTTTGAAGATACACGTCTCCATAGTCTCCGGTTGACCTTAAACCTACAAAGTCTTCTATATAAGACTCAATAGCAGCTGCATGAGCTTGTTTTATATCTTCACTTGAGTTAGGTATTCCACCTATCTCTCTTTCCGTTACAGATAGTTTTAATTTATCTGGTCTGTTCATTGCGTAACCTCTATAACCTCTTCTTTTAAAATGATAAAGTAATCTAGGTTTATTGTTTTCAGCTAGTATTGGCATACCGTAAAATACACAAGCCATAAGTACGTCTTCAAAAAACATTTCAGCTGTTTGAGGCCTAGCTATATATTCTAAAAAGAAATGATTAGCTGGATGATTATCCATGCTAAACTTAGTTAAACCATGTAGAGAACCATTAGAACCTCTACCATCTACCGTACCAGATATGTCATATGGATCACATCCAAAAGCGCCCATGTGATCATTCGCTGGGTATTTTATACCTCTTTTTATTATAACTTGATTTTGCTGATGTATATCAGGCACCCATGTTATGTAGAACTTTCCGTTAGTATTAGGTGCGAATAGAACTTTTGTATCTTTTACTCCACCTTCCCATATAAAATTACCTCTTGTTACTAGCTTTGTTTTACCTACGTCACCGTTATAATCTATTTGTTCGTATATCTTAGTTAGATTAAACAAAGACGACTTAGCTTCGTCTCTAAAAGCGTGTTCTTCGGTTCTTGGGAATTGTCTATAAAATTCATTTAAAGCGTCTTGATCGCCTTTTAATCCATCGACTTCATTCTGCCAATATCCTATAACACCTTGTTTTATCTTGATACCATGCGGATCTTCCGCAGGCTTAGTTGGTGTGTCGAATACAGGTACGCCATAAGAATCAATGTATCCTTCGTAGTTCCATTCCATAGGTATGAACAAAGAATAGAGTCCTGAGCGAGTCTGTCCATTGGCGTTTCTCTCTTTGACGTTTGAATCATAGTATAATTTTTTATAATTATCTCCTCCTTTATCTAGAGCATTTGAAGTACTTCCCATCATGCACTTACCAATAATTCTTGATCCTAGTCTAAGTGTTGTTTTTGTAACACGCCAATTGTTAAGTATGTTGTTAGGTCTTTCCCACTTTCCACTTTCGTCATGTACAAGTAGTTTTAATTTTTCTCCATCGTAGGCATTGTCACCAGTGTTTTTCCAGTCGATGGTAGTATCCAAACCAGTGATCTCTTGGGTTTTTTCATTGGCTTCCAATTTTCTACGAGTAAACTTTGAGGCAGGTACTCTGTAAGCGAGTTCAGTTTTAGGTCTGTCCATACCGTCTTGGATTGGTTTAAAGAAAAACGGGTAGTTAACGGATATTGGTACAACTTTATCTGTGAACATTGTTTTTGCATCAGAACCAGATTTGGATAATATTCCGTATCTTGAATCCGTAGACATTGTAGCAAGATTGACTGCTTCGGCTGAGGACATAAATGAAAACCCTGATCGACGGTTTTTAAGGTAGCACATTCCATAGCATCTGTCATCTGCTTTTGTAGCTTCCCAAAAGATAAAGAATAATCTGTTTGCTTCTCTAAAATCTGGTTTCCCAACATCAATCTTGGACCACTGCAAGTACATATAGTGAGTGCCAGTAATATAGGTAGGATTGTTTTTATTAATAAACCAAAAACCCTCTTCCCTGTAAGTAAATTCTTTATCGATGTAATCATACCATTGTTCTTTAAAATCAGATGGATAATCTTCCCAATCAAATATTGTTTTTATTTTTTTAAAGGCTACTGGTAATTGTTTTCTTTCCCACTTGTTATTACCTAAATTTTCAACAATTTCAGGTTTTTCTGGTAATGCTATTTTTAGGTTTTGAATTTCATATACCTCACCTATCTTGCCTGTCTTAGATATAACCACCATATCGTGGTCTTCGTTATATCCATACTCCCATTTATTATACCTATTCATTCGTTTAAGAATCTTAGGTTTAACGTGGTTTTTTAATACTCTATATAGATCTTGTTGATACATTATTTCTTAGATCTTCCTTCAGCAAAACCTTTAAAAGACTTTTCCTCTTTAGCCTCTTTAGGTATTTCGTTTATAATATTTTCCTCTTCTTGAATTCTTTGCAATATCTCGAACGCATCGAATATAGCTAGCTTTTTTGTAGCTGCAGCATTTTTTAATCTATCTGCAGATATGTCAGGGCCAAAATCTATAATGGGCTCTTTAGCGACTTTGATTAACTCTTCAACCGCTATTTGCCCAGCTTGGATTATATTCTGTTTGGTTTTCTTTACTTCCATATTTAATTACAATATCATTTGATTTCATACAATATAAACGCTCTTCATTTACCACGAAATCATATTCTCCGTAAGGAGTATACCCAACGCAGTCTCCCTCGTTTATTCCTAGCTCTTCTAAGGAGCTATTACCTATTTTCAATATACCAACAAGCTTTTGCTCTTTATCTGTTCTTAGTGAGTCTTTAGATTCTAAGGGTTTTATAAAGCACCTATCGTTTACTGATCTCCACTTGTCACCAGGGTTGTAAAGATATATTTGATCTAAAGCGCAAAAATAACTATCATCTTTAAAGTAAGATCTAGATTTTTTCTTTATACCTTTTACGTCATAAAAAGTTCTAAAAACGTTATGGTGTATTAATATTAAATCACCTTTATTTATAGGTGTATCATAAGCTAAGGGTGTTTCTAATACTTTTGCTACATTGTTTATAAACTTGTAGTTCTCTATTTTAGTATTTAACACTAGCTCTTTACCAGCTACATTTTTTTTATTATTATAAGTTTCACCTAACGGTTCAATTATAAAGTCATAAACACTTTTCATTAATATTCTAAATCATACTCAATAGATATAGCCATGTTGGAGTTAAATCTCTTCCATGGCAATACCTCATTGTTTTTTTTAATATGTATGTTATAAGAATTACTTTCTAGGTCATATGTTATATAAGCGATTTCATGACCACCATAGACAACCTGCCCAACTGAATAGTGCATAGCGTCGTTTTTATAGTCCGAACCTATACTTATCTTTCTTATTACACTGTCCATTATTCCTCAGATTTTATTTCACTGAAAGCACCATCTGATACATTGATGTTTATGTTTCCATATTTACCTTCAAGAGCTTTTTTGGTTTCTTCAATCTTTGGAACTAACGAATCTAACTGTGCTAACAAAGCGTGTTTTCTAACATCGGCCAAACCTAACTGCTCCACTATTTGTTGATAGTTTTTTTGCTGGTCTTGAATTACCTTTAACTCTTCTGCACTTACTTTTTTAACTTCTTTTACTTCTTTTACTTTTGCCATTTTAATTTAATTTAATTGTTTGTTTACTCTAGTGTATAATATATACATATTTGAATCACCTTTAAACTGTCTAGATAAAGTATTCGGGTCAATTAAAACATATGTTGATTCAACTGTATGCCCATTTTCTTTATTTGTATGAGTTGTTACAACTTTGTATTTGTCTTGGAATTTTATATCCTCCATAAAAACCTTATTTTTCTCATAACTAATACTATGGATGGTTTTAACTTTATTAATTTTATAGTTATCATCAACCGTTATAATACAATTATAAGATGTTTCATTTGGATTTGGTTTCCATTCGCCTTCTAATAGTGATGTTTCCGTTTGCGCGGATAAAAAACCACTAAAAAACAACAAAAATATTAATATTGTTTTTTTCATTTGATTTTATTTAATTTGATTATTACTCTTACTATTTATTATTACTTATAGATTTGAATTTTTCCACACCTCGTGATCCAAAATAAGCTATATAAACAGTTGTAAGCAATTGCTTTAATAATCCAATCCATTCTTGCTCCACAGTAAAAGATATCTCGTGATGACTATCAACCCATATAAAAGCTATAGCCATAAAAGATAAGAATATTAAAGCCATAGGTCTAGTGTTTTTAGAAAGCCATGAATCTGATTTCATATCGCTTTCCCACCGCCTTGTTATTTGGGCCTCCGCATCATTATTAGCTTTCTCCATTATTTCTTGGATTTGCTTTTTAATCAGCAGTTTTTCTTCTTCCGTGGTAGTAAGCTTATCGATGACGTTACCAACCTCTTTGATAACGCCACCCGTAAGCCATTGAATTAATTTTTTCATCTATTGATAATCCTCCCACGTGAAAACACCACCTTCAGTCCCCGCTTCTGGCCCTGTCCGATGATGAGCAGGTCTTGGAAACATTTCCTCTGCTTCAGCATTACTTACTTTTCCGCTAAGTCTTCTTCTTGCTTGGGCATTAGCAATCCTAGTTATTTTATTACCCACGACTGGAGTAAGAGGTTTCTTACCATCTCTTGTAACTAATTTTCTTTTCTCATTGGAGAATTTTGTGGAATCATTTTTAACTGCTATTATTGCAGCTAGTTTTTTTGCTTCTCTTTTTGAGCGAGCATTGGTTACCGCTTCATTTCCGGATAAATTAACGTCATTTTTGGTTTTATCGCCAATAACTATAGTTTCTTTTTTAACCTCTGAATTTGTGGAATTATTATTTGTGCTTGTTGAAGTGGAATTGTTTTTCGCCTTTTTTTCCGCCAACATTTGTTTGTACTTTACTGGATTATTTTTTATCCATTCCTTTTGCTTTGCTTTTTCTACAGGGTCAGAGCTAAAGCTTGTTCTTCCACTAGAAGAACTTCCACTAGAGGAATTAGAGTTGTTGTTATTAGAAGTACTTGATCCACCCCCTGAGTGTGTAGTATTGGTATTAACAGTTGTGTAAGCAGGTACTTTATCACCATCTACTGGATCATGCTTATGTCCTGCTGATCCACCGTGGCCTGCGTTAGCTGCCCCCATGTGACCATACTTAGCCGCACCAAAACTCATTATGTTAGCTACTTTAGCAGCTCCTTTTGCGTAACCACCCATTCTAGCGGCTCCAAAAGATTGATTGTATCCCATTCTTGCAGCACCTTCTTTTGCTTGGTTTTTTTCTAACTGCTTGCCTGCAGCTGATGAATCTTTAGCTGTTACGCTACCGCCATCTTGATTTGTTTTCATTTTTGCCATTGTTGTTTAATTTAATACTTGTTTTAGATATTTTTTTCTGCTTTGTATGCGTCTTTTTCCCAAGGACCTTTACCGGCTTGCATAACTGAATAGTCGTATTCTTTTCCTTTCCACATAACTTTACCAGCTCCTTCAGAGTTCACCTCATAATCTAATCCAGTACCTGGATTTTTTGCTTCACTTTTATATTGATCAACGTGAACTTGTTCATGAGCTAATGTTTTCTGCTTTTCTACTGGGTCGGTTAAATTTTCATTTATTACTATAACTCCGTTCTTGGGTGTTCTGGCGTAAACCGGATCGTTGCCCATATCTCTTTCAAACACAGATGTATTCATCTTGTTTAAATCGAAAGGAGGTAATACTTTAAATGCCATCGTATGGAAATTTTTTGTTAAACCATTCTTGTCGTTTCTCACAACCACAAGGTATATTAAGACCATCAGACACTTTATCTACGATGGTCTTAATACCTGTTTTTGTAGTGAACTTAGCTATACTATCGCCTAATCCTCTAGATTCCATTTATGCTATTACTTCACTCGCAATTGCAAAGTCAGAAAAATACATTTGAACCGGGGTTGCTGCTTCATCAAGTCCTAATTGAACTGTTGATTGTACACCTCCTGGATTAGCAGTTAATGCAGCATATACAGCTTTTTGTGGTGACTTAGATCCGTTTGTAATTGTTGGAATACCAGCAGTACCATCTTTAGTTGTTGTTACAGTAATGTTTATTACTCTTTGGCTTAGAGTTGTAACTGGTACAGTTGCAGAACCATCATTAGCGATAGCGTATCCTGCTTGGCTACTTACAGCACCTTTTAATACAAGTGATAACACTCCTGTTCCTACAACGTATGATACGCTTTGGATTTGATCTACGTTGACTAATTCAGTTCCTTGTGTTGCAAGTGCTGCTGAGTCAACAATGTTGAATTTTAAAAATTTTGACATTTGTTTTTGTTTTGTGGCTGTTAAGCCTGGTTTGGTTGTTTTTTTTTGATTTATCAGTTTACTCTGTTTATTTATTCTTCGGTAAGGATTTTATTTTACCGTACTGTCTTAGCGGCTCAATGATGTTCAGCGCCAGTAGAATTATGACCATCGTAATTGTAACTACCATGAGCATCATCAAATAAAGCTTCAGCATGTCCTTTGTGGCCTTCAGCCATTTCTTTTCTGCCTCTTGATACATCTTCTTCTTCCCATGAATTAACCATGTGGCGTTTTGAGTGCTTTGCGTTTCCGCTATATTCTCCGTAATGTCCTTTGTGATTGTATGCCATGATTATTAATTTACGTGTATTGCTGCTATTTGTTTCTTTGCGTCTTCTGAAGATGCAAAACCACTTCTCCAAGTTCCACCTTTTTTGTTATTTAAAATATAGTAAGTTCCATCGCTAGCAGACCTTACGCATCCTTCGTCTGTGTCTGCGCAGCCTTTACCAGCTTTAGCAGCACCTAATCTATTCATTAACATGTTCATAATTATATATTTTGTAAAGCTATTATATCCGTTAAAGCAGTTGATCCACTTGATAACACTTTAACTACTAATAGATCTATTATTTTCCCAGCAGGTATATTACTTAAAGTAACTTGATTACCAGAAACATCTTCAACAACAGCATTTCCTGTTGTTCCAAAATACAAAGAATAACCCTCGCTAATATTAGCAGCGTTACTTTTATATATTTGATATGTAGCAGCTTGAGCAGGATTACCGCTTAATGTTATTGTGTTTGCATCGTCCACACTTACCACGGTAAATATTTCACCATTAGTGTATACCACATCTCCTCCAGATATAACATATCCTAGTGCGTTAGTTACTGCTGGTAAAAAATCAGTACCAGCATCAATTAACTGATTCGTAGCCCCTGTGTTTGTGCCACTAGCTATAACCCCAGGTTGAGGTATATTAATAGTGTCGCTGAGGATAACACTTACCGATGAATTATATGTACTCATGTTTTTAGTTTTTAAAGTTTATGAATTACGTTGTGCACATAAAACAGCATTTAACCCCTTGTAAGGTACTTCTGCTTTTAATACTTGCATTCCAGTTATTCCATTACTAGCTCCTTTGCCATGAGGTCTTCCAGTTTGATCTAGTGGTCCATCCCATACGTGAGATTCTCCTACTACACCTACCTTGCTACCTGGCTTTAATTTTTCCATTGCTGGGTCGTACTTGTTGCTGTGCATAATTTAGTTTTTTATTTTGTTCCTTTTTTAGGTTTTAATTGCTTTGATTCTATTGTTTTATTTTTTTGAGGCTCCAGCAAACATACCACCATAGGTTTGTCCAAACATTTTACCTGCGTTCATTTGAGCTTGACCAGTAAAAGGTGATCCATTTTGCGGTAAAACCCCGCCTGTAATAGCAGAAGCCACACCTCCTACAGCGCCCATTGGTTCTAATGGTGTTCCTAAAGGATTAGCTAATTCAGCTGGTTGTTGGCTTTCAAACTCTTTTTGATCGCTTGCAACTTGAGCATTAAAGTTAGAATTTACCCCATTTTTTATATTACCAAAAACTGAAACATTACCAGCAGTCCCACCTTCTGCATTCATCTTCTGTGTTGCTTGTTCTTCAGGTGATAATTCTGGCACAACCGGTACAGCGGCCTGCGTTTGTTGCGCGGCTTGTTGGGCTTGAGTCATTGCACTACTACTTCTACTTTGCCCAAGCACATTGGCCAACGCTCCTAGGTTGGAAAATAAATTTTTGCCAGAGAATGAGGCTAAGCCCCCTGTCGCTCCTCCACTCATGTTATTACCCACGGATCCTGCTGCTGACGCTACTCCTGATGCCATATTATCTGTTTTTATCTTTATTAACTTGATATATAGACTTAGTTAAAACTTTATCCATATATGTTTTTCCTTTTATTATTTTATTTCTTCTTTTACTTGTTGGTATATCATCTTCACCTGTCATGATTCGATATATTCTTTTAATAAGTTGTTTACCTTTAAAAGAAACTTTATAGATATTGTATTTTTGAGTGGTTCTATTTCTTTGTCTCCAAACTGTTATCCACTCACCTTTTATTAATCTACTCCATCTTCTATTATCCCAACTATAAGAATAGACACCGTCTTCAAAGTCTTTCTTTTTAAACATGTCTATACAATCTAAATATATCAGTAGTTCTAAATCAGCTTCGTTTAGATCGTTGTTCTTACAAGCCCATTTACGTATTATACGATAATGTTTAAGCAGGTTAAGAGTTTTTAAATCTTCTGCCTCTAGCTTTTTCATAAAACAACGACCACGTCTGTTGACTTTATAACGTGATATATTTTTTGATTGTCTTGTATTTTGTGGCCAGCGTGTTTATCATAAAACACTGTATCGCCTTTGTTGACACCCAAAGCATCTTCTCCTGCACTTATAATCTTAGCTTTTAAGTACCTAATGTCATCTCTGTGTATTTCAGCTAAAAGTAATCCACCTTTAGTTTTCTGTATTTGCTCCTCTAGCTTTTCTATTATTAAATTTCTACCTATTGCTTTCATCTATTCTCATATTATTGATTACACAATCTGTAGAAAGAATCGTAGTAGCTACGGAAGCCGCATTAATTAAGGCACTTTTTGTTACCAGCAAAGGATCAATAATTCCTGACCTTACCATATTTACCATTTTTCCTGTAACCACGTTTAAACCTGCTCCTTTCTTAAAGTTTTGATCATCACTTAATGTTATATTAGCATTTGCTAATATGGTCTTAAATGGTGCTCTAATTGCTTCTAGTAATACTGTCTCTCCTGCTGATTTAGATACAACATTTTGTGAAGCATTTAACAAAGCAATTCCTCCACCGGGAACTATACCTTCTTTAATAGCGGCTTTAGTAGCGCATATAGCGTCTTCTACTCTATCTGTTTTTTCTTTTAATTCAACATCAGAAAAAGCACCTACTTTAACTATGGCTACTTTAGCACTTAGTCTAGCTAATCTACGTTCTAGATTAATTACGACATGAGCTGGATGTTTTTTCTTTAAATCTTTTTTAATGTTTTCTATAAAATCTTTAGCTTCATCAGGTATTTCTTCTACTTGAATTACTGTTTGATTTTCTTGAGAAATTGACTTTACGCATTCACCTAAATAATCTATCTGTATTGCGTTTAAATCATCACCTAAATCTTCGTTTATAATAGTGGAATTAGTTAATAACGCTAGGTCATTTAATATTTCTTTTTTACGTAACCCAAAAGCTGGAGCATCAACAACGTTTATTTTTATGTTTCCTTTTAGTTTGTTCATAACCAAAGCAGATAAAACTGTTGGTTCAACTTCGCCTATTATTAGTAACGGTTTGTTGTTTTTAATGACATGCTCTAAAACTGGTTGTATCTGTCTTATAGATTCTATTTTAGACTCTATAATTAAAACTAAAGGTTTCTCTAATTCAGCAACACCTTTTTCTTGGTCAGTAATAAAGTTTTGATGGCAATACCCTTTATGGTATTCTATGCCGTCTACAATTTCTGTTTCTGTAATACCATTTTCTGATACACCAAGTGTAACAATACCTGTTTCACCTACTTCTCTAAAAGCATCTCCAATTAGTTTACCTAATTCACTATCATTGTTAGTTGAGATAGTTGCTATATCATCTATCATAGTGCCTTTTACTGGTATGCTTATTTTTTCAAGATATTTAACTACTTTTTTAACAGCACTTTGAATACCGTCTTTTAAGTCTCTGTCGTTTATATCTTTTTTTATTGCTTCGTTTAAAATAGCATGAGCTAGTACCGTAGCGGTTGTTGTGCCATCACCTGCTTCATTAACTGTTTTTCTTGCAGCACCTTTCAAAAGAGTTGCACCCATGTTTTCAATAGGATCTTGAAGTATAATTGAATTAGCAACAGTTACACCATCTTTTGTTATAATTGGATTACCTGATTGGTCTTCCATTATTACACATTTGCCACTAGCTCCTAAAGTGGAGCTAACAGCATTTGTGAGTTGTTCTATTCCTTTAAATATTTTAACTTTAGCTTCGTTTCCAAAACTAAGGTTTTTTACTATAGCGTCTGCCATGATTTAATTTAATTTAATTTAATTATTTTATTTAAAAGTTTTAACGACTTGTGGTCCACGAATATAAGAAAGTTTTTTCTCATAATGGTTAATAGAAGCATCAATAGCTGATTCAGCGCCTTCCATTGTTTCGCGTCTCGTTACATCTACCCATTTTTCACAACACGTATCTTTTTCAGGATCGCATGCGCAGTTTGGATCTTTGTATTCGGTTTGATAAAATCCATTTGGTAGTTGTACTATTCTCCAGTTTTTCTTTTGAACAATATGTTGCCAAATAGCTTTGGTTTCATTATTTACTTGTGGTTGACTACTCCACGAACTAGTCTGGTAATAAAATGTCATCGGTTTTGGTTTTAAATTAGACATTGGTTATTGCTCTCACCGAGCAGGTATATTTATATTATCACTTGTTTGTTATTGTTTTTACTTTAACTATGTTATTGTAATTGTTTCAGTGTTATTAAGAATATCATTAGTAATGTTTACTTTTTTAACTTTTAATCTTAAGTAGTAATCTCCCGAGTTACCAGTCGAAGCAACCGAGGTAGCTGTTAGTACTATAGACGCCCTTGCATATGCAGTATTAGAACCCTCTTGTAGTCCTGCGTCTGATATACTTAAAGCACCTGCTGAAACTCCTTGCATAAGCGTTCTTCTTGTTCTTGCAGCTTGCATTGTAGCTTGTGGAACCACCCAAGCAGTACTCGTTCTTGCGGTACCGACTGCTGGTGTCCATTTATAATCAAGTCTCAAATCAGTATACCAATAAGGAGCTACTTGCCCAGCACTCGCGTTGTCTTGAAATATATAGAAGTCCTCCACTATGTAAGTGTAAGGTCCAGTATCTTGTGCTATTAACACTCTAGGAGTTGTGTCTATAGTAGCCATATTGGTAAATGAAATTTTAAAAGTATAATACCTTGCATCTTCAACTACTTTACCACCACTACCAAAACCCGTTGAGTATTGAGGAGTTCTTGTGGTAGATGTAGACGACCCCCATTCAACACCGGATCCATAGTAACCCATTTTTACATATCCAACAGGATTATCTCCTGTTGTACTAACAAACAAATATTGTTCTGTAGTAGGACCTACATTTAAAGATCCTCTTACTCTTGCATTCTTTCCTACGTCTAATGATGCTTCTGGTTCTCCACCAGTTATAGAATTAGTTGCGATTCCTAATCTTGCAGTATTAGAACTAAGATTTAAAGTTCCCCCATCAGCATCGCCACCATTACCTGTAATAGTCATTCTTGCACCAGATACTGTTATTCTTTTAGCGCTTCCTGTGCCTATATTTGCCTGAGACATTGCAGAATTTCCTATTGTAGTTCCAGCAGTAAACATTGGTATAGAGTTAGTTGTTCCTGAACCTCCTATTCCGCTTGTGTGTGCATCCACATAAGCCTTAACACTTTGTTGAGTAACAAGAGCTGTTGCGCTATTGCTACCCATATTATCTTCGTCTAAGATTATATTCGCAGAAACGTTTGTCTGATAGTCCCCTAAAGAAAAACCAGCATTAGTAAAATCAGCCCTTGTTCCTGAACCAGTGGCAATTGTAAATCTGTTAGTTGATGGATAACCTATATAAGTTCCTGTATTACCATTGTGATATATATAGTTTGGTATATATAATCCATCATCTAAAGCGACTCCTCCGCTTGTAGTTATTAGCTTTTGAGAATTATTGTATCTTAATGAAGTTCCGCCGCCTCCTGAAATATAAACACCTACATCACCACCGTTTACAGCTAAAGAAATATCATCTTGTGCTATTAAGAATATATCATCAGTTGAAGTTTGTAATGTTAAGTCGCCACCTGAAGTGGTTATCAATGCATTGCCTCCAGTGTCAAAAATTAAATTTCCGCCTAAAGTTATATTCCCTTTTACATCTTGATCTGCATAATATATTATAGCCATTTACATTTAGTTTATTTATTAAATTATATTAAATTTTATTACCCCATTCTGCTAACTAACACTATAACTCCACCTGAAGGGAAAGTACCAGTACCGCCAATAGTAACTTGGTTCACTGTATTTCTTTCTACTTCCATGTGTATTGTATCTTTTGTAGTTTCGTCATAAATTTGAACCATAACATCAAAAGTACCTAAACTATGGGTTATAGCTCCATAAGCTGTTATTGTTCCAGACTTAAAAGTATGTAACTGAAGAAGATCTTCAATAAGTGTTTTTACATTTCCAGCATCATCTGTTCTAACAGCAACATAACATTCATCTGGATTTGGCGCTGCTTCAGCAGTAAGACTATCTATATCTAGTCCAACAACAACAGCTCCTGTTGTAGGTGTAACTGACATACCATCTAAGTTGTCGTTTGTAGCTGCTGTAACAGACGTAACTGCACCTACCGTATCAGTAGGAACAACCCATGTACCATCACCTCTTAAGAAAGTTGTAGCGGATCCACCAGATGGCACAGCGCCAACTGTAGTTAGTCCACTATATATATTAGATGTAAGCGTTAGTTCTCTACCGGCTATAGACTCAGCTAAAGGAACTGTTGCTCCTGTCCCAGTAGCTACTGTAACACCTGTTATACCCGTATCAGTATTAGTATCCCAAGGTACGTTAACTACTAATTGATCACTTGAATCAACTTGTAATTCATATGTTCTAGCAGCTGTAGTAGAGACCCCTTGTTTCGCTACTGTTTGAACTGTTGCGTTTACGTTAGCATCAATGGTATTGCCATTTAAACTTAAACCAACACCAGCAGCTCTTTGAGTGTTTGTATTTGTTGGAACAACCCATGTACCATCACCTCTTAAAAATGTAGTAGCACCACCTCCAGAAGGTACAACACCTAATGTAGAAGCTCCACCGTATATATCGGAAGTTACAAATCCATTTGCTGTTACGCTAAATGTAGCAGAATCAAAACCTGCAATACCTTTTGTAGTAGCACCATCACTTGCTCCTTCGCCAGCTACTTCTTGTCCAGACTGAACAACTGTCCAGTTACCAAATGTAGCACCTGGATTATCTTGATTTGCAAATATTAAATCACCTGGTTGTACTGTTTCAGCAAAGAATGTTCCAGAATCTGTTACTGCCCAGAAATAACCTTGTAGTATTGAAGTTGATGGATTTGAATCTAAATCAGGAGTATTAGTATCCGCGTTATATCCGCCTTGAAATTCTGAGTTTCCAGAAGTAGCAGATAGTAGCTGACCATAATTAACAGCGTCTCCACTTAGTGTTCCATCTGCCAAATCATTTACTTGATTAGAGTTCATGTCAATAGAACCGCTTAAAGAAGCTCCTGTTAATGTAGCAACGCTTCCGGTGATATCACCTGTTGAAACTGTTCCTGAAGACAATTCGCCACTTATTGTAACATCGTCTGGTAAACCGATTTTAACAAAACCATTATTACCAGTAGTTTCTGTTATTTCAATATTAGCATTTTCACCTGCTAATGTTACTTTAGATTTTATACCTGAACCTGTTCCTCCTGCTGTTAAATCAATATCCGCTACCGAATAACCCGCTAACGCTGTTCCAGCTGAAACTGGTAAAGTATATGTTTCGTTTGTATTTGATGGTGCCGCGTATGATACTATTTTATTTGTACTATCAAAAGAAACACTTGCGCCTCCTGTAGCGGCAAATCGTAAATCTACCGTATCAGTAACCTTGAACTGCTCAGCTCCATTAATATTAGCAATGCCTAATGAAGTAGTGTTTGGTATTAGGTTTAGTATATCTGTGATTTGAGCTTTTCTGGACGAACCATCGTCTGAAGAATCTGTTCCTACTAATAAGTAGTCATCTACATCAACAGCTGGACTTGCGTCTGCAGCTATCATAACAACTGAATCACTACCTGCATAATCTACCGCAATGCTTAATGTATTTGGAGTTCCAGATGATACAACAGTAAGTATACCGTCACCTCCTGTAAAATCTACTCTAGCGCCATCTACTATATCTACAGCTGTACCGCTATCTGCTTCTAGACTCCATGACGTATAAGCTCCCACTGGCGTTGCCCATACGTTATCACCTCTTAAGAAGGTAGTACCGCTGGGGGTTCCAGTTGCAGAAAGATCTATAACACCCGTTGTAACAGCACCTGTTGCGTTTGTATTTACTGTAGCGGCGTCTATAAACGTTCCATTAGCATTTGTGAAAGTTGTTACACCAGTAGCAGCTGAAGCATCCATTGATGTCCAAGCAGTGCCATTCCAGAAATACATAACTTTATCGCCCGCAGTTGTATCAAAATACATTTGCCCTTCAACTGGGGTTGACGGAGCGGTTCCTTCATTATCAATAACCGGCAATTGAAGCTGGTTTTGGTTCATTTCAATATCAGAACCTATCATTCCAATATTAGCATAGTAATTAATTGCCATAGTTTGTTTTTATTTGTTTAGTTTAATATCGATGACCCAGCTATGTTACTATTGAAGTCAACTGTTATTGTTGTTGCGTTTGTATATTCAACTGCTCCGTATATTTCATCTCCACCGTTATCAATTAAAGTTACAGATGGTTCTGCTTTGCCTGTTGTATTATTTATCACCCATTGATTGGATGCGTTAAAATTCTGTTTTAAGTTTACATCACCACCACCTGATATTTTAAAATCTATAACAGTGTATTGAGTACCTTCTTGCGCTATAACACCGTTTCCTCCGATGTACGTTATTGTAGCTATGTAGTAGCTTCCAGTGGCTGGATCTACTGTGTATGCATCTAATGTGTAATGCCCAAATTGACTTATCTGATCACCTTGACCTATTAATATATCAGTACCTACTAAGTAGTTAAGAAATGCAACCACGTTTTGTCCGTTTAATTCTTTAATAGAAAACCTTATCTCAGTTAACGTATTAAAAGCTGTACCTGATCCACCACCACCAGTTTTAGAAATAGTACCAACCCCACCATTTTGAGTGTCTGACCACTTAAACGACATTTGCCCACCAACACTTACCTTAGCGTTAATGTTTAAGTACGTAGCTACTGCCGATGCAGTGAATTGTTTTGTTAGCCTATTCTGCGACTCAGTACCTATCCAAGCGTCATTGTCAGTAACAGTTGTATCAAATGGATACGCACTTATTCTAGCCATGTGTTAATTTTTTTAAGAGTATATTCTTACTTCTATTGAAGTACCAGGCAACATACCATCTACGAGAGCACCAACCTGTAATTGGGTTATGTCTATTTGAGTAGTACTAATTATTCTTCCGCCTAAGCTGAAGTCTCCAACTCCGGAAGACACAAATATAGCTACTTTGTTAGCGGGTAATGTTATACCTGAAACTGTTATTGATGACTTACCTGTAGATACTCCACCTGACCATGTAAATGTTCCGCCTGTAGTGTTTTGAAGTACCGTGGCTACTGGAGCCGATGCACCTGTTTGAATCAATGCTGCTGTGTAAACTGTATAACCTAAACTATATGAGTTTGCAAAAGATGCTATCGATGCAACTGAAAAATTATTTGTTGTAGGTTTTTCATCCGTATCTGCCGGAGGAATTTTTGTCCCTATGACATAGTCTTTCGCCGTTGGATTACCTAGAGGGTAACTTTGTAATATAGACATTATTCAGTTTTTATATTAATATTCTTTAGTTTATATCATCACATGTTTTGTGGTGGATTTACAATACTGTGACATAAGCCCCTTACTATACTTATCTTATAGGCTATTGTCATTATTTAAAAAAAATGTCATAAATATAGGGGTATAGTGTTGCCCCCTATCCTCTCCTACTTTTTTTCTAAGCAAAACGCGTTTTCATTTCACCGACCCCGGTCAAAATAGGGGTTTCGCAGTCCATATATACGACTTTTCAGACCCTAGACCCCCCATTTTAGACTTTTTTCCCTAGTTTTTCATGCTATTAACCTCATCACTCACCCAAATCCCACCTCAATACTCTGTCCACTCCACAACCTCCACCAATTTATATACTAAATTAATTGTATGACACATTGTCACGTTATTATATGACTGATTGTCATGACATTATGACATATGTATTATATATTACTATCAATGACAGATTGACATAGTGGTATGACATCTTGTCATCTTCTACTACTAAACTATATTACATACTTAATACGAGACGTTAATGATAATAATACTGTAACCAATAAAAACTATACTATCAACTTAACTATCAACAAATATCAAATTAAAAAAACTTATAACTTATTAACTAATAATTATATTTCATTAACTTTTATTAATAATAAACTTATAATATTAAATAATCCATCTAATATAGATATTAATAAATTACTAAAACAAAATTATATAACCTTTAAATAATTACAAACAAAATACGTAACAGTAATGATAATAATACTGTAACAAACAAACTAATAATAATAATAATAACTTAAATAAATAAACTATGTCAAAATTAAATTCAAAAAGATTCGTAATCAGAAAATCTTTAATCGGTAAAAACACAACAGTAAATGTAGAATTCAAATCAGGTAAAACATTCACTTATAATCATGATAAAGTGTGGGAAATCATGAAAGGTAAACTTGAAAACATGAACTGTTTCATCAAGTATGGTTCTTACACTTCTTCAACTAGTGTTCCAGTTGTGTTGAGAGATCAAGAAGTTATATAACTCTTGTATCAATTTGCGGAGTAGTATTCCTCGGTCTTTGGTCTGAATACAAATGAAGTAATGGTTTTTGGGAAGTTCCTAAAAGTGAGTTCGATTCTCATACTTCAACTAATAAATAACTAAATAAATTATAACTATGTCAAACTTTAAATTCAGAGGATTTGTTCCTGCAGTAACTAAATACGTAAAATCAAAACCATTAATTCAAGTAGTAGCGGAAGTATTCGCTTATGGATTCTTAATGCCACTAGCGGCGTTCGCTTGGACAGCTTTAGTATACAACTTAATAACTAATGGTGTAAGTGACACAACTTCATTTGGTATATATGGATAGAGTTTACTACTAAATAAACTATTTTTACCCTTCATTGAGCTAAATAAACTACATTTACCTCTTAAAAACTAAATTTACTCTAGTAAACTAAGAAAAAATGAAAAAAATAAGGTGTAGATTACAATCTAAATACGATCTAAATTTGATAATAATAATGTAACAAATAATAACTATGCAATTTATACTAAATCTACCTAACGGTAAGCAGATAGATATGTCAAGCGACATACTAAAACAAATGAGCGGCGAGATATCTCGTGAAGACGTTCAAAACAGAATAAACTTTTATCAAATAACTAATAAATAATAATACTATGTACAGAAAATATCAAACAAATAACCAGGCGTGGGATGAAGTAACGCGAGAATTCAATGAGTCTAAAAGACGCACTAAAATATGTGTAGAAATGTTCGGTCAAGAAAACCTAATTGGTTTAACTGAAGATCAAAGAGACTTATTCTGGGAATCTATTTAAAATATAACACTATGAAAATTATAAAACATTTAAACCCACACTTTCCAAACAGAGAAACATACAAGTGTACAATAGGTAATACTACTCGATTCGGTACTCTCAAAGAAGTAACAGACTTCAGAGATGATAGAGTTCAAAATGAAGATTATTACGAAAAATTAAGAATTTTAACCGACAGAGGTTGTAGCGAATACTACTCTAATACGTATCCAGGTAGATATACCGGCGACTAATACAAACATAATACGAAAATATTATGATAATATAGACGTAACAAATAATAAATAATAAATATACTATGCAAAAAATTAAATTCATTAACTCATCAACTATTAAAATAAATCATACTACCTACAAAGGTTATAACATAGGCGAATTACCTAAAAGATTCGCTTTCATATATAATCTAGAAAATGATCAAGAAGGTATCACTGAGTGGTTCAACTACAAAGGTCTTACTTATGTAGAACATAAACCAACTATATGGAGTTATGTCTAGTCCTCGTAATATGAAGGAGTTTCTAGCCTATGTCGAAGCACAGAAAAAAATAAGAGCAGACGGGCATAGACGTCTAACTCTACTCAACGGATCGTGTAGTGGACTTACTGACAAAGAGTACAATAATATTGTAACAAGACAGAAATCTAACTTTGCAAAAGCTAGAAAGTTCACTCACAACCGTATGTGGCAAGAAACACACAAGAAATTTGATGTGACAGAATTAAAATTAATTAAAAAAATAACATAATGAGCAAAATTAAAAACCCGTGGGATTTAGCCTACGAATTAAACCAAGATTATTACAGTAGAGCAGACATAGATGATATGTTGTTCTGTGAAATAGAAGAATTAATAAATCAAGAATAAAATGAGAGACAATATTAGAGTAAACGGATGGGATTTTGAATATGTAGAAAACGACTACGATGACAAGTTTTATCAATGTAGAGGTGAAGTAATGTATGATGACGAGCATGACCAAATTCCTGAACCATCTTTATGGCAGGCAGCGGAAAAACTAGAGAATATATTAGCAGAAGATGGTATAAAATCCTATGCAGGACATTCAGAAAAAGGTTGGGTTGAAGTAACTATACAGAAATAATTATGGAACTAACAAGTAGCGAAAGAAATATAATACTAGTATCACTAGATCACATGGAAGAACATCTATTTATTATCTACGAAGCAGGAGATATAACACAAGATACTTTCAATTTAAGAATGAATACGTGGAAAACGGCGTATAAAAAAATAGCAAAAATTAACGATTATGAGTAAAATGTCAGAACTAGATCTTATAGCGCAAGGCGTTGCGGATCACTTAAAAGAAATAATAGAAGATACTGTAGATTGGCAATTAGCTGATGTGCCATTAAGCGGTGATAGATATTTAGAAATGAAAGAATACGTAATAAACTTAGCGTTAAATAAATTGCTTGGCAATTAATACAAATAAAATACGAATAAAGAATGATAATATTGATGTAACAAATAAAAAATAAACTATGTATTGTAAATGTGGCACTGAAGTGCATCCTATTAGATTAAATTATGGCTATAAAACCTGTACTCCTTGTAGTACAACGGAAGATTACAGCTATGTACCTATAATAAATCATAAAACAGGCAATACAATACAAATAGTCAGCCAAGAAGTAAGTGCATCAGTGCACAGAGCTTGGCGGCGTAAGTAACTACGGACGGGTGAGGGATCGTTATGAACTCCGCGAGTAGTTAATAGCTAGACGAGTAGCTTAATTAGGTAAATCAAGGTCAGTAAGTTCCTGCCTCTGGAATTACACATAAGCGAATAGCTAGCGGCAACTAGGTATGGATGCAACAGGAGTTATTAAGTTAACCAGAGTTCATTACTACTAAGGTATTGAGGTTCGATTCCTCAACTAGTTACTAAAAGAGTTTTACGGTATATGGCTCTATAAAAAACGAAAACCGATGGCGAAAGATACGATTAGTGATCACACAATAGCCGGCAACTAGGTCAGGTTTAGTACTGAAATATGTAAACGTCTTCACGAGCATATAATGACTATGGCTACCGACGGGTATGAGGTTCGAATCCTCACTAGTTACAAAATACAGTATCACGAGCGGCAGAGTAATTAACTGCTGGCACGGTGGAAGTCCGATTACACTGTGAATCAGTACAGAAAGTTAACCAACACTATCTACGGCTGATGAGTACCATTGTAAAGATAACTGTAAATAAGGCAAAGTGTCCGGCTTAAATGCAAACCACTATGAGAGAATACGGCGAAATATCTCTCACTTTGTCTAATAGGGGGTGACTTGGTATCGACGTGATAGAAAGCCTATATGGAACTATTGCGGAAGAGAGTTCGAATCTCTCCACCTCCACTAAAACAATTAAATTATGGATAAGGTAACAGAGTACATTAACAAAGAATTAAAGAAAATGGATCGGGGTATTGTAGCCACACCTGAGTCTAGAGAGTTTTTAGATAGTTTTTCAAGAGCAAATCAAGGCTCTATGGATATGGTATTAACTCAAATGGCGGTAAACTGGGGTTATAAAATAGCTTTAGAAAATGTAGCACATGAAATACATAACAAATACGAATAAAGATTGATAATATAAACGTAATAAATAATAAACATGCAAGAAACTAGATTAACACTTTACGACCGGCTAAAACCGGAGTATAAAGAAAGTATGGCTGAGCTATACAAAAACAGAAAGCACACACATGATTCTTTAGTAAAAGCTCTAAGCGAAGAGTATTACTTTACTGAAGTAAAATATGGCGATGCTTTTGATATTATGAACGAATGTAACTTAGACTTTCTAGGCTATGCATTCATTAACCAACAAGAAAAATGAGAGATTTAGAACAAGAAAACATGGATTGGAGACAAAGACGTGAAGCAACAGTAGATTTATTTGCTAGAAGAATGTATATTGAGTACGATATTAAAGAAATGACTACAGATAGACAAAAGAAAAATGGCACAAAACAATTTGTGTTACCTAATGGCGATCAAATAGCTTCATATACCTCAGGTTATGTTAGAAGATGTAACTCAAGCGATAGAATATATCAACTAAACAAAGTATATAAACGCGAAGAAAGATGGACTGTGATGACAGATGGCAAATTAAGAACTATAAAATCTATATGTCACGCTAGAGAATTAATAAACGATCCATTAGCTAGACTTGTATATATTATAGATTTTTGCAAAAGAAATTACGATATGAGAAATTTAACACTATATAACATGTAATATGAGCGATACTATTAAAAGATATAACGAACTAGTAGAGTCAGGTCAAATAGATCCAAGACAAATGCCTATTAAACAAAATGATAATATATATATCACTGCTTTAGAAAACAAGCTACACGATATATCTTGGCATTTACAAGAATACTATGGCAATATGTCAGACAAGGATTACTTAATAAACAAAATAGATAATATAATAAATAAAGAAATATGAATAAAGAACAATTAGAAGACAAAGTAAACGAGTTAGAATTAACCTTAAACTCACTAGAATTAAATGCTAAAGTCGTCAAAGACGATCTTAAAGAAGTTGAAACTCAGCTAAAAAACGTTAATAAGCCTAGATTATATCCATCTCAGCTTGATGATATTAGAAACGCAATTGAAGAAGTTTTTAACCAATCAAGTTTCAACGATGTGGAAAGCTATGATGTTGACTTCGAGATTGACTACAACAATTCGTTGGCTTTAGGTAATATAGAATTTAACGACGCTGATAACGTAGCAGAGGCTATTTCAGATGCAATAGAAGATTTGTTTAACGTTATTCCAGCAGATGAAGACTAAAGAGCAATCGGTACCTAAGTGGTTTGAAGGAGATATATATAAAGAAGGATTAATAGTACAAAATCCTTTTAGCAAAGAAGAGTATGAACTCAACAATATAGAGCTTAGCATGTATGATTTTATCATAGGTGTTAACTATCTGTTTGAAATGGGTCAAGAGTTTCATACTAATAAAATTATAAGCGAACACCAAAAAGCTTTGAGATGGTTTAGAGTAAACAATCCAGAAGCATATATGGCTTTGCTTGATTAAATTGCGCGGTAGAGCAGATGGTCAGCTCGCTAGGCTCATAACCTAGAGGTCGGAGGTTCGAATCCTCCCCTCGCACCTAATATTAAATAATAAACAATGAGTACAAGAAGTTTAACAATGGTAGTAGATAGATCTGCTGCCGAAGACAATGAACTTGGTTTTGCTTGTAATCCTAGTATAATCAGTGACAAAAGCTATGTAAATATGTATTTACATCACGACGGTTATCCTGAATACCAAGGAGTGCAATTAGCAAACTGGGTTAATTATATGCAAAAAGATCAAGGATTTAACAATTTTGGTGATGCGTCTAGAATAGCCTCACATCTAGTATACGACTTTCATTATAATAGTCAATACTTATATCCTGATGTAGATGGAATTGATCACGCTTATACATATATTATATGGACAGGTAAATCTGACGTATGGATTAGCTGTTATAGTCAATATGGTAGTAAAAACATATTTGTTTTACCAGTAGATAAAATAATAAAAAAATATAGCAGTGCTTTTGAATACACTGACTGGAATTACAAAGCAAATACGAATCAAAAATGATAATATAAATATGACAGAACACGAAATGAATTACATAGCAGACAAGATAAGTAAAGCTTTAATTAAAGAGCTAGATACAAAGTTTCAATTTGGTCCTCCAGAAATAGTGGAAGAAGAAGAACTACTAACTGAATTAGCCGGAGCTATGACTGCTTTAGATTATAACTTAAAGATAGAAAACTATTCTGCTTGTGAAAGATTAAAAAAACAAATAAATAAAATAGAAAAACAACTAAATAAATTCAAATAATATGATAAAACCAATGCTCGCATACAAAGTAGACAAAAAACCTGTCGACTGGTCCGAGAAAGTGTTTATGCAGCCTAAGCTAGACGGTGTTAGATGTGTAATTAAACTAGGCGATAACAATGAAGTACAAGCTTTTTCACGTACAGGTAAACCGTGGCTTAATATAGCTCACATTACTAATTCTTTGCATTACTTTTTTACACAAAACCCTGATATTATACTTGACGGTGAGCTGTATAATCACGATCTAAGAGACGATTTTAACAAAATCATATCCTTAGTCAGAAAAACTAAACCAAAGCCATCTGACAGAGATGAGGCAGCTAAATTAGTACAATTTCATTGTTACGATTACATAGAAACTGTATTAAACATGCCTTATAGCTACAGAAAAGACCAATTAGCTACATCTAGTATGTATTCTTATTGCGTTAAAAAAGTATACACTACAGTTATAACACAAGATCAAGCTAACATACAACATCAAGCTAACTTAGATGAAGGCTACGAAGGTTCTATATTACGTCTTGACAAACCTTATGAGTGTAAACGTTCTTATAACTTGCAAAAGTTTAAAGATTTTCACGACACAGAAGCTTTTATCGTAGGCTATCAAGCAGGTAAAGGCAAAAGAACTGGTACTCTTGGCAAATTTTTAATGATGGACGATGACGGTATAGAATTTGGTTGTCCACCAGGTAAAGGTTACAACTATAAAGATTTAACTAACATACTAGACAATGTAAGCGACTACATAGGCAAGCGTGCTACGTTTACTTATTTCGAACGTACACCAGCTGGTTCTTATAGACACCCTATGTTTAAAACCCTACGTAACTATGAGTAAACTAATATGGAAATTATACAACGAAAATATGATCAGCGAAGAAGTAGCGATGATATTATTAGACAAACACTATGAATAAAATAGAACCAACTAAAATTACTTTAGAATTTTATAATAAAAAAATATCCACTGAAGTAGACCATTCAGATGTAACTTTAGAAGAGCTACATGATATGTGGTTAGAAATAGTAAGAGCAATGGGATATCACGAAAACACTATAAAAGAGTTTTACGAATAATGAATATACAAAAAGATACAAAAAAACACACTTAACAATAACAAAATGCGCAGAAGTTTTAAAACAATTACCACCCACAATACCGGAAACTATTTTTACAGAACCTCCTCAATGTATGCCGGACGATTATAAAGTGGAAGGTGACAGTTCGTCAGCCTATTGGAATTATTACGAACAAGAAAAACAATTAATAAAAGGAAAAAATGAGCAAAAAATTATACGACCAATTAATATTAAGCAATTACAATGGAATTAACGATAAAATTAAATCTTTTAGAAAGCCGCAGAAAAAAAGCGCACAAAAATTACCTAGAAAAAGCAATAGCAGCTACTCATAGTAGTATTGTAAAGCATGTATTAGATGGTAACATCAAATTAGCAAAAACAAAAAGTAAACTTTTTTTAAAATACAATCGAAGATTGAAATACCTAGGGTTGTGACAACAGCCTTAGTAATATATAAGTAATAAGCAAATGTCACAAGAAAGAAAAATAAAATGGTTAAATGATAGACGTATCGTGTATAGGCAGTTTCCTATAAATGATACACCTATCATAGACACTAGTAAATACATGTTTTTTGAAAATGGCACATATGAACACTATAGTTTGTTTAATACAAAAGCTAAGATAACAACATATAAATCTTTAAAATGGCATTTTCTTGTATTATATTATTTAAACCAAGACGAGCCTAGTGGTTTATTACCATCTTATGTGTATGAATTTATAGCTAACAAAGACAATGGTTTTGTTACATTTTTTATTAGTAAAAAAGTGTTAAACGATATGATAGATGATGTATTTGAAACAGGAGGCGAACCTCCTAAGAATAAAATACGTAAAGTTATATTTAAAGACCATAGCATGTTAACTATAAGCGAAAAACTAAGCATAGTAGGTAAACTAATAGGTAGATCATCAAGAGTTGATGAAGAAGCTATCTATCAATGTATGCTTGATATAAATGAATTAGGTAAAAAAATATGTATAAATAGAATAGCTGGATTACTAGATGTGTCTAAAAGAACAATATACCGTCACATAAGTGATGCGTTAAAATTAGAAATAAAAACACTAAATGAAGAAATATAATATACAGAATTACGTTAGATATAAAAAAGATCTAAAAAAGTCAATGCCTGTAGATAAATCTTATGATTATTACAGTAGGAATGAAATGATTATAAAGTTTATTCCTTTAGCAGAAAGTTTAGCAAGGAAATTCTCAACAACTCAACAAGCTTCTGGTGTGTTAAGCATAAACGATCTTATCCAAATAGGCTGTGAAGGCTTAATAAAAGCAGTCGACAAACTTGACTGGCAAAAACTAAATGAATCAGAAGATATAGAAAAAACTTTAAAGTCATTTTTTGCAAAAAGAATAAAAGGCCATATACGAAGACGTATAGATATGGTTAGAGGAGACATGAGAATACCAGAACACAAGCTTAATGAAATACGTAAAAACCCTAAAGATAAAGTTGCTGTTGCAATGTTTTTTAATAGTGTTTTTCTGTCGATAGACAATCAGCCAGTAAACGAGGAAGGAGAAAACTTAATGTATCAACTTCCAGATAAATCAGAGCCTTATAACATACAGTTATTAAATTTATATTTAAAAAGCTTAATGTTAAAATACTTGTCAGAACAACAGTATGAGGTGTTAAGATTATCTTATGGATTAGATTGTGATAAGCATTCTGGAAAATCAATAGCAGCAAAGTTAAATATAGTAGGAGCAAGTGATTATGTACGTGTTTCTGAGCTAAAAAAGCAGGCAGTACAAAAATTAATAGACAACGTAGATCACTCACAAGTGCTTGACTATCTATAGGTTAGCTATGTAAATCTTAATTAATACATGTAATTATAATAATAAGCAATTTAAAAACAAACGAATGAACATAAACGAAAAATTAGCGACAATCCAAACAAAGTTTAAATCGAAAAAAAGTAGATTTAACTCCTTCGGCAAGTACAACTTCAGATCAGCCGAAGATATCCTAGAAGCAACAAAACCCTTTCTATTAGAGTTAGGAGTATCAGTTACAATTAAAGAAGAAATCATAAGTGTTGATCCATTACCAATGATGCAGTCTACTGCAAAAGTTAGTGATGGTGAAGGAAACTTTATAGATGCTACTGCAATTGTAGGTGTTGATCTAAATCAAAAAGGTATGAACGTACCTCAACAATTTGGATCTGCCTCTTCGTATGCAAAAAAGTATGCGTTAGGCAATTTGTTTTTAATAGATGATACAGCGGATAGTGATGCTACAAATGACCATGGCAAGAAGAAGTTCAAGCCACCAACAACATCAAAACCAACTTTAACCTCGAAAAAAGATCCAGCTTATGAAAAAGCGGTTCAATATGTGACAGCAGGCGGTAAAGTAGCGGCTATAAAAGCCAAGTACAGTCTATCACAAGAGATAGAACAACAATTAACAACACTGTAGTATGAACAAACAAGAGGTTTTAAAAGCGTTAGAAGATGATACTAATTATTACGGAGACTTTGGTAAAAAGTATTTAAGTAATTCAGACATATCTACGCTATTAACAAACCCTTTAGCTTTAGGCAAAGGTCTAGCACCAAGGCCCGCATTTCTAGTTGGTGGATATTTCCACACAGCTATTCTAGAACCTGAAAAACTTAAAAAATTCAAGATCGTAGAAGCTACAACTAGAAACACTAAAGCTTACAAGGAGATTTCAGGTGGTGAAATATGTTTATTACAACACGAGGTTGATCAAATAGAGTTAATGACAGAAAAGATGCTAAGCAACGAAGTATGCAGAGACTTAATAAGATTAGGTGAAGTAGAGTATGAACAACCTGGAATTACAGAGCTTGAAGGCCATATGTGGAAAGGTAAAGCAGATATTGTAAACCACGATGAAAAACTGATTATCGATTTAAAGACAACAGCAGACATCACAAAGTTTAAATATTCCGCATCCAAGTATAACTATGACAGTCAAGCTTATATTTATAGTAAGCTATTTGGTTATGAAATGTTATTTATTGTAATAGATAAAAATACACATCAAATAGGTATCTTTGATTGCTCTCCAGAGTTTTATGCTCGAGGCAAAGATAAAGTAGAAAGAGCAGTACAGGCTTATGAATTATTTTATAAGTCTGAGGACTTTGATCCTAAACAATATTTTTTAACTAAAACACTTTAACAATGGCATCAATCATTAAAGCAAGCATTAACTTGAACGAAATACCTAAGGACAAGATCATCATAGGTAAAAAAGGTAAATATTTACCTATAACAATAACATTAAACGACGAAGTTGATCAATTCGGTAATCAAGGTCCTGTAATAGTAGATCAAACCAAGGAAGAAAGAGAAGCTAAAGTAGCTAAAACTTATTTAGGAAATGTAAAAGTTGTGTGGACGAACGGAGACAATGTTACAGCAGCTCCTCGTACAGATCAACCACAAGCTCCCGCGTTTGTAGCCGAAGCAAGTGATGATCTACCTTTCTAATGAACTGTGAAATATGCGGGCAAGATGTCACACGGGAAGAATATGAATTCTGTGATATATGCTCAGATTGTAGAGACGAAGAACAATAGTAATTAAATTAAATTAAATGGAGACAACAGAGATCAATGGATTTTTGATTGACGAATTCAATCAACATAAGCTTGAAGAGGGTAAAAAACAAGGGGTTTGCCCTTTGTGCTCCTCTGATAGAAAACCTAAGAATACTAAAGCAAAGTGTGCTTCGTATGATTGGGAACGTGGTCTCGGTACTTGTCATAATTGTAATACATCATTTCAATTACATACGTACCAACGTAAAGGCGCTAGTGAAAAGGTATATGTAAGACCAACTGTAAAAGTTGATGTTGAACGACCTGAGTTTGTTAGCGACAAAGTAATTGATTGGTTTAAAACTAGGGGAATATCTCAGCAAACCTTATTCGATCTTCGGATCGATGAGGGTCCTGAGTTTATGCCTCAGACCGGTAAAACCGAGAACGTTATAAAGTTTAATTACTTCATGGGCGATCAACTTATTAATGTTAAGTATCGTGATGGACGAAAGAACTTTAAGTTATATAAGGGTGCTGAAAAAGTATTCTATAACATAAATAGTATAGTAGGTTATGAGTATTGTATTATAACTGAAGGCGAAATGGACGTTTTAGCTTTTCACGAAGCAGGTATACCTAACGTTATATCTGTGCCTAATGGCGCAACGTTAAACAATAATAATTTAGACTATCTTGACAATTGTATTGATTACTTTGAAGACAAAGAGAAAGTAATATTAGCTGTTGATTCAGATGAAGCAGGTCAAGCATTACAATCAGAATTAGTCCGTAGGCTTGGAGCTGAAGTTTGTTACCTAGCGTCGTTTGATGATTGTAAAGATGCTAATGAATATTTACAAAAATATGGAAAAGAAAAATTATCGGAGCGTATTTCAAAATCAAGACCAGTTCCGCTTGAGAATGTTACGACATTCAAGGATATTGAAGATGAAGTCACGGACTTTGTTCGCAATGGCTTTAAAAAAGGATTTCAAGTTGGGTTGTCTAATTTTGATGAAATCTTTTCAACATACACTGGTCAATTCATTACTGTTACTGGTATTCCTAGTTCCGGTAAAAGCGATTTCGTCGATCAAATGGTTGTCGGATATAATCGTAACTACGGATGGAAAACAGCGTTTGCTTCGCCAGAAAATCAACCAACTTATCTTCACGCTCATAAATTAATGCGTAAAACCTGGGAAGGTATGCCAAGAGCTGAGGATATACATGGAGACAAATGGAATCAAATAGCAGATCATTGTAATAGTAATTACTTTCACATCGATATGGAACGTTACACATTAGATTCTGTACTTAAAAAAGGTGCTGAGCTAGTTAAACGTAAAGGTATTAAATGTTTAGTGATCGATCCTTTTAATAAGGTTAGAGACATTGGAGGTTCTGATGATGTAAATAGATATACTATGGAATATTTAAGCAAAATTGAAATATTTGCTAAAAAGTATGATGTGTTAGTTTTTGTAGTTGCTCACCCAACTAAAATGTACAAAGACAAAGATGGTAAAATGGAAGAACCAACTATGTATAATATTAAGGGCGGTGGCGAATGGTACGATGCATCTTATCACGGTATATTAGTTCACAGAGATTATGAACAGCAAACAGTTAAAGCTAAAGTTTTAAAAGTTAAGTTTCAAAACCTTGGTGAAAACGGTGCTGAAGCTCATTTTAAATGGGAACCCAAATCAGGTTGTTTTATTCCTCACGAACAAGTTAATCTTGCTGGCGAGAAAATGCCCTGGGAATAAATGGCTAAGAAAGGTATAAACATGGGTGATCACATGCCAACAACTGCTAATTTTAAACATATGCAATGGTGTTTGAAAAATAACATAAAAATATCACCCTTTGCTCACAGTACTTTTGAATGGTACATAGATATAAATATAAACGGAAAAATAAACAGATCCCCGCAAGTTTTTAAAAAAACTGAAATATGGGAGAATATTCATAATTATTATAAATATTACTATGATAAACACAAGATTTAAAAACGCGAACGAGGCATATGAATTTCTGCTAGACCAAACCATACAACATGGTGAGGATTTTGATGATACTAAAGCTTTGTTTAACTGCGGATTTTATATTATGAATCCACAGGAAAATCACATAACAAATAAAGAACGTAAATGGAGTTTAAAGTATGCTGAAGCTGAATGGTCTTGGTATTTATCTGGTGATCCTAGCGTGAGCCGATTAGGAGAATTATTTGGCTCAATACCTCCTATATGGGAACGTATGGCTGATAGTAAAGGCGATGTCAATAGCAATTATGGTTATCAATGGCAACGTAATAATCAAATAGATTATGTTGTTGCTAAGCTTAGAGACAATCCAGATACTAGACATGCTGCAATAAGTATATACGACGCAAAAGAACATAACAAATATACTAAGGACACACCTTGTACTTACGCAATTCAGTTTACAATTATAAACAACAAACTTTGTATGTCAGTCTATATGCGTTCTAATGACATCTGGTACGGTTTTTGCAATGATCAGTATCAATTTTCATCATTACAAAAAATGATTGCAGACAGACTGTCTATTGACGTCGGTTGGTATTACCATCATGCACATAACATGCATTTGTATAACAATAAATTATAAAAAAAATATGTATTATTTATACCACATACCAGGTAAAAAGATCGGCGTCACACGTGATCTTAGTACTAGGGTAACCCTTATACAAGGCTATAAGGAGAATGAGTATGAAGTTCTTGAACAGTCAGACGATATAGATTATATATCAGACCGTGAAATAGAACTTCAAAAGTCTTATGGCTATAAGGTTGATTTAAAAAAATATAAAAATCTAAAATTCAATAAAATGAAAATAAACGCAACAGAGCAAACATCAACATTTGACTGCCCAGTAAATAAATTAAAAGGTAGACTAATGGATAACGTAGGTTTAGTATGGGAAACAACTCATGGTAAATTTAATATATCTGAAGACAATATACCTTGGATAATTGCAAATGTAAAAACATCTATGTTCAATGAAGGTAGATCTTACATTTATAATAAAGCTTTTTATGAAGCATTTTTTAATCCTAAAGACAACGTGGTTGTCAGCAGTAATTCTTGGAATCAAAATGAAAGGTTTGAGCTCATAAGACAATGGGCATCAAAAAGAGGTATACTAGACAAAGGTAATTCTCATACGCAATATGTTAAGCTTATGGAAGAGGCTGGTGAGTTGGCTCAAGCATTGCTTAATAAAGATACATACGAAATCAAAGATGCTATCGGCGATATGGTTGTTGTATTAACTAATCTAGCTGCTCTTGAAGGAATGACAATTGAAAACTGTATTGATTCAGCATACAATGAAATAGCTAATCGCACAGGTACAATGCTAAATGGAACATTTGTTAAAACAGGAAAACTTCAAACATTATGAAAATAAAAACAGAAGATAAAATAGTTCAACAAGTTTTAAGAAAAATGGACGAACGTAGTTTAATAGGTCAGAAAAAGTACGGAGCAACTATGATGGAGGAGATTGAAGGCCAAGAAAAAGACCTTGATCGTTTCTTAGTTGATGTACAAGAAGAATTAATGGATGCTTTGTTATATATAGAAGCAGCCAGACGTTGTTTAACTGACGAGGTTGAAGAAGTTATGCTAAAAAGAACAAAAGTTTATGAAGAAAACATTTAAAAGAAAAAAAGGACCAGTTCAGTCGAAGAAGATCTCATATGATGGGATCAACTTCGCCTCTGGGCTTGAGCGTTATATGTATATGGCTTTAAGAAAAGCTAAAATAACGTCTTTATATGAAGGTCAAACTTTTGAATTGTCAGAAGCTTTTGAGTTTCCTTTTGAATCATACGAAAGATGTGGTAACGGTAAAGGAGAATACAAAAACAGAGGCAATAAGAAAATACTTAATATAAAATATACACCAGACTTTGTAGGTAAGGGTTTTATAATTGAAACTAAAGGTAGAGCTAATGAATCATTTCCACTTAGATGGAAGTTATTTAAAAAACTTATAACAGAAAGAAGATTAGGACCACTTACGTTATACAAACCACAAAATCATAAAGAATGCGACGAGACAGTAAGATTAATCCTCAACTCTCAAAAATAATAGCAAGACAAAAATATGCTGAACGTAAAATTGATACGTGGTGGAAATGGAGTTGGGAAACCAGAAATAAAATAGTCTACAAAGAGCTTGTAGAAATTCAAACAAAATATGGAATAAAATGTTATGGAAGTGAATAATGAAAAAAAAGGATGGTCATTAAGTTTAGGGTTTTATCCAGGAATACTATTTGGCTTTAGGTCATACGAAGAAGTAGAGCAAACAACTCACGTGTTATATATACCGTTTGTAGATCTAGCTTTAGAAGTTTTTAACTAATGGGACTTTTTGATGAGCGCATAGCGTACAAGCCGTTTGAATATCCTGAATACTACACAGAAGGTTGGTTAAAACAAGCACAAGCATTTTGGTTGCACACTGAAATCTCAATGCAGAGCGATATAAAAGATTGGAATGAAAAACTTAACGAAAAAGAAAAGCATCTTGTTGGAAACATCTTGCTTGGCTTTGCACAAACCGAATGCGCAGTGTCAGACTACTGGACCCAAAAAGTCGTTGGCTGGTTTCCAAAGCACGAAATCCGCCAGATGGCAATGATGTTTGGATCACAAGAAACAATTCACGCAGTTGCTTACAGTTATTTAAACGAAACATTAAAGTTAGAAGACTATGAGGCATTCCTTCATGAGCCGGCAACGGCTGAAAGATTCGATAATTTGGTTGCTTACGACGGTAATAATCGTGTCGGTATTGGTAAAAGCTTGGCTGTATTTTCAGCCTTCGCTGAAGGAGTTAGCTTATATAGTGCTTTTGCAGTGCTGTATAGTTTTCAGCTTCGTAATTTACTCAAAGGTATTGGGCAACAAATGAAATGGTCAGTAAGAGATGAGTCTCTGCATAGTAAGATGGGTTGTAAGTTGTTTCGTGATATGTGTGCTGAAGATAAGTTATTACTCAATTTATGTAGAGAAGATATAATAAAAGCAGCTGAAACAATGATTAAATTAGAGGTTAGCTATATTGACAAGATGTTTGAAATGGGTGACATAGAAGGTATTTCAGCGAATGATTTAAAACAATTTATAAAAAAGAGAACAAATGAAAAACTTGTGGAATTGGGCTATGTTGACTTGGGATCGTATTTTGCGTATGACACCAAAGCAGCAAGCAATCTTGATTGGTTCTATCATCTTACCGGCGGGGTCACTCATACTGATTTTTTCGCGACTAGGCCAACTGATTATTCAAAAGCTGGCGAAGGCGAAGACTTTGAAGACATATGGTAAAATACATATAACAGAAGAGGATATATATAACGATCTTAACTGGAACGGCATGAGAAACTTTGTAAAAGAAAAAGAACAACTAAAATAAAAATATGAAAAAATTAATAATTATTGTATTAGTATTGATATTTACATCTTGTGGTAGCACGTATAATATTTCAACGGATTATAAAATAAAAAGTATATTAACAATAACAGAAAAAGGTGATACTCTTGCTGTACCTGTTAGAGACTTTAAATTTAGAATACTTGATAATAGAATAAGAGAATTTATAAACCGTGATCCTTATAGATATCAATATAGGCAAGGTTGGAATAATTGGAATTATAATTCTTATAGTATACCGTATATTAATCAAAGACCTAGCTATAACAGACCAAGTTCTAATGTAAACCCAAACCCTAAGCCATTTGTACCTCCAGTAGTAATTAAACCTTACAAACCAATTAAAACGGTAAAACCAATTAAAAGTATTAAAAAAAATCAATAATGATTTATATTAAAGATAATTTTTTAGAACCAGATCTTTTGGAAATTATACTAAAAGATAAAAGAGAGTACCTAGAAGTTGAAACTACTGGTAAGTCGTTTTGGGTAAAAGAACCTTCTAAAAGCTTAGTTGATTACATGGTAGACAAAATATCCTATGTGGAACATGTTGAAGCTGAGAATATATTATGTTTTTTTAGACAAGCAAAGATTGACCAAGATAACGATTGGCGTATTCATAATGATTCTATAATAGAAGGACAAAAACCAGAAAGAGCTTTAGTTTTATTTCTATCTCAAGATACTAAAGATGGTTTAAATGGAACGGCATTGTGGTCTCATAAAACCCATGGAGACACATACAAAGGATCAACAGAGGATGATTTTAACAGACTATTAATCAATGACAGTAATGATATATCTAAATGGGATTTAAAGACCGTTATAGGTCATAAACAAAATAGATTAGTATCTTATCCTTGTGAATATTTTCACAGTAAATATCCTAATGTTTTTGAAGACTCTAGAGAAGTATTAGTTATGTTTTATAAAACAAAAATATCAACTGGAGAAAGAACGATAAAAGGCTTTAAACATAAATATAATAAAATAAAATTAAATGAAAGAATCAACTCTACTAGAAATGAAAAACAAGATGGATGCGGTTGTAAGAGTGACACAGCATCTTCTTAACGAATTAACTCAAGTAAAAGATCTAGCAATTGGAACATTGCAAACTATAAAACACATGCCAGACTATGAAAAAGCAATTGAAGCCCTTAAAAAAGATGTGGTTGAGAAACCTAGTGAGACAGAAGAGGTTAAGTCCCTGGAAACGCTTAGCGACTAGATCGGGTTATATGGGTAGCGGTTTTTTAATAGCTGCTCAATGGACAATACAACCAGAGCTTTATATTGCTGGATTCATATTAGTAGTAATACAAACTGCTTCTAGAAAACAATGGAATTTAGTAGCTTTAAATATTAATGGGCTTATTGCCTGGGTAAATCACTTATTATAGATGTGGAACAATGAATGGATTAAAGGAGAAGATTACCCTACGTGGGGTAATACAGACGTATACAAGAAGACTATATCCGGGGGATATTTATTTGACGGAGAAACACCTAAAGAAGCATACCAAAGAGTCGCTAAAACAGTTGCTAGAAGGTTATATAAACCTGAAATGGCTGAAACGTTTTTTAATTATATTTGGAATGGTTGGTTGTGTCTTGCTAGTCCAGTACTCTCAAACACTGGGACTGATCGCGGCTTGCCTATTAGCTGCTTCGGTATTGATGTTGCTGATAGCATACAGGATATTGGTCAAAAAAACTTAGAAATGATGCTACTCGCTAAGCACGGCGGTGGAGTTGGTATCGGTATTAATCAAATTAGACCCGCTGGCGCTAAAATAACAGGAAATGGAACATCAGACGGAGTTGTACCTTTTTGTAAGATATATGACTCGACTATTCTCGCAACAAACCAAGGATCTGTACGACGAGGGGCTGCTTCAGTTAATATCAACATTGAACATGGAGATTTTGAACAGTGGCTTGAAATCAGAGAGCCAAAAGGAGATGTTAACAGACAATCACTTAACTTACATCAGTGCGCAGTTATTGGTGATAAGTTTATGCGAAAGCTTGAACAAGGAGATCCAACAGCTAGATCTAAATGGAGTAAACTGCTTAGAAAGCGAAAAGCAACTGGAGAACCGTATATTATGTTTAAAGGAAATGTTAACAAAGCAAATCCAAAAGCATATAAAGAAAACGGATTAAAAGTACATATGACAAACATATGTTCAGAAATTGCATTACACACCGATGAGAATCACAGCTTT
>Ga0209092_10000153_pt1 | contig 62885 bp, 76 predicted proteins | sample FraStrMetagenome_FD_187446 | JGI IMG/M metagenome (GOLD analysis project Ga0209092, IMG submission 187446) | Marine eukaryotic phytoplankton communities from Arctic Ocean - Fram Strait ARC3M Metagenome (SPAdes) (version 2) | ecosystem: Environmental > Aquatic > Marine > Oceanic | place: Fram...
ATATTGCTAGAGGGTCAAATACAAATATGATAACCAGTAGTAGTATGTTAATAATCTTATCCATAGGAGTGTCTGTAAGTCCGGAAAGGTACTGTAAAGGTCCTAACTCACCTGCAACATCTGTATTATTATCTAATTCTAATATTTCTAGTTGATACTTCTGTAAACTATCAGCTACTATTTCTCTTTTCTTTTGAACGTTTTTTCTATTCTCTTCTTCAACTTCGATACGTTTTGCAGCCATTCTAAGTTCTGAAGTAGAGATGGTTGTTCTAACGCCCCCAACCACCGAGGTGTCTCGTACTTGGATCGATTGAGACCTAGCATTGGAAAGAGTACTAATGTTAGAAGAAATTCTTTTAAGTTCTTCATCATACCTAAAAACATCGTTTTCATAAAATTGTTTCTTTTGTTCTAAAAATGCTGTCTGGTTTTCTTTAACAGTCAACTGTCTATAGGTATCTTGATAAGCTGCACTTAAAAATCCGTATATACCCATACTAGTAATTAATACTAATACTACCGTAGCAACTGTTAGATACGTTCTAAGATACTTGTTTAAGGTGGACCAGTATTGATATAGTAGCGATGCTATTATTAATTTAGCAACTTCTAACGAACCTGCCATAATTATAACTTCAAATGAAGCTCCAGCAAAGAGTTTACTCAGTCCACTCACCGAGTAAAATGCTGCTGATACTGATACCGATAAAGCTGAAAGTGCTATTAGTGTTGGAAAAAAATTCCTTTTTAGTTTTTGCATATTATTTTATTATAAGTAAACCTAAAGCAACAGCCCCAACAGTAGTACCTATCTTATATAACTTAGTTCTTCTATTTGCTTTTTTTAATGCTGCTTCTAAATCTCTAGTTAGATCATTCTGTATTGTGCTCTTAGAATTTAAATCAACTACTATACCTTTATAGTTTAGCACTTGACTTTCTAAGTTAGTCACAAGCAAAGATTGAGTTTTTAATTTACCGTTAGTTTGGTTTAATATCTCCTCTAAGGTTCTTAATTTAAGTTTTAACTGATCTCCTACTACTATATCCTGTATTACTAATTTAGCTACTGGTTTAGTTAATACTATCTTTGTTGAGTCTGTAACGGTCTGTGAAAAACTGTTGAAGCTCATCAGTAGAATAGTTACTAACAGCATCCAATTTAGCTTTAGTTTCTTTCTGTATAACATTAATTCTATAATTTAAGTTGTTTATCCTATTAGTATAGCTAGTTAACCTATCAACTAATGAATCTGATTCTATCTCTAAATGGGTATTTTCAGTATGGAGTGAATCGACTTTCATCTCTAGCTTGTTAATCCTATCTTCATAAGCTTTAACGTCTACTTCTATATCAGGTTGTCCCCAAACCATCCATGCTACAAACCCTCCTAGGATTGCGAACAGTAGGTACCCTTGTAATTGATTTCCTTTCATAACTGTAATATAAGAATAATATTTCTATTAGACAACTCTTAAGCTATATCTTTACTCTCTATTAAAGTGTAAGTAAAAGAATTACCCCAGATTTCTCTAGCTGTTTGACATACATCAAGGAATTCATGCCAATCATCATTGTCAGCTATGACTTGACATCCTGCAGACCATTTGTCTACTCTTGTTGACTTTCCTCCTGCTCTTCCTGTTGCTCTATGAATGTTAATTCCAAATATACCTTCATGTACATTTTCTTCTAATAGATCATATTTGTTATCTCTATTATTATCTCGATATACTTTAACTGGTTTTTGTTGACCTAAAGCTAAGTATTTACCAGCGTGTAGTCTTAGTTTATGTGACCCTCTGTACTGGCCTGGTTTTAATATTGCTACTCCTTTATCATTCAGTACGTTCTCTACCCAATGTGTTCCAGGGTCAGTAGTACATTTAAAGCAATGGAATTGCCATTCACCTTCTACTTTATAAGATAATGTTATACAGTCATCAAAAGCATTAGTGACTCTATTTTTTGTCTTTGAGTTTCTTACTCCAATTATATTAACATCGTAGTCTCCTCCTGTGAAGTATTTGTAGCCTTTGGCATTCATTACTTCTTCTATTTGTTCTCTTGTATAACAGCTCATAATTAACTACATTTATTTTTTATCTTATTGTACAATTCATCTGCATAACCCGCTGGGTCTTCGATATGTTCTTTTGTAGATTCCATTTTACCTATTAGACAATTTTTAAAATGCTTACCATTTTTACCTTTCAGTAAAGTGTCTATGGCACATGCCTTCATCCAAGTTCTTGGATCATTACCTTGAACTGAGGACTTTACGTCGTTGATTGCTAAAATGCATTGTACTGCGTCTGCCATAATCTATTTTATTTAAAATTTACTTTCGTTTAATAGCTCATCTATAACTTCTTGGATGTCTTCCCATGAATCCCTTATAGCAAAATCTAAACCTGCTTTAAAGTGTTTTTCATCATATCCATCTAAAAATACAATAATGTGTGGAATTGTCCTAACTTTATGATCTTTTTTAGCTTGAGGTGCTTTAGAGATATCTACTTTATAGTATTTAATACCCTTTAGTTTATTCCAATCGCTAAATGAATTAGCATCGTTAAACGAAGCCCAGAATTCTACAACTACTATTGAAATGTTATCATCTTGAAAAGCTGATCTTCCATTTATAGCTTCTTCAAAATTGTCATCAGTTAGTATTTGCTGACTAAAGCTACTTAGTGATAACAACATTGATACTGCAACTATTAGATTTTTCATTTTAGTTTCTTTTTTGTAAATCAAACAACCTTTCATCTATTTTGTTAAGTTGCTCTTTTATTTCTTCTACATCGTCTTGTGTATTGATAATAGCATCTCGAATTGCTTCATCTTTCATCTGAAACTCGATCCTCTGTATCTCAGGAGCTGGAAGGTTCCTAGCTTCTTCAATGTCAGCTTGTAATGCAAACCACATTCCTATCAATGATGAAAGACCTACTACCAATAGTCCAATTGTTTTAAGGTCTAAAGTAATTTTAGTCTCTTCTCCTATTTGTTTTGCCATAATTTTAATCTAGTAAGTATCCGTATGGGGTATCTGTTATGTTTTGCCCTATTGGGAAGTTTTGTAATCTCAATGATAATGTCATAGTTCTCTCAACATAGGGGTTATAAAATTCACCTTCTGCAGTTAAACAAATTAACAAAGGGTCATAAGGACCATATGGGGTAATAATTTCTCCCACTATAACTTCGTTCCAAACTATATACTCATCATTACCAGGTATTTCTACTCCAGCATATTTGTTATCCGGGTTTTCCCAAGTATAGGTACCGGTATCCAGTAGTAGCCCATTCTCTACTGCATCTGAATCTAGTAGGTACATTGCAAAGTGCTGTCTATCTGCTCTCGGTACTCCATCGTCTATTTGAAGATATAGTATAAAGATCTTTCTTAGTTTACCGTCTACCCATTGTGTTCCGCCATATGAATTTACTAATGAATATCTTTCATATGGGTCAAATGAATCACCATCTAAACTTATTTCAAATACCAATTGTCCATCGTTAACTACTACTTCATCTTTGGTACATCCAAAGAAAAGAGTAAGTGCTAAAAGTAATATTAATTTTTTCATTTTTATTTAAATGTGTAGTTAAATCCGAATGTAGTTTGGTACAACTTACTGTCCCACATTTTTGAATACTCTCCTTGAATGAATATTCCTAAATTTTTTCCTATTTTTGTTCCTAAACTTACTCCAGCAGAATAATCCATCCACTGCTCTAATTCAGCATCTTGTCTTAATCCTCCTTTACCCCAATTGTTTCTATTTAAGTAAGATGCTTCTTTATCTCCTTTTACGTAAGTATGGTAAGGTAAAATTACATTACCGTAAGCATGCAGCCAGAAATTTCTCTTATAGTGATAGAAATCAAAACCAACGATTGGAGCTACTTCTACCCATGAGTCTAATAAGTCCCAAGCTTTCCCGTTGAATTCATTCATTAATCCAGGCATTATTCTTTCTCTAAAATCTAAGTCTGAGTAAGCTACAATGTTTCCGTCTGCGTCTTTCCAAATCCAATCTTGTGTTTGTTCTCCAGTACTAATGTCTGTATAAGTAGTAAAGTTATCTGTATATCCGTTTTCATACCCCAGTTGGTACCATTGATTAGTAGGAAATGTATTGCCGAACTCATCTGTTGTTTCTTCATTTAACCAAATCTCTATTGGGTTATACCCGTAAGCTCTTTCATGACCTCTTGCTATTGCTCCTGCTGATATAGAGAACTTCTTACCGATTGGTAATCTTGCTCTAAGTTCGGCTGAGTTAAACTTTAGGTTTATTTTTTCTACTGCTCTAGATTGTACTTTTAATATATGGTATTTTCCTGTATGTTTTAAAAAGAAATTATGATTTTCAAAATCTTGTCCTCTCCATCTTTCTTTCTCAAAGTGGAATAAATACTCTAATCCTGTTACTGCAGATGTTGGTGCTCCAAATACTAATTGCTCTTCCGTACCATCATAAAAGTTCTTAGGTTTTCTTTCGTAATCAAATCTAGCTAATTTTCTAATACCGAATCCATATCGATAATCAAAAGGAAATACCTCTGTATTATTTACGACGTCTGGTATAGAGTATAAACTTCCATCAGCATTTGTTCTAAGGAAGTATGTTTGTTCTACTGCTTCAACAGAGTTAGATACATCTCCAGCTGCATAGACTGTTCCATACTTTAAGAAGTCTTTATATATGGACTTAAAAAATTTACCTTTCTCTTTCTTTTCTACTGTTTGTCCAAATGCCGGTGCAGATAGTAAAACCAGTATTAATATAATTATTTTTTTCATAGTTTTATTTTTATTTTCTATTACCAAATACTTTGCCTACTTCCGCTATTCCGAAAGCGCCTAAAACTATCCATACGAACGAATCGTATATGAATTCATTAATTACTAAGTCTTTACCGATGTAGCCGGTAACTAAATCAGCTACTGCAAAAATTACCATTATTGCAAAAGCTAAAAACCCAACTACGGATTTCTCATTGATGTTATTATCATCGTCAAATAGGTTTTTAAATGCCATCCATTTATCTTTTAAGTAGTTTAACATAATATAACGTATTAATTAATAACTTCTTTTATATAAATAGCATATTAGAAACATTACTTACAGTAAACCCTATTCCACATTCATTTTTTGTATTTAAGTAGAAATAAAAAAAGAGACCCGGAGGTCTCTCATTTATCAAAAAGTTTCTGTAATACTGCTCTAGAGCTTTGTCACTTCTTTTGGAAGGAATTCTGCATTAACGTGCCCACATTCGGTACATGCAAAGACTGGTATTGGAACATATGTTGGTTTTCCTGTTCCGGTTAATAGTCCTGAGGCTTTCCTGATTAAGAGTACTTGCTGGAAATGTATATGTCCACACTCTTCACACTCTACTCCTTGTGTTTGGTTAATATCGAAATTGACTTGCGGTTGTTGCATTCTTACTTATTTTCTTTTTTACTAGATCTACGATTTCTACTTTGAGATGGCTTACCATTAGAAGTCTTACGTCCTCTTCTAGATTTACCTTTAGCTGCATCTACTACATCTCCTGCTTGGTTAACTACTTCTTTAGCAGCTGATGCAACATCTTTGACTTCTTCTTTTACTCGTCTAACTCTACGTTTTACTTCTTTTACAGTTTTGTCAACATCTTCTTTGATATCTTCTACTGCCTCTTTTACGTCTTCGATGGTGTCTTCAACCTCATCTGGAATATAATCTCCATCTCTGTCATTGATTTTACCTTGTTTGTAAAATCCAAAATAATAAACTCCTGCTACTATAACTAAGAGTCCTAAAATAATTAAAATTGTGTTCATGTTTGTTACTTAAGTTATTATTAATTTATAAATATTCAATACCGTTTTTTCTAGGGTACTTTTCTGTAATATGGTAATAAAATTCTATCAACGTATCGTTAAATTCTATTAACTCATCTAATACTTTATCTTTAGCTAGACCTATCAATTCACTAAAGGACTTAGCTAAGCTTTCTAATTTTCTCTTTTCATCTGCCTCGTAGTCTTCTAGCAACCTTTTACGTCTTGCTCTATCTAAAGAAGTCTCTTCTACATACCTACCTATATCTTCATGTAGCTCAGCAAACTTACTATTCATCCTATGTTCTACTATCTCAGCTTCGAACTTAAACGAGGAGAGATCAAAGTCTCCGTTAAGTATTCTATCTCTCAGCGGATTCCTATTAGACATAGGTTTATTTTTTTCTACATAACTCCTCCACCAATGAAACCTATTGTAAGGTCTCTTATAGAAGTTCTCTTTAAAGTACTCTTCTAACCACTCTACTTTATGCGACGGACTATAAGGATTATTTATTTTCATATAATTTAATATACGAATAATAATCCTAATCGCAAACTTTTTTTACTGAAAGTTCATCTTTAGCTATGTTTAAAAGCAATGAGGGTTTCATATCTCTATACTGCCGCGCAATATTTGCCACAGTCTCTACCAACTCTAACTCAGTATAACTTTCAACAGACTTGTGAAATTCTCTTTTCCTAATACTTATACCCCCATCAGGAGATTCATAGATATATGTCTTAGGCTCGCTTTCACCACCTATCTCCGGTACGGTATATTTACCCCCTTGGTCGCTAAGCTCGTAATATTTTTTAACTGAATCACTCATAACTTTTATTTTTATGTTTAGGTTTGCGCTTGTATTGCTTTTTACTTCTATGAGGTAGAGGTACCGTTAGTGCCTGTCTCCACTCCTGGTATGTTAGTACTACTGTCTGTAGTTTTTTCTTTATTCCATTCATCATTAAAGTATTCAAATGCTTCTGCCATATTAATAAATATAAGAAAAATAAAATTGTACTCCTACTATTACTTGGTCTATTTATAAGCATGAAGACACTCCTAACATTATTCCTCCTTGCGTTTACTTTACCGGCTACTGCACAACTATTAACCGAATACGACAAACAGTACCACTTTGCAGCAGGTGCTTTAGTTTCTGCCGGTACCTACACTCTTGTTTATGCTAAGACGAAGAGTAAGAAAAAAGCATTGATATACTCCGTTGCTTCTTCTATCTTAATTGGTACATTAAAAGAAATTGCCGATAGCAGAGAGAAGGGGAATCGCTTTGATAAACGTGATTTATTAGCTACAACCTACGGAGGCCTCACCATTGGAGTAACATTCAACTTATTTACGAAAAAAAAGCCCTAGCGTTTCCGGAAGGGCCTTAATAATTCGCGCGTGGCGACTTCGTCGGAGAGAGAGAAACGCCCCCTCCCCCTTGACCTTATCCCTTCACAGCGTCCATATTAGCTTTTTTGTAAGGAGTAATTAATTTCTTAATCTCTCCTGCTGCCTTACGGGCTTTAGCTTGTGATGTTTTAGTTGATCCTTCGTTGTTTTCTTGAAGGATGTTAAACTGCTCTGCAATTTGTTCGAATAAATCTTGTTTTGCACTCATAATTTTTGGTTTTTTATTTAATTTAGTTTTTGGGTAAGTCATTTCTGTTCTTATTAACCTCTTACCCTCATACGTCCATTTATCTTTTAGTCCGTATTCGTTTGTATATTCTCTAACTGTTATTTCTGACATTACATCATCATATTAGGGTCTATACTTTTACTGTCTTTCTCTTTAATATTTGATATAACTGTTTCTGTAATTAGCATAGTTCCTGCTACAGATGCAGCATTTTCTAGTGCTAACCTAGTTACTTTAGTTGGATCAACAATACCTGAGTCTAACATATTTACTATCTCTTTTGATCTTGGGTTATATCCGACCCATGTGTCGTCTGAGTTAATAACTTCTTCCTCTGTATCTCTAATACTTTCTAATGCATATCCAGCATTCTCTAAAATCTGATAGAAAGGTTTTTCTATTGCTTGAATTGTAATATCGTATCCCTTTTGCTCATCTACTCCTTCTACATCTCCTATGGTAGACGCTAAGAACTTAGAAGCATTGAGCAGAGCTATTCCTCCACCTGGTAGTATACCTTCTTCTAAAGCTGCTTTAGTTGCATGTAGTGCATCGTCAACTCTATCTTTCTTCTCTCGCATTTCTACTTCCGTATGTCCACCTACATGTACAATAGCAACTCCTCCTATGAAAGCTGCTAATCTTTCTTGCAACTTTTCAATTTCGTAGTTAGAAGTACTCTCATCTATTTGAGATTTTAACTCTTCTACTCTTGCTTTTATACTTTCTTCAGAACCTTGTGCGTCTATAATGGTTGTTACATCTTTCCCAACTGAGACTTTCTTAGCTGTTCCTAACCATGCTGTATCAAATTTATCTAATCTCATACCTTTTTCAGAGGATACTACTGTCCCTCCTGTGAGTACAGCGATATCTTCTAACATTGCCTTTTTTCTATCACCAAAGTCTGGTGCTTTTATTGCAACAGCTTGTAAGATTCCTCTCATCTTATTTACTACTAGAGTAGATAGCGCTTCTCCATCAATATCGTCTGATATAATTACCAGAGACTTATTTTGTTGAGATACAGCTTCAAGTATTGGAAGTATTTCTTTGACTTGATTTAACCTCTTATCTGCAATAAGAATTAACGGATCACGAAGAACAGCTTGCATTGTATTATTATCAGTAACAAAGTATGGAGACTTATAACCTCTGCTAAATTGCATTCCTTCTACCGTTTCTAGGTAGGTTTCTCCTGTCCTTGATTCTTCAATAGTTACAACACCGTCACGTCCTACCTTATCCATGGCTGTGGAAATTAACTCACCTACTTCTGTATCGTTGTTGGCTGATATAGTAGCGACCTGTTTTAACTGCTCTTCGTCCGTTATTTCTATAGAGTACTCTTGCAGGTACTCAACTACCTTTTCTACTGCACTATCGATACCTCGCTTAATATCAACTGCGTTAGCATCTTGTGCCATTACCTCTAACCCTTGCTTATAGATCTCCCTGGCAAGTAGTGTCGATGTTGTTGTTCCGTCTCCAGCTTGCTCACCTGTTTTAATTGATGCTTGTTTAACAAGTTGTGCTCCTATATTTTCTACTCTGTCTTCTAAGTCTATAGCTTTGGCTACTGTTACTCCGTCTTTAGTTGAGATAGGGTTGCCCATATCTTGCTCTATAATTGCATTACGGCCGGACGGTCCTAATGTTGCTACTACAGCATTTGCTAATTTGTCGACTCCGTCTAATAAAGCAACTCTTGCTTCTGATGAAAATACTATTTTCTTATCCATTTTGTTCTTCTTTTACAATTGCTAAAATTTCTTTATCCTGTACAATATAGTACTCATCACCTTCAAAGTCTATCCTCAATGTACCTATTTTTGGTACAAGTACGATATCGCCTACTGCAACGTTAACTGTAATAAATTGTCCAAATTCTGATTGGCGTCCTTGTCCGATTGCAATGACTTCTCCCATTGCTGGTTTTTCTTTCCCCATGTCTGGGATTACAATATTACCGTACATCTGTTCACCTTCGTCTATAGGTTTAAGAAGTATGCGGTCGTTTTGTGGTATAAGCTTTTTACTCATGTATAACTATTTTTATGTGTTAAATTAATATACGAACTATTATTTGAAAAACAAACTCGAGAGCTAAAAATTATTTTATTTTTAACTTTTTTGTTTCGTTACCTTTTGCTAAAGGTACTGTGACCTTGAGAAGGCCGTTAATAAATTCTGCTGATGCTTTAGGAAGATCGTACTTATTGTCGATTTTCCAACCTAAGTGAAAAGATCGTTTAGCTATACCTTTATGTAGGTATTCTACTTCTTTATCATCTAAAGCTGGCTTGTTGTAGTGTATTTTAATAGTATTACCCTCAATAAGTATTTCAATATCTTCTTTCGGAATTCCGGTACAGGCTATATCTAAGCCAAGGCCGTTGTCATTCTCGTAAATATCTACTGGGTGAGGTAATTTGGACTCTACCAATGTCTGGTATTGGTGAGTTTTTTGCAAAAAATTGCGGACTAAAATGTCGAACGGATTACGTTCTGGAAATAATGTACTCATATCATTTAAATTTGTGATGCCCTGAGGTCATCGTGTTATTATATTAATTAAAGGTCGCTCTCGAGTCGATCTCTCATTGGTTATAAATATACCTAGAAAACCTTTTAATGCCCTTCTTTCCAGTTATCTGCTATTTCTGGTGGTGCTTTTAAAGTTACTCCCGGTAGTATTAGGTTATTTTCCATTATGTCCTGTACTATAGGAGCAAAGTCTTTAGCTTGATCTTCTCTAATGTTTATTACTAGTTGATCATGAACCTGTGCCTGTACAATAGCATCTATATTCATTTCTTTAGCTTTTCTATTAATCTTTAATGCTGCTCTATTTACAACAGACGCTGCTAATGATTGAAGTTGGAAGTTTAAACAGTTATTTAGTCCGTTACGGTAATCTCTATATACTTGAAGTACTTGATCTTTTCCGTACTGCTCGGATAGCTGGTTTCTGAATCTCCAGTCCATAATTCTTTCTCCAAACTTTTCATTAATTTTCTTAACTTTAGGTAAATGTCTAATACGTCCTACATAGTTAGTAATATGACCGTTAGCTTTAACTTGTTTTCTAGATTCCTCTCTCCATTTTTTAAGGTCCGGAAATCCGTCAAGATAACCTGCTACTAATTTTTCTGCCTCTTTAGTTGGTATTCCTAACGTCATTCCTAAAGCATAGGCTTCCATACCGTAAGCAATACCTAATGAATACGCTTTTGCTTGGTTTCGTTTAACAGGATCTAACTTCTTTAAATAGTTATCAGCTTTTTTATCAGGAGATACTCCTACTAAGTTCTCTGTCTGTATAGCAACAGTTGAATAAAAGTCCCATCCGTTATTAAAAATTTCCTGTAGCTTTTCGTCTCCTGTAACAGAAGCAAAGCAGTGGGGTTCTAAAGATTCGTAATCTGAATCTATTACCTTTCTTCCATTTCCTGCTATAAGGAATGCTCTTACTATATTAGTATACTTAACGATAATCGGTGCATCTTCTCCTTCTTCTTTAGGTTTAGGTAGCTGTTGAGCATCTGATCCATATCTTCCCGATACAGTACCGTGTTGTTTGAAGTAAAAGTAATACCTACCGTCTTCGCTATTATCTATAAACCTATCTACGTATGTAGATTTAATCTTAAGCAACTTATTATAAATCCTAAGATTTTCAGCCCAAGCGTATGTCTTAGCCAGTTCCTCTAACATATCCATATCAAATTGAGCTTGACCTTTCCTAGTCTTACTCTTAGCCTTTATCCCCATGTAGTCAAATACTATTTCTCCTAAATGCTTTTTAGACTGTATATTGATATATTCGCCGTCGTTTTTTTCTTTCCATAGAGACATCGATATACGTGCTATTTCCAACTCATCTAACAACTTAGTATCGCCTGTAAGTAAAAACTCTTTTGCAGGACTATCTTCTAATTCCTCAATATTTTTCTGAGTTAGTGAATACTTACCTGTCTTTTCAGACTTAGGTAAGCATAGTGAATACCTTTCGGCTAGTTTCTGAGCCCAACTTCCTTTATGGTTTGGAGGAAAGTTATCAAAGGCTGTATTCATTACCCACTTCTTAGCTTCAGATGTTGCTAATAGACTCTTTTTTACTACGTCTTTATTCTCTATTAAGTCTTTAGTTATATTGTCGTGAGTTTCTTGCAATAGTTCCATATCTAGATCTACTCCATATTCTTCCATAGGGATAGTTACCTCTTTGTATATCGGCATTACTTCGTCTTCGAAGAAGAACTTTTCTAAATTTTCCTCTTTAAGTCTTTTAAGAAAATGATTACATACCCTTAAAGTCAAATCGGTATCAGCAGATGCATATTTAGATAGTATATCTAAGTCTGCTTTATATATCTCAAAATTAGTCTTAGTAGCTTCTCCTCCATTCTTCTTTATAGAGCCTTTTAATTCAATCTGCTCTTCGTTTGCTGCTTTTTCAACATCCAAGCCTATCTCCTCTTGAACTGATATAGCTAAAGCTTTAAGTCCGAATACTCCCATTCCTGCTCCTTCCTCCTGTACTGTATGAACTAGTAGTAAAGTTTCTACCCAGAGGTCTTCTAGTAAGTCTACTCCAAAGTGATTTTTAATAAACCTACAGTCAAATGAAGCATTGTGCATTACAAGCTTTTTCCCTTTAAGCATTTTAAGTAAGTTCTTAGAGATAATCTCTGTGCTTTGTCCATTTATCTCTTGTACCTGTAGCTCATTAGAAGCATGTGACCATACAAGAGTCGGTAAGTAGAATCCTATTCCTTCTGCGCCGGATATAGACCAACCTACAATCTTTCCTTTCCTCATATTTAAAGAAGTCGTTTCCGTATCTATTGCGATAACTTCAGATTCTTCAATATGTTTAAACATTAACTTTAATGTTTCTGAATCTTGTACTGTGTAATACTTTTTTTCTATTTGCATATATAACCTTTTATTAATTTCGTTGCATGTTAAGAGCAGGAATATCACCTACCTTGTTATAGTAATCGTGAAGCATAGCTTCTTCTAGTCCTTTCTGATAGTTAATATAGAAAGAATAATCCAGTAAACAAACTTTTTGCTTAGGAGTTTTATAGGCGAAGATTTGCACAGATTTATACTCGTCTATTATCTTTGACCGTATTCTAATATTACCTGAATTATTTATACATTTATACTGAGTATTAATTCTATGGTAAATATTTGCTGATTGACCTATCTTCAGTACTTCTCCTTCCTTAGAGCATATTAAATAAACTCCAGGTGACTTTTTCCAATCGTCTTTCTCTACTGTGAAGGTAACATCAACTCCTTGTTTTAGCCTATCACTAGCATATAGATCCGCAATTTTAGAAAACCCTTTTTCAGTCCAGTATTCAACTATCTTCATATAACCTATTTTATACTTTAATATAAGAAAAAAGTTGCAATTAAGCAACTTCTCTTCTAATATTCTCCATAAAGATCAAACTTTTCTTGAACCGGTTCTGGAATGTCTATTTCTTCAGTTTCAATTGCGTATAATTTTCCATTCAATGGCTCTAACCTATAGTGCCCTTTAAATTTAGTTTTGCGCATATATTGAGTAAGAGTTGGCACTAACCCGTCGATTAAATTTTCCTTATCGATTACTAATTCCCACCTGTCACCTGGAGGTAGTCTTTTTGCAATTAGTTTATTATTTTCTTTAACTTCTTTTTGCATCAAAATATTCCTTTAAAAATTCTTTTCTATATAGCATTACTTTTCCAGTGTAGTTTGGAGTCTGTACATCCCTTGTTCCAACTGGTTCATTCTTTTTTAATGCTTCTTTGTAAGCATCTCTACCTAATTCAGGTCCTGCTGCTTGACCGAGGTATTCGTAAAGTGATACTGTAGCATCTAAAGGAGATAATCCATTAAATTTTAGATCTTCAAGTTCTTGTTTTAGTTTTAAATTTTCCATAATTACTGTCTTAAGGTTTTTGCTATTCTATAATCTATACTAGTAAAAAATTCAGGAATTAAACTTTGATGAGAAGCTCTCACTGGGTTAATGTCTAATCCTCCTCTTCTTGTATATAAACAAGCTACCATTAGTTCTTCTGGTTCGTATGCATCTGTTAAGTGCTTGTATACCATTTCACAAATCTCTTCATGAAAATGACTTACAGTTCTATGACTTACGATATACTTTGCAAGTGAGTCTGCTGACGGTAGTTTTTTACTTTTAATTTTAATAAAAACGTCTCCCCAATCTGGTTGGTTTGTTACTCTACAGTTAGATCGTAGTAGGTTAGATTTTAACTTAATTACTTTAGCTTCGTTATCAGTATCTTCTATCGCTAATTGTGTAGAGTCTGATTGGAATGCAGTAAAGTCTATCTGATCTAAGTCTACTATATCTCCTAAATCACGGTAAGCTTTAAAAGTTAACTCTATTCCATCTTCATTCGATGTATAGAAACTGACAGTTGTTGTTGTTTCTAGTAACTCATCTAAATCTCTTTTCACTCTTGCTTCTATACCTGAGATACACTCCATTGCGGTATCTCCTATCCTAGTCATGTTATATGAATTTAAGTACAATTTAATTGACTTAGACTCTACATGGTACTCACTATCTGAAGGACATACAATTTTTAACATTCCTGCTACAGGTTGACCTTTAGTTGTAATAGCTGATACTTCATAACAATTCCAGGTATCTACTCCTACAAATGATTCTGATGTTAATCCGTAACCTTCTCTGTTTAAATAACGAGGAATTTTTACTAGTAACTCTGGATTATACTGATCACTATATCCGTCTCCTCCTACTTTACCTAAGTGTTTCCCTGCAATCTGTACTACTTCGTCGTAGTTTTTAACTTTTTCCATAATCTTAATTAATATATTCTAATATTTGTTCAACTCTCTGCAATGGTGACCCTGTTACAGTTAGGTAGGGTTTTCGTACTCCATCTAGAAGTAATTTAAATTCTTTATCAATATCTACTCTCCACTCTTCGTTTACGCTTCTTATTCCGTCATCAACTGATTTAAATTCGATAGGAAAGTATATAAAATGTGTATACTGCTTTTTAACTCTATTCCAAGTATCTTCAATATATGAATGGCTTGGAGCATCTATACCAGGCATAAAATTAGAATATACCATTAGGTCCATATAGCATCTATCAAGTAGTAAATCTCCTGGGCGTAGTAAGGCTTCTAAGTGAAAGCTACTAATAGCAAGCTGAGTTTTAGAAGTACCTTTTTCGTTAATAGGAAACCCATACTCTGCTACTGATCTAGTAGATTCATTTATAAAATCGTACTTATCCAACTTATTCTTTAGTAATTCATAAACAGTAGTCTTACCCGTACTACTTGCTCCTACTAATGCTACTCTATTTACCATAAAACCTTATCTTATTTAAATATAATATACGAAATATTATGATATTACGCAACTAATTCTCTAAGAAAGTTTAACCAAAGAAAGAGAGATCTATCTCTAGTTACCTTCCACATCTCTTCTTCACTTATCTGGAAAGCATTAAACCTTTCTTCAGCTATAACCTTACCTTCATCTACTCCTGCAACTACTTTATGGAGTACACATCCCATAACAGGGTACTTCCCTTCGAATGCTTTAATTTGCGGATCTTTACCTTTAAGTTCTGGATATACTGTAATAAGTCCTGGATGTCCGTTAAATATAGTGTACTTCTCACAAATACTTGGAGGCATAATTCGTAACCATCCATGTAAGGTAATAATAGGGTTTTTGTAGTAACTCACAACTTCCTCGTAATCTTCAATAGTCGGCTTATTGGGAACTGTAACTAATAGGTTCTGCTCTTGTAGATCAGTATTAATCTTTCTTAATGCCTCTGGTCTTTCATTTGTTACTATAACGTCTGGCCACCTCCCTAGAAAGTGTGCGATTTCCGTTATTTCCGAACCAGTTTGACTAAAGAATGCTATCCAGGGTTTTTTCATTTTATTATATTTTCTATGCCTTCGTAAGAGACAGGGTACAAGTGTCTTCCACTTCTTATACTGTACTTAGTATTGTACTTAGAGAAGTTCACATTACCTTCGCTTATTGTTTCTATCACTCCAACTTCTACTTGACCAATAAAATTAAATTTTACTTTATCTCCTACCTTATACTGCTCTCTTTCCATTTGTAAGCCATTTAAATTTATGAATATTACCTAGGATTAAATTTGTATCTTCTACTTCAAAGTTTATAAGCTCATGAAGTTTCTGTCTTTCTTTAGACCAGAGTCCGTCTGAACCATATGGTATATCTTTAATCCCATGTACTACTGGGTTGCTAGTATCCAGGGAATATATCCAAGGGTATTGAGAGTAGTAGGAGAATTCTTGAGGTAGTCCACACCCAAGTAAGTGGTGAGGTTTACTCTCATTAATTATACCGTCTCTTACTAAATCTCCAAGTAGCTTAATACGTCCTAGCATCCAGCTAACGTACTTGTTAGGATGGGGTACAGAATCGGTATAGTACGAATAATCAAAAGATATTGCGATCATATCTACATCAGCAATTTGATCCATATATTCGTAACATCCTACTATTTGCTTATATGTCTTACCTTGAACTACTCCTATCTTTTTACCGTACACTGATTTTGAATAGTCCATATTCCAGCTAGCCATCTGACTCATGGTTTTCTTAGTATCTTCCAATGCATCTGGTACTATGTACCATGTTGGTTTAAGCTCGTTAATCCAGTGTGCAAATTTATCTGCATCAAATGCTTCTTCTAACTCAAATATAGAATTATCTAATATAACTTCCCTACCTTTCACTACTGCTTCTTTAAACTGTTGTAGATACTCTTCATCTTCTTCTAATAAATGTACTAACGCGTAATCGTAATCTGTATGCTTTTGTACTTCGTTAAAAATACTTTTAGGACTTTCGTGTGCGATTTTAATCATCTAATTTTATATCATTTATTGAGTTACGTAATTCTATCATTGCATTTTCAAAGTCTTTTGAATACTTCTCTACATCTGGAGATGATGCTTCCTTAATAGCTTTTAATGCTACTGATAGGGGTACCATTTCCATCTTATGACTGTCTACATATACTTTATGTTCATCTAAATTAACTGGCATCAAATAACTTTTTTAGGTTAGGTCTGAAGTAATTAATTGATTTCATTACTTTTTTATCCCTAGATCTATAAACGACGAATCTACTATTAACCTTTTCATAATGACACGGCTCACCCTGTTCTTTAGCTCGTAAGGTGACAGTCTGTAAGGCTTCCTCCTCAGTAGAGCAAGATTTTGACATATTACTGTCCTGTACCTCTTGATACGCTGGCCATATCTTATCCTTAAGACCGTGTAACATAACACCGTTCCCAAGGGAAACATAAGTAATATCGCACAAAGCATCCAAAACTTCCACGATGTCTCCGTTTTCGCAAGCTTGTCTATATTCCTCCAATTCTTCGAGTATAAAGTCGTATACGAATTGCCATTCTTTTTTTTCTGGTACTGTTGGTTCATAGTTATTCGGTTTTCCAAAAGTAGCATTAAAAATTTCTACTTCATCTACAAAAGGAATATTAGGTTGATGTTCTCCATTAACCCGTATAGGTAGTTTTTCTTCAAATAATTCTAACTGTTTTCCCATTTTAATATACTTTAATAATTCTAGATTCTGCTAAACTAACAATTTTAAAGTTAGTTTCGCTTAATTCCTCTAACATCTTATAAGTCTTTGCTTCTGCTTCTGTTCCGGACATAGCATCTACTAAATAAATCTCTTTTACTTTCTGAACTCTACCTCTATCGTTTTCTCTTTCGAACTGGGTAGTTACTTGCCAATAGTTTGTCATAAATTTTCTTTTTATTAATGTTTACAAATACTTGCTAATTCTATATTCTTATAGAATTCTGCTTTTGCTGAATCTTCGTTTAGAAATGCTCCTGTTAGTTTAGCTGTTTGCATTGATGCACCTCTATGTTTAACTCCTCTACAACTCACACAGTTATGCGTTGCTGAGATCATTACTGCTACTCCTAGATTACCTTCACAAATCTTATCTACTGCATTGTGTATTGCTACAGTAAGTTGTTCCTGTATAGCTCCTCTTCTTCCGAATTGTTCAACTATTCTATTTAGTTTAGATAATCCTACTACTTTACCATCTGCTGCTGCTATATAAGCTATACTCACATTTCCTCCAATTCCTTGATGGTGATGAGAACACATTGACTGTACTGGTATATTACTTTCTTGTACAATACCGTCATACCCATCTGAAGGGAATGCTGTAATTTTATCTAATGGTTCGTATCTGCCTTTCCATAAGTCATTTACGTATGCTTTAGCAACCCTATTAGGGGTATCTGATGAGTTAGGATCGTCTTTATAATCACATCCTAATGCTGTAAGGAAGTTAGCAAATGCTGCAGAAGCTCTTTCTATTATTACCTGTTTTTCATGTTCAGTTAATCTAGCTTCTGGTCCTTCCAGTTCTTGTTTTGCAGCTAATTGACTTGATATACCGTTTGCATATCCCGCTTTTACTAATTCTGTTCCTTCTATAAACTTTTTTGCCATTCTATTTAATATGTTTTATTGAGGTTCTACGACTCATTAATATAATAATAATATAAGTAATTTATTTTAATTCTCCAAATAATTTTGAATAGTATTTGAATCTTTTTTCTCCCAAGGGTATACTATCCATCCAAAATCATCGTCTATTTCCTCTGCATAGTAGTCGGGCTTAAATACTGAAGTATTTTTGTAATGTAGTGCTGCATACTTAGGAGTATCCAGGTCTTTTTCTAATTCCTTAAATGTTTTTCCTGTATCTGCTATATCATCTATTATAAGCATATTAGGATAATGGTTACTCATATAGGGCATATACTGTATGTCAAACCTATGTGAAAACATTATTGCTAATATCGTACCTCCTCTAGGTACACCTGTAACTAAGCTTACCTTTCCTTTACACTTATCGTACACTTTATCTAATAGTTCGTTAACCTCATCCCAGGTTATAAATATTTTCTTTGTCTCCATTCTTATGTATGTGTTGTTGTCCAACCATTACCGGGTCGGTAAGCGTATGAACCTGTACTATTTACTGTTTCTAATTTAGCTTTTAGGTCATCCCACTGTTTAGGTGTAACGTTGTAGTGGTGTACTCCTTCCACGAATCCTTTAAACCAGTCAATAAACTCTTTTTCTGTCATAACTTAATGTGTTAGGTAATCAATCCACTTTGTTCCCTTTGTATCTTTATTCGGGAATTCAAATACTCTAGTTTTATTCCCAATCGTAATGGTCTTTCTAAATCCTGAAGGAATAGTTGCACCGGTTGGAAGAACAACTTCTTCACCTTCAAATAAAACTTCTACCCGTACTGTAACATCTTCGTTAAAGAAGTTAGCTGCTGATCTTTCAAACGACTCTAACTTACTCCACTGCCCTCTGTTCAGTCCTTGGTGCTGTAAAGCAGAGTTAAGGTAGGAGAAAGTTATATAGAGCATTTCTGGATTGCAACTAAACGTTGCAGCAGGAGCTAGATGGCCTTTATCGTATATATTGTTTGCATAGTCTTCATCATCTGATGTTATTATCATCTCAGGTTCCCAGAAGTTCATTCCTTCTCTGGAAGCAGTACCTTTAGGGCACCTAACTGTGTACTCTACCCAAAGTGGCTGCTGCCTTTGTTGATCGTATTCTACTGTGAATATCCCTGTATTAATTACTTGACCAAAACCTAAGAAAGGTATAAGTACTAGTAATGTGATAAACTTAATTGATCTTCTTCCCATTTAAAACTTTTTATTATTTCTTTATCTGCCTCTGTTTTGAATTTTACTGAATCGAATGGTATAAAGCTGTCTACTATATACTTTCTTAATTCCCGCAAAGTAACGTACTCTTCTTCTACTCCTTCCCAGGGGTCTTCTGATATTAGGAACACAGTATTTATGTCCCCCATTTTATAGTCCCATACTGGGCTACCTTCTATTGTAATAGTAGCATCCAGTCTATCTGGTCCTGCTGACTCTATTAATTGTTTTAAATTAACCATTCTCTAAGTATTTTTTTAATTTATCACATAAAACTAAAACATCATCTGGTTCCATTGTGATTGCACAGCACGTATTAATGTTTTCTGCTATTGTTTCTAATATTTCTAATGCTTCCTCTCGATTCACTATACCTCTCTTTGATCTTCAAAAGCAATGATATGCGGTCTCCAAGTCATTCTATAACCATTATCTCTAACCCAGTCAAATAATACAGGATAGGATTTAAATAATGCTTCTCTTGAATCTCCAGCAGGCATAAACCATACCTTATCTTCTGGTACATTAAGAGTCTCAATACATTCCATTATTTCAGCTAAAGCTCCTTCATCCTTACCGTCCCAGACTGGCTTTATATGGTAGTCTGAATGGTACTCTATTGATTGTTTAATTGCTTCGTAATTAAGTCTAAACTTATTATGACGTTTTACCATTCTCTCATCTGTGATGGCTCCCTGAGGAGTTTCAACACCAACAACGGGGACACTATTGCTAAACTTAGGGCTAATGCTAAGAAGATTAATAGGGTAATCGGTAGGCAGAAAATGAGATCCCTCAGTTTCAATAGTAATAAAGATGTTTTTTTCATGTGCAAAGTGTGTTAATTCGTTAACTAAGGCAGGGTGCATTGTAGGCGATCCTCCTGTTAGCATCATTTCTTTTATATGAGGATTATCTTCATATGCTTTAATAATGTCTTTAAAATTAAAGTGTCCTTTTTCTGGATGGATACTTGTATACCAGCTATCACACCATCCTCCTTCTCCAAAGTAGCATCTATGAGTACATCCTGTAGTTCTAATCACTACAGTTGGATAACCGGCTCTTGAACCTTCTGACTGTACTGCTGTGTATATTTCTACGATAGGTAAATTTTTATCGTAGTCTTCTATTCTTTTTAACTGTTTATGCGACATAAATTGCACTGTTTTTAGCGTGTTCTCTAAACTCTACTTTTGTTATTTTAACTCTTCCGTCAGTTTCTGCTTCAATAAATGGATTTATACTATCATAAATAAATTTAGCAAAGCTCTCTGCTCCAGTTGCTGGAATGACACGTACTTGGGCTACTTTAGCTAAGTCCATTTGCATAAAAGATTCCTTAAATGGATCGTCTTCAGCTACTAAAAAGGTATGATCAAACATATAATCCATCCATGCTTTAGGTGTCATCTTCTCTATAGTTCCCTTTGCTCTTTTCATTCCTCCGAAATCCCAGACCCAATTTCTTTCGTCTAATTCTCCTTCAAACCATATCTTAAAAGATACTCCGTATCCGTGTAATTTAGAACAATGTGTTGTTGTTGCTTTCCATTGACGAAATACAGTAGAGTATCCGTCAAATACTTTTGTTGATTGAAATTTTCCCATAACTTTAATTTAAACTAATTCTTCTTTAATACCAACTACTTCCGATAATATTAGCAAAATAGCTGCTATATCAATACTCCACCATAATGCAGCGTAACCTAGTATACGGATACCTGATTTGATAAATGAAATCTGTTGATGTAATTTTGGATCTGGAATCTTATGATCGTTAATCTTAATTCCTTCGAAGTTCTCTCTTTCTTCTCTATTATAGAGTTCATCTATAACCTTTTTTTGTAGTTTACTCATATTCGTGTTTTTAAAGTGGTGCTGTGACACTATTACTATATATTTTAATATAATGTTTTTTATTCTAATAAGCAACTAATTTATAGAATATATTAGATGTATTACCCATGCTACTAATCCATTTAACTGTAGAATAACTAGGTTCCATTGTCTACGTACTGTTGTCTGTATCATTACACATAAGAACCCTATAATAAACAGATAAGGATTTAATGTCCATTGACCTGCTACTAAAAAACCAGCTCCCATATACCCAATCCTGCTTGATAATCTCTCAGTAGGGGTAAGTTTACGTTCCCGTACCATTAACCTTAAGTAGTAGTGCCACCATTTAAATTCACAACTCTTACAAGTTTTTTTATTCTGGTGTTTAAACTTACTTCCTTTTTTCTTTTTGTTACACTTGTTACATTTCTTCATAACCCTAAGTCTTTCCTAATATCTTCTTTTACAGTCCTTAAGTACTTAATTCGCTTACTATTAGTAACAAACGGTACAGACCAGAACTGCTTTGTCTTTGTCCATCTGTTTAGCTTCCATCCAAAAACAAAAGTATATACTCCCATAACTAGTCTTAACTTAACTGAGTTTAAGTATAGGGTAATGACTGGTAGCTTCGGTGCTCCATGTGTTATATAGGTCCTTACTTTTTTATCACTTAAGAATGGTTTAGGATAAGCGTACGGACCTACTACAGGTACGAATTTATATGCAAACCCTGGTGTAAATACTTCGTCAAAAAACATTTCAAGCTTAGGGGTTAACCTAAACCACCATACCGGTGATACAAAGTAGATGTGTGTTGACCATGTAATTGATTTCTTATAATCCTCTATTAATACTTTTTTATCTCTATGTAATTTATCCTCGTATAAATCTATAACTCTATAATTAGAATTATACTTACGCATCTGTCTTACAATCGTTTTAAATATACCATTATAGCAGAATGACTTATGGTCTGGATGCCCTACTATAATTAGGTGTTTTGTTCCTTTAATCATCTTATAACTTTAAACTATATCCCCCAAATTTAACCATATATGTAGTAATTCTGACTCCGTTTCCGTCTCTCCTTACTTTTCCTGATCTAAACCACTTTCGTACACTTCCTGCACCTCCTAAGTGTGCTGCTGCTAGTAGTCCTGACTCTGTTACGAGTACTCCATGAACTGTTTTTCCAGAATACTCCTGTATTAGCTTTTTAAGCTTTTTCCTATTGTATAACAGAAGCTTATGCATAGCTAGTTCTTGAAGGGTTGAATCTCTAAGAAATTCTCTTCTGCTTGCTTTAACCCGAATAGTCTTTAAAGTAGATTTACCGAACTGGTATTTTCCCATATATCCAAAGCGATTTACTACTCCGTATCTGTTACCTGATTCCTGATGACCTAAGTCATGTAAGAATAAACTATGGTCTTTTATATTAATTGGTATATTGGTAGGAGAATCCACTATAGCGACTTTACTAATTCCTAATGGTTCAAGAATACTAACTTTGACAGTATCCCTACTTTCTTTGTAAATCGAAGTAAACGCCATCATTGAAAATAGAATTATCGCTATACTTAGAAAAAATTTAATACTGTCAAATTTAGTTTTCATACTTTTTTTATTAAATTGTACGGTTTCTTCTTAAGGAATCCCAAATTACTTTTTTGGATTTTCCTAACATAACATACTTACTGACTCTGCTATTATGATTACCTCTTTCAGAGTTCAGTTGAGTATTTCCGTTGTTTGATCTTTCAGTGCTCATTATACTTAATTACAATTAGAATTTAAGATTATAAATATGCTGCTAAAACGTTTTCAACGTGTTTCCTAGCTACTTCGTAATCAACCACTCCAGTTTCATCCTCATACTGTACAGGATCTTTTCTCCCCAAAGCAATAAAAGCCTCAATCCTCTCAACACTAGAAGCAGACTTATAATCGGAATTTCCACTAGGGTAGGGTTTGTACGATGTATTAGTTCTTTTATATACTTCATCAAAATCTATATTTAGTCCAGCTACTAATTTTTCTCCATCTTGTAAAATACCAAACTTATCAGTAGCTAAGTAAGGTGTAAAGTACCCTACCATATGAGCGTCCCAATTACCTTCTCTAAATGCTGTATCGTCTGCATCTCTAAATTCTTGTCTACAGTCAGGATATACTGCATGATCTCCTGCATGAATACCTAAAGCAATGTCGCAAGGTTCTCCTGTTCTATTTGCTATTGATAGTGCTACAGCTTGTGTAATAGAAGCAAATATTTTATTTCTATTAGGTACAACTGTTTCTTTCATATTCTCGTTTTCATAATGCCCTTCTGGAACATCTTCTCCACCTTCAACTAAAGCTGAATCTAGTAAATCTGCTAACCCATCTAATTTAACTTGGCGGTAATTAATCTTACATCCACCGTAACAATCACTCTCTTTACAGTTTTCGTTAAGGTAGTCTACTAGTTGTTGAGCTCTTTCTAATTCTACTCTGTGTTTTTGACCATAATCAAATGAAATACCTGTTACAGTATCATATTCTTTTAGTGCTCTTAATAATAATGTGGAGGAATCCATCCCTCCCGATAGGGATACTACTACATGTTTAGCCATGATTTTTTAATTTAATTGATGCCAGGTATTATAAACGTATAGGCGGACGTTTTTATTTAATATACGAAAAATATTTCTATATTTCTTCTATTACTTTGTCTAATTTCTCTTGTAAGATGGTAAATAAGGGGTCTATAACTTCTTCCCAAAAGTTCCTATCATAGTCCTCATTTTCTTCCTCAACCATTTCATCCCATTCAGTTTCATCTAGATCATGGTGTTCTTCCTTAATTATTTCCCCATAGTATACTTCAAAAACACCTATTGGGTTATAAGCCTCATCCCAATACTTACCTGATACTGTAATTTCATCATCAATTTCAGCCATTTGTCTATAAATTTCTAAAATCATATCTGATGGTGGGTACCAAGCTGTATCTAAATAAATTTCACAGTTATTTTCGCTTTCACGGTAAATACCTTCATCCCAAATTTGGATCCATTTTGAACCAACTTTATCAATAAATAACTCAGCATCTGCCCCAAATTCATCTGCAATGTGAGGGTTATCTTCTTGATTTGGGTAAGGACCACTATGGCACTTTTCAAATCTTTCTACAAAATTATCAATAGCTTCTTTAGATCCCTCTATGTATATCTCTGTTCTATTAATATTTGCCATCCTACTCTATATTTGTAAACTTTGATATTTTTTCTTGTATCACTCTCCATTCACTTATATAATCTTTTATTGATCTATAGTGCTTACTCTTACTGTTGAGTAACTCTCTACAGGCTGATTTCAATGCTGCGTTAAATGTAGCAGGATAGCAAATAGTCTTAATGTAGTGGGTGTTGTTTTCTCCTTTTATTACTCTTTCATACAGAGTATAACCACCTGAGGTGGATTTTGCAATAAAGAACGGTTCCATAACCGCGTCTTCGATAATTGTGTCCCCGTCGGGGATAGAATCTGGTCTTCTTAGCATAACTTAAATTATTTTTATTATTTCCAATATAACTGCACCATTACTATTATAAATGCTAGTACTAGTGTTACTCCTGTTTTAACTGTAATGCCTTCTCCTAAATGAATGTATGTTAAGATTGTCATTATTACCATACCTGTAGAAAATCCTATTAGCCTACCGGGCCATAGAACTCCGTCAAAACCGTCTACAACGTATCTAGATGCATAAATTAAAATATAACTAATAGGTATACCTAATGTAGCCATAAGAAGTGGTCTTTCTTTTACCCAGCTACTAAAGAACTGAGAGTTGGTCTGGTACCATATCATTGCTTGTGCTACTGTAAATAGTATAAACGCTATAACTATATTTCTATTCACTTCCTATAAATGCTTTTAGTCTCTTTTCATCCATCCTACCGGTTTCCGATTTTATCTTCTCTCCGTCTATAACAACAGTTGTAGGTATTCCATTTACCTTATACTGTGCTGCTAATCCTGTTGTATCTTCTTCGATATTAACGTTAACAAATTCGTAGGTATCTTTTAATTCCTCAGCAACTTTATCAAAGGACTTAGCATATACTTTACATGGTCCGCACCAATTAGCGTAAAATTTAATTACTTTTATCATTTTCTTCCTTTTTCTTTATAGCTGTTAAACCTTGATTTTTTTACTGGAGTATTAGAAGATTTTACTCCGATTGATTTTAACCACTCTATAGTCTGGGTATAGAGCTGTTTAGATGAATTTTTTGACATATAACTTTGATTTATGATTATATATTAATATAAGAAAAATATAGCATGTAAACAACTATTTTACAGTATTTCCGTCCACTGTTATCTCATGCCAATGTACTCTACCTTCTTCTATTGCGCTCTTAATATTCTTCTGTTTTCCCATTAAGAATGCACTACCGCTCTTTACCTCTACGAAGTGAACTGAGCATTTAGTTTTACTTCCGGTGTTTTTAAACGCAACGTAGTCAATTGGCATACCTAGAAAGGTACAGTCTTCAGGAGGAACAGGAAAACCGGGCATAAATGGAACGAAATGCTCTATCGTTTTCCCCCATTGTACTGCTCCTGACCTTTTCTTGGCATCCCTCCTAATTTCTGCTCTTTCTCTCTCAAATTGCTCTTCTAGTAGATTAAGCTTCTTTTTATAACGGTAAGTAACTCCTCCTAGTGTAGCTAAGAGGATTACTATTAGTATAGTATATAACATATGTTAAATTTTATCCATCACAACTGAGGCAGTCTTCTGATGTTCTGGAGCCTATATCTCCGTTAATTACTGAATCTGTTCTAAGGTAGTATAGTGTTTTAATCCCTAATTTCCAGGCTGTTTGGTGTACTAGGTTAATAAACTTAGGTGAATCGGTTGGATCAAAAGCTAAATTTAAAGACTGTGTCTGATCAATATATTTTTGCCTAACTGCTGCTTGTTCTACTAGTGCTAATTGATTTACCTCTGCAAAAGTTAGGAAGATTGGCTTATCTTCCAAAGGCATAATGTCTTCTGGTAGATTTGCTACAGAACCCCTATCTTTCATAATAGAATCCCATACTTCCTCTGTATTACATCCTCTTTCTTCAAAGTAACTTTCTAGCGCCGAGTTTTTTCGTATAAATGTTCCTTTTGCTGAATTAAAAGTATATACATTAGCTGGTATTGGTTCTATGCCGGCTGATACTCCTCCTGATATTGTACTATTAGATACAGTCGGTGCTATTGCCATTAAGTGAGTATTTCTCATACCTGTTCCTTTACACCATAGTGGTTCTCCATATTCATCTGCTAACTTTCTTGATGCAGCTTCTGCTTGACTCTTAATTTGAGAAAAAATCTGATGTGTATATGATGTTGCAGCTATTGATGAGAAAGGTATTCTTTCATTTTGAAGTAAAGTGTGCCATCCTAGTACTCCTAGTCCAATAGCTCTTCCTTTTTTAGCAGATCTATGAGCTCTAATAAGTGAATCTCTTCCAGAAGTTTTAGCTAAGAACTCTTCTAATACCCCGTCTAGAAAGTAAATTGATGTCTCAACTAAATCTGAGTTTTTCCATTCATGCCATTTTGTTAAATTAACTGAGGATAAACAGCAAATGAAGCTATGTTCCTCATCTGTGTGTAAAGTTATCTCTGAGCATATATTTGTCATGCTTACATCTAAGTTATTTTTAACATATGCTGGTGGATTATCATTATTTACATTGTCTTTAAACATTATATATGGCTCTCCAGTCTCAACTCTAGATTTCAGGATTGTTACCCATGTATCCATAGCCTCAGGGTCTCTCCGCTCTAGTTTTTGCATAAAGGTATCATCCACTACGACGCATTGGTGTAGGTTTAGACACTGTCTATTAGGATCTCCTTTAGGTCTACGTATTTGCAAAAATTCTTTAATATCCGGGTGGTTAATATCCAGGTTTACTGATGCTGCTCCTCTTCTAACTGCTCCTTGATTAGTCGCTAGTATTGTTGAATCGTATATTTTAGACCATGGTATTACTCCTTCTGATTGGCCCATATCTCCGTTTCCTATTTCTACTCCTCTACCTCTAATACGGGATAACCCTATACCAACACCGCCGCCAAGGGAGGTAAGTCTCATTAGTTCGGCATTGGTGAGACCAATACCTCGAATTGAATCGGGCGTATCAATTCCAAAACATGAGATCGGTAATCCTCGGTCGGTTCCGGTGTTAGAAAGTACAGGGGAAGCTAAATTTAGCCATCCTTTCCACATATAGCGGAAAAACTTATTAGCAAGATCTGGTCTATCCAGTCTTTTTGCAATTGTATCTGCTACTCTTTTGTATGCTTTTTTAGGTGTTTCATCTGTTAGCAAATACCCTTTTGATATTGTTGCCAATGATACTTCGTTCATCCACTCTGGATAATCCTTACCTGCTTCCCATTTGGAAGTATCTACTACTATACTCATAAATTATTTTATTAAAACATTGTTGCTGCATCCCATTCCATATGCCCTTTGGCGTAATTTGTCACTCTATTAGCAAAGAAATCTGTATGTTGCTTTCCTGCTATTACTGCGTCAAACCACTTCATTGTCTTTAAAGCACCTTTATCTATCTCTGATGACGGAACTATAGGTTTTAATCCTAAATCTCCCATTTTTGTATTAACTCTATGACGTATAAAGTTTTTTAATTCAGCTTTAGTTAAATTCTCTAAATCTCCCATTTCAAATATCTTATCGATAAAGTTAAACTCTAACTTTAAAGCATCTTTTGCTGCTTCTTCTATATCTGCTACTAATTCAGGTGTTTTAAACTCTGGGTGTTCTTCCATTAGTGTTCTAAATAGCCAACATCCTGCATCCGAGTGTAAACTTTCATCTCTAACGGACCATTCTACTATCTGCCCTACTCCTTTAAGTTTATTCCTCATCTTAAAAGACAGTAGCACTGCAAATGAACTAAAGAGGTTAACTCCTTCTGTAAAAGCAGAGAAAATTGCTAATGATTTAGCCCTATCATGCCAGTTTGGAGTTCCATCATGGCCGTCTCTTACTTTCATTAAGCTTTCTATTTTATCCATAGTAGCTTCATCTTCTAAGAATTCTGCAAAATTATCTAATCCTAATTGTTCATTAAGTAGTGAATAAGCTTCTGCATGAATTGTTTCACTAGAACCTAATGTAGTCCCCATCATAATGATTTCTGGTTTACGAAACCACTTGGTTACTAAAGTAGACCAGTAATCATTTACTATTGTTTCTGTTTGAGCAAATCCTTTTAAGATTCCTCCAATCACATTTTTTTCGTGATCTTTTAAATTACTTGCCCAGTCTGTCACATCTTGTGACATTGGTACTTCTGTATGTAGCCAGTGAGCTTGTTGTTGTTTAAGCCAAAAATCATATGCTTTTGGGTATTCGAAAGGTTTGTAGACAATGCGTTCGTCGAGTAAACTCATATTTTTTAATTAATTAATTAGACAAAAAAAATCTCCAGAGGAAGCTACATATGCTAATGGAGATGTTTCCATAAATAGCATATATATTTTACTTTTTGTCAAATAGTTCTGACATTTTTTCTCTAGATAATGTAAACGTAGGGCCGTCGCCGGAATTTAAGTGCTCATCTATATCGGCCTTACCTTCAAATTCAATATGACCGTTATTAGTATCCATCTTAAGGTTATAGGTCATTCCATCTTGGCCGTATCTATTTTTCATAACATGCCATCTACCTGTTCCTAAAACTTTATCTTCTTTCATTCTAGATAAAGAGAAACACATATCTGCTACCATCATTTTATCATAAGAACCTGCTGCTTTATCTCCTTCTATTACAGAATCTTTAGCTCCCATTCTATTTACCTGAGATGGTGTTATTACTGGTATTTTTAATTCCTTAGCTAACCCCTTAGTCGCAATAAATACATCATCAATTTCATCTTTTCGTTCTGAAAATTTACCTTTTGATGGTGCTCTTAGATAATCTACATAGTCAATCACTACCAAGTCTGGTTTATGATCCATGTCTATACATTTTTGAATATGGGATTTAATTGTATTAACTGTAGCTCCTTTTGGTGCGTACTCTTTTACAATTAACTTTCCTTTAAGCTTATCTACGTATGTTTGAACTTCTTTTCTATGGTCGTTTACTTCATCAATTGAATATCCTGTAAAATAACAGTCAAAACGTTTTCCTACATAGTCTTCACCTAACTCTAAAGTATAGTAGTTAACATTAAATCCTAACTTTACAGCATGTGCTGCCATTGCAACACAAGTCCAGCTTTTTCCACCTCCGGGGTTACCGAAAACTATAGCTAAATCTCCAGGTCCAAAACCTCCTTGAATTCCTTCATTTAACTGAGCCCATGGTGTTGGGATTGTTGGTCTATAATCTTTTCTGTATCTTGATTCTACATCTTTATTATACTCGTGACCGATATTTTTATCCATTCCAGCTTTCATAGCTGTTTCTATTGTATTCCTAATACCGTCAAAATCTCCTGCTTTAAGTAAATCTGTAGAATTAAGAATTGCTTGTTTCATTTCTTGATTCTTACAAAAAGTTGTGAATTCTTCCTGTACATAGTCTAAATCATCTTGAGATGCTTCATATGAATTACGTAACTCTTCCTTAAGAGCTACTTTTAAAATATCATTATCAATCTTCTGTAATTCAACCTTAAGTACATCCATAGTCACAGTAGTATGGTACTTGTCAAAGTAGTTAACTAGCTGATTAATAATCCACTTGTGTGCGTCTGAGTCAAAATACTCTTCCTGTAGTACGTCTCTGACGTTCAGAAGAAAGCTTTTGTCTGTTAACAATGAGCCCAATACCTTCAGCTGGAAACCTTTTCCATACTGATTCAATGCTTTTAATGTCATAACCTTATTTTTTTAAAACCGTTAAACCTCTAAAGTTCTCTAACCAACCTTCAGTATTTTTTGTTATCCCTTCAATCTTATCTTGATCTAATAGATGTAAAAATGCCCCTGATTGTAAGTTGGGTATGTCACTCTTTATTATATTTAATATATGATCTTTTTCTTTAATATCCAACGAAGTTTCATGTAAATCCATTAATTTAAAATTAGTTTCTACACGATCCCATTCTGTTATTATCTTAGGAAAGATCTTTTTAAATTTCTTATCTTCTAATTTAGCAGCACATACATCATAAACGTACTGTAATGACATTTTAGGTTTATCAACTAAGTCCGGAAATTCTGATATTATCGTCTTTATACCCAGTCCTTTAATTCCTGCTAAATTATCGGAGTTATCTCCTAATAGTGCCTTCACTAAATTATAATTCTCAGGAAGTACTTTTAGTTCTTCAAAGATATTATCTTCTTTAAACACTTTCTTTTTTATAGGAGCATATACTTCTACCGTATCGTCTACTAACTGCAAAAAGTCTTTATCAGAGGAGACTATTGTACACTTCTTAACACTAGAGAAGGAAGCTCTTTTAGCTATGTACGCTATAACGTCATCTGCTTCTAGTTTCTCCATGGTAATTTGCTGTACCGGTAAACACTCCAAGTAATCTTGAGTTCTGAATAGCTGTCCTATTAGAGCTTCTTGCTCTTCTGCTTTAGTATCGTATAGCCCCCAGTGGGTAATCCTAGATGTAGCACGTTGTGCTTTATAATTCGGGTCTATATTTTTCCTATTAGCCGACCCACCTTTTCCGTCCCATACTATTATCACTCTGGTAGGGTCAAAAGTCCGAGTTACAAACCCTAAGGATCGCATGAAGCCTACAAGACCACCTATATGGTGGCCTGAGGGGTTCATTGCTTTGAGTAGTGAAAAGCTACGGATTAGCATATTCATAGCATCTATAACCAGTATATGGTCATTCAACTCTCTGGGAGGACGTTCTTTTAAGCCGTCTAGTAATTGATCATATTTAGCCATTAATCTAGTATATTTGGAGTTATAGTTTCTTCTTCTAAGTCTCCTTCTTCGATTAAGTCGAAATCTATACTACCTACTAGCTTTAGCCAATGCTCTTTGTGTGCATCTCTATATTTATCAATTGCCTTTTTATCGTCTTCTATAAAACCGTGAGAGGTCATAACTACCCTTCCTCTTGACTGTACTCCTCCAATGTGGTTTTTCTCTATCTGAATGTTAGTTCTTTTAGCAAATTCCACTTGAAGTCCGTTCTTTACAGCTTTAATTTTAGAGGTACCTGGGTTAGTAATATTACCAAAGGTTACAACCAACGTAGCATCGTACCACATAGACATTCCTCCTTTGTTTTGTAATTTAGGTTGACCCATTGGGTGTTCAGGTTTCATAGTCCATACCTTATTAATAGCTACTAGCGTATTTGTGTAAGGTGAGTTCTCTTTCCTAGATAATAGAATCTTTTGATTTAAATTATTACCGAATTGAGTAGACATTGCTCCTGCATTCCATTCATTATTGTTCTTATTAGAACGTACTGATAAATCACAAGGTATAGATCCGATTGAATCCCAGAAGAAACACATATCATGAGGTAAGTTACCTTTCGACTGTTCGTCTATTAAGTCAGCCATATGAACAGCTACTTCTTCAATTGTATTTAATGTACCTCTATCTGCATACAAGAAGAAACCTTCGTAGTCTGTTACTTTTCCGTTTTCATCTAGTACTTCCGTGAACTCTAATCCCATCTCTTTTGCATGTTCCCATGACCATTTCATCTCTGAAATAATAAAGACTGGAAGTACGCCTTGCTTCTGTGCATTTACTGCTGCTTCTAGTAATGCAGTTGTTTTACCTGTATCACTATGTCCTCTTAGAAGGGTAATGTGTCCTGTAGGTATTCCTGGAAGAGAAGTTATATCTTGGAATGCTTTCGATAAAGGAATCCATCCTTGCTCCTTAAATTTTACAGAAGCATTAGAAAAACCTTTTTTCTTCTTAAAATTACCTAAATTAAACCCCTTCTTGACTGCCGCGGATGCGGCTGCTTTTACTTCTTTGCTCTGTTTTGCCATATTTACTCGTTGAATAAGTCATCAAATTTACTAACTGTGTCTTTGTTGCCAGCCGTAGCTGTTTCCAAAGTAAAGTCTGTTTTTGCTTGACCTAGGCTTTCTGGCAGTTTATCTCCCTCTTTAGTTTCGGTGTTTTCTGTTTCCTCTACTGCATTTGGATCTAAATATAATTGTAGTTTTTTCTTAATAAAGTCGTAGTCATACTGCGTATGTACTTCAACAGGGTTTGGTTGATCTTTTAACCACGTATCCACAAACTCGTTATTGTCTGATAGTGGAGTTTGTTTAGGTTTGATTCTAACAGTTGTTTCAGGATAAGGGTTACCTTTTTGCTGCTCAACTACCATATCCCATCCGTTAATTACATCAGTAAAGTCTCCAATATCTTCGTCTTCTGCTAAAGCAAGTAATGCTTTGTAGATAGTAACTCCGAATCCCCATAATCTAACGCCTTTATCTTCTTCTCCTCTTACTATAACTGGTGCAAATACACGGGTTTTAGGTGAGATCTTTCCCGATAATGACCAATTGTCTTTATCACTTGTCTTTCTTAACTCTTTAACAAATTCCTCAATAGGGTCCTGCTTGCCAAAATTGGAAAGTGCTACCATTGGAAATTTACCAATACCGTAATGAAATTTAAGCTCTTTAAAGGGAAAAGTAGGATCAGAAGCAGACGGTACAATACGTATTGTCTGTTTACCTAATTCTGGTTTCCAAAAGATTTTAGTGTAGTCTGTTTTTTCTCTCTCCTGACCATTAGAGTTAAGAGCATCTAGTTTAGCTCTGATTGCATTGATATCCATATAACTGATTTTAAAATTATAACTTATTAGTAATATAAGAATAAAAAATTAAAGAGCCAACTAAAGCTCAATAATTTTATATAACTTTGTATTCACTCTCTTTAATTCTGGGCCTTTTGTAAGAAGTACGCAGTTGCGGTAATCAGGCCAGTTTATTCTATAACTTGTATCTAGTACACCTCCGTTAAGTTCCTTAATTAACGTATTAAGTGCATTTATTGTATAAAGTGTATTTGTTTCTTTTTTTCTATGTACTAATATAGTATTATCTATAAAAGCTCCTACATTTCCAAAGTCTACGTTATATGTACACATGTACTCGTCTTGACTTTTAGAATAAAGCACAAATATCTTATTATATATAATCTTATATCTTCCCTGAATTGAGGTTAATACCTCTTCAAGTTGATCTTCTGTTGAAAAGGTACAAAACAGCTTATTACTCATATCATCGCTGGTAAAAATAGGTTCAATATCGTAGTCGAACCGTGGTATTGTTAAATTTGTTGTCATATATAAATAGTTGTGCTGTTTTATAACACTAGATTTGTGCTATATTTAAATTTTACAGGGTATTTCCCTTGTTTTTCCATTATTGTTTGTATATCCGATAAAGTCTCTTTACCGTCTTCTTTACTAAAGTCAAAAAGAATAGCATCATAAGTATACAGCGTTATAAATGACTTCTTATCTCTTAAGTACTTTAGTATATCTTTTAATATAGTGATATTATTTGAAGTTTCCAACGATTGCATCATATAATTCATCAACTTAGCTGGATTCATGTCCTGTAGCTTAGTTGTAAATGCTTTTCCAGATTGTGGGTTCCAAACATATCCTGTTTCTGTAAAGCTACTCCACATTGCGTCAATATATTCCTGAACTTCTTTGAATATTTTAAGGTTTTTATGCTCTTCAGGAATCTTACCGTATATAGCATGAAAATTAATTTGCTTAGCCTTATTATACTCCTCTTCGGTTATTTCCTGTTTACCGAAATATTGCTTTGCTAACTGCTTATGAGCTGATTCTCTAGATAAAGGGTAATTTAGTTGTTCAGCTAACAGTCTTAAATGGTATCCATCAAAATCAAACTCAACAAAAAAGTCATTCTGCGGCTTAAAGCAATTTCTATGCTCTGGAGTCTTCGGAATTGCAGCAAAGTTTACTGAGTTGAATGTGTTAGTTGGTCTTGAAGTATTGTTATATAGGTTGTAGTTTGTGTAGGTTGTGTTATGTTCTGTATTGTATACAGGATTCTTAGGTTTAAACAATTCATTAAATTCATCGTAAACTATTCCTACTCCGTTTTGCTCTAGTAAGAAAAATACATTTGTAGTTATGTTGTTATAGAAATCAAATCCATCTGGTATAGGAAGGGCTAAATGCTGCTCTATTTGATTAAATATATTTTCACATCTTTCGTAAAGCTTAACAATCGGAATTATTCTATTTAAATCTGGTTTTTCATTATGAGTACGGTAGTACCAGTCTATAGATGTATTTGCTGTTGAGTACTCTAACCTCTTATAGTTACTCATAGAGTAAACTAACGATATGTCTATAGCTCTCTGTAGATTAAAGTGGTAGAGAAGAGTTTTTTTATTTAATGTGTATAGTGTTTTAAATTTACTAAGTATAGCGTAGATACGGTCTTTATCTACATTTAATCCATCGTTATGAGATACTGGGATGAAATAACCTTCTTTGTCGTTCAACACTTTAACATATACTCCTATAGTGGAAGTTAGTTTAGAGTGGAAGTAGAAATTCGTACTGATGACATCTACGTATATAGGTGAGTCAGTTTGATTTTCTAACCAGTCGAGCTGTTCTTTAGATTCTAGTATATAAAACATTTGTTAATAACCTTTATTATAATATACGAAAATATTTCGTATCTACAACTTTTTCCCAGGGGAAGGTATAACAATATCTTTTATTTGCGTTTTATATTCTGTAGATGAAGGTATAAATGTATCTTCTACGTATTCTGAAGGGCTTTTTATTAGAGCTTCTATTACCGGAATAGTTTTTTTAATTTCCTGTATAGTCCTCCTATTTGCAGTTTCTAAACCTTCTAGAAAATACCCATTAACATTTCGATCTTTAGCGGAACCCTTAATGTACCAGTCTGCTATTGCTAACTCGGTACAGTTATCTTTACTTAGTGCTAAGTTTTCTAATTGTATTTTAGAAATCTCTAATGCTTTTCCTGTACACTTATTATAGTAAAAGCATCTTTGCATTATACCTTTCTTTATATCAGCTGTTGTTGGTGGTAGTTTTAGGGAAACTATTTTACCTGATGAATTTAATTCTGGGTTATCTTTATCGAATTCGTATCCAGGTTGTTCTTGTGATTCCGTATCCTCCGGGTCTCCAGTTGTAAATAGCTCTAATGCTTTCGAAAAATCTCCTTTGTCAAAATCTATTCCTGCTTTATCGAACATAGTTCCAAAAGAGGTTAGTACTACTTCCTTATTAGAGTTAATTAAATTTCCTAGACGGTCAATTACATCCTTTACGTTAGGTATGTCTTTAACTTTAGTTAACTTATATTGTGATTTAGGTAAATACATTTGTTTATAGTTTTATGCTGGTCCATAGTATTCAAAATGCCATACTTCCTCCATACTTCTACCGTCAGATAGTCTCCAAGGGTTGTACCAACCGTATTTAGCTCCTATTTCAGCCATTTGTTTCCATACTGGTTGCTGTATTCTTGCATTCATATTAGGTGTAACAGTTGTTGCTCCTCCTACTAAACGGTAAAGAGTTGCGAAATCTACTGCAATACCGTATCCGTGTACTCCCCCACCGACATTGCTACCAAATCTTAAAGCAGATGAAACTGTAAATTTTATTCCTGCTGCTACCATTTCGTTATACCATCCAACAAATTGTGCTGCTGCTTTTGTTTCGAGATAGTATGACCCGTTAACGTTAGATGAAGCTCCTGATTGCCATTTTGCTCCTGGTGTACCTGGTCCACCGATAGGGGCAAATATTCCGTCAGCTGCTCCTTTTATAACATCGGATTTGCCGTACGTCCTTGCTTTACTTCCCCATGCTTTAACTAGTGGCTTACTTGCAATTACCGGTGCCATACCTTTTGATGATGTTGGTTTCCTACTACCGAGTTTATTTGGATTAATAATCGGTGCAGGATCTTGTCCGTCTGCCACTATTATTTCACCTTGCTCTCCTAGTGTTGCTCCAGCAGTTGTTACGCTTCCTGAACTTCCTCCTGATGTTGAAGATGCTGAGTTAACATTTTGGTACGGTACAGCTTCAGAATTATGTTTTTCATTAAAAAATGCTATTTCTTCTGGTGTTGGTGGTTTAGATGAATAGAATTGTGTTTTTACATCTGTTGTCCACTTGCCGTCTGCTATGCTATGGGATAAACCGGTTATTATAAATCCAAAATTTTCTGAATATTGGAAAGGAAGTATCCCTTCTTCAACTAAAAATGCTTGTCCTATTTTTAATCCTCCAATACCCATAGTAGTAAAGGACAGCTCAACAGGAATTACTCCCGGTGCTGGTAGGGGGTTATCTTCTGACTTACTTCTTTTATCTACTACCCATTTTTGACACCATTCTTTATGGTATCCTTTTATATTGGACACAGCAGCACGGTCATAATCACCGTTATCGTTCCAGAAACCTGTATTTCCATTTAGTTCTTCCCAATAAGCGTAGTAAGCTAATGTCCATTTCTTTAACCTCTCGTCCTCAGGTGTTTCTCTATTTTCCTTAACTTGGTCGTTTCCTTCTGTATTTTTCTGTGACTTATGTATTATGTGCCTATCTAATAACCCTCTATTCCATTCTAATAACGGAGCTATATTATCTTTAGTATGTCCACCAGTTCCTTGAGCTGCTATAGATATCATACTTCCAATATTTGAACTAATTTTACTGGATATGCTTAGTTTTGATATTGTTGACCTAACTCCAGAAAGAGTAATTGTTGGAAGTATATTCCGTAGCGCTGGAGTAATTTTACGATCTATTATGTAGAACCTATCATCTTGTTCGTCATATAGCATATCTAAATCATTGATACCTCCTAAAGCTTCGTTACATGCTTTGAGAATAATTCTCACAAAAGATACCATATCATTACCTTCGTTTTGATCTGAGTCTTTGTTACTGCTTATTATTTTATCTAATTCCTGTTGTAGAAGTTGACATGAAACAAGTATGTTAAGTATATCATCAGATTCTCCTCTCATTAACCCTCTCTGTAGAGCTTCAACAACGTTTTTATGAAAACCGTTTTTATATAATAGCCCTGGAGCGTATGAATTAACATCAAAACCTATTAAAGGATCTCTCCAAGGTACTGGTGTGTTTTTAGAATCATATACTTTCGTATTTTGTACAGGTTTAGGAAGTACACATGTCATTGGATCTATTGAAAAGTGCATTTCATTTGTTAGAAATTTGCATTCCTTTTCATACTCCTTCTTACTTTCGTCTATATCTTGATAGCCAGTATAAAACTCTGTTAACTTCCTACCTGGAGTGTTCGTCCCTTTTTCTGGTTCTGCTGTAGCATCTAATATACTTACGTACTGGTTATATACATCTAAGACGACGTAAAGAGGTATCCAGTACTCATTTAAGTCATCATTGTCGAACATTCCAGTATCCTTTTCTTCTATAGATTCTAATCTAAAAGCTACAAATCCGTTTAATGTCTTTTTTAAATGTTGTGCTTGGGCTCTAGTAAAACTGTCTTTAGTGTAAATGGGTAGTTGATCTACTGCTGGTGGAGTATTTAAGCTTTGTTTAGCGTTACTAGTTTGGTTGACTCCATCCGAGTTAGCTGGTGTTGCAGTATCTGCTGCGTTATTAGAGCTATTACCTGTTCCTGCTTCTGTAGGAGATGTACCTGTAGGATAGTCTTCTACTGTTCCTCCCCATACTTCATCTACTATGCTCTGAACTTCCCATGTTGCGGACACCCTACGTTGTACTCTCTCAATATCCTTACTTGCAGGTGCTACCCCCTTATCGATTGCATTTTTAACTCTAATAGCAGATCCTGATCTAATATTTAAATATAAAAGTTCTAACGTACCTTCTACTGGGTTTTGAGTTGATGTTAGTATTTTAGCTATTGCTTTTCCTTTAACTTCACTAACAAGGTACTTAGTTTGAAAATCTAAGCTATCTCTGGTTGATTTACTATAATTTGCTGCTTTTTCTAGTTTCCCTCTTCTCCTTTTACCTTGTCCGGTCCATTGAATTAGTCCGATTCCACCTATTCCACCTATTTCTTGACTTCCACCTACTCCTCTTTCTACTATAGTTGGATTAAACGAACTTTCTTTCCTTATGTTGGCTAATACTGCTTGAGCTCCTGCTTTTGTATACCCTTGGGATTTAAGGTATTTAGCTATATATAAAGCGTTTGGCTTTTGAGTAGAAGGCAATTCCTTACCTGCCTGAGGTGTTGTATTCAAGTACTTGTAAGATCCTAATGTATATTTACTAGCCATGTCTTATTAATTATCAGGTAATTTACCGTTTTCAACTATAAAGTCCATTATGTTGTACGTTTCTTTCTGTGACCCCGCTTCTGTCCAAGTATTTAAAGCAAATTCTTTTTCTCGACTAGCATCACCTTTAACCGTAATCTTAACCCACTGTCCAACTCCTGTAGTTGTAAATTTCAAGCCATACATCCCAAATTTTTCTGATAGGTATGGTACAACTTTATCTTCTGAGTATTGAGCTATAGGTTTCTTTTTAGTCCAAGTGTACTCTGTTCCCTTATATTGTAGACTTCCTCCGTTTATTACTGCATCGTACTTAGCTTTAAAAGCAGGATCCTTTATAAGAGCTTTACCAAAAGATGTTTTTATATCGTTTAAATCTTCTAAAGCATCTTCGTTATCTCCTGTAAATATTTCTGTAAAGTCTTCTACTGCTGCAGCTGATGCTGATACTAGTAAATCTGTATCACCTGTTGCTGCTGCAACTGCTACTCCTACTCCAACACCTTTTAAAGACTGGTCAAATTCAGTTACATTTTGAGATATTTCTTGAATCTTAGAGTCTGGTTCTCCTACTAAGTGTTCAAGTTCTACGAATAACTTATGGTAAATCGACCTTCTTTCTTTTTTTCCTTTATCATTAGCCCAGCCTTCTAATTGTTCTGGTGGATATACGTTAGATGTATCAAATGTAACTGCAATTGATTCAAGAACTGTACCGGATGATATAATTTTAATCATACAGTCATACCCACCGTCTTCTCGAAATGACCAGTTAAAGTTTGATATATATCCTGACATTGAATCATAGTTATAGCTAGAGTCGAATGTCAATTCCTTTAAGTCATTTTGTATAGTCTTCTTCGGTACCTTGTCTCTTAAAAATTTTCTGTAGTACTGAATGTCTTTTACTACTTCACCAGATTTACTATCTAGTTGTAGTGTATGTCCCCATTCGAGCAGTATTGTAAAGCCTGGTCTTAAGTAGAGTGCTTGCATCATCTCTAGATCCTCTAGTGTCCATACTGTTACATTCACTTCTGCTTCTCTAAGACTTCCGTATGTACCTTTAGATTTAACAGATACTGAGGTTATCCCGGGTGTTGGTCTATATCCTAAGCTTTTATAGTTATGGTAAGCGTTCTTTTTGATATCCCCACTAGAGGCATATCCGTCCATATCTATATTAATTGGATTATGTGGGGATTGATCTATTCCTCCTCCGATTGATGTAGGCTCTTTAGCAGTTGCTTGTTTAACTGTGCCGCCCATAATTACATTATTATAAGCTAAGCTTTTACTTCCAGTTACGTCTTTTATTGTCTTTTTACCGGTAGCTAAGTCTTCTGTCTCCTCTTTAGTTATAGTATTTACACTAGATACTATCCTAGCCCAAGCACCATTACTGTTAAAAAACAATAAATGGTTCTTATCCCTCTTAGGAGTCGATATAAGGTCTTCACGGGCAATTAGCTGTTCTACTACACTGCCGTCTATTCCTCCTCCAATGACATCCTGAGGCTGTCCTTGTGGTTTATCTTTTCCTTTTTTAGACATTACCTATTTTTATTAACTTCTTCGTATAGCTGTATTGCTGTTGACTTATCTGCTGGTATTCTTAGTTGTACTCCTGGGGTAACATTTAAAGACCCTTTTTGGTAATTATTTGCAGAAGATATTATCCACCATAGTTCTGCATCATTATAAAATTCCGATGCCAGTAAGTCGTACCTGTCTCCATACTGGGTAATTACGTATACGTCGTTTTCATCTAAAGGTATGTCTGGGTATAAGACGTTCTTCTTATACACAGTTCCTTTAGCGGTCTTACTAATCGGTATTTTTTTAAATCTTCTTCCCATTTATTCAATATACGAATTTTATTTTTACTATCCACCTGTATTTAGAAACGCTCCAGGATCATTATTTCCTGTATTTGCTTCTCTTGTAGAATCAGGATTCTCTAAAGGTCCTGCTAAATTACTGCTTATTAGTATCTTATCTTCTACTGCAGTTTGTGCTTTTTCAGCTTCTATTGCTGCTTGTGCTGCTTCTTCTTTTTTAACTGCTTCTTCTTTAGCTAACTTTTCTCTTTTTTCTGCTCTTGTTTCTGGAATTATAAACTCTCTATCTATTAAAGGTATGTAAGTGTCTTTATTACTTTGTATAGGTCGGTGGTTCGTAATAAATGGTGTTACTCCTGCTTCGGGTAAAAAATCATGTATTACCTTAAACGATATTGATACATCTAGTACATGCGGCAGGATCTGATCTTTTCCTCCTTCTCCTTCTGGATTTTGGAAGGAGATCTCCCACGGGTAGTCTTTTTGCCAGGTATATTGAACTGATTCTATAATGCCGGGCTGTTCGTAAATATAATCTCCAACAGTTACCTTAGCTATCGTTCCTCTCATAAATCTCCCACCTGTACCGTAAGTAGGTGCAGTTACAGATGCTAAAGTTGCTATTTTCTTATAGAGAGGTTTCATTTCATCTTTAGATTGTGCTGCTATTTTAAATCCTATGTTTATACTTCTTTCGAATCCGCTGTAAGTGTAAAAACTATCTGCTCTGCCTATGTATTTACTAGAGTTCCATGATCCATTGAAACTATCGTCGAAGGTGTCTAAGAGTGCTCTAAAGGCTAGGTAGTACGTCTTTTCAGGAGTTATAACTTGAAATTCTAACTGAATTAAGTCTCTGTTTTCTTCTATCCCGTCTAATGCTTCTTCACTAACATCTAATGCATTAATTTTATCTACTGTATCTGGATCTGAGATTGTATAAGATGTTCTTAATCTTGAAGCTTTTCCTGGATTACCTAATCCAACTCTTTTTTCTTTGTTAATTTTTATATCACTATAGTCAAAAGAGTATGTATTCCGTATTCCACCTCCAAAGGTATCTTTTTCCCTAAAGTCCTTAACTGATGTTGAAGCTACTGTTTGGTTATAGTTAGCAGTTTTTTGATCAAGCAGGCTTGGTATAGGGGTTGATGATCCTCCAATAGTATCGTCGTTGAGATTTAGTCTATTAGATATCCCTGCATCTATTCCATCCCCATGTTTAAGTATGTCTATATGTTGTTTTGCAGTTTCTCCTGTATAGGTGTTACTTGAAGAGAATATTTGCTTAGACATTTGAGTATTTACGTACTCATCTGGTAAGGGCGTACCTTTTAGTGGAATATTTACTATGCTACCGGTAGTTCCAGGTTGAGCTAGTAGTATATTAGTTTGTGTATCTGATTTTGACTCAGAATTAATTATTTGAAACTTCCCTGCTTTAATATTAGCTAGTGGAGCTGTATCTCCTTCTATGCTAGCGTTGGATACTCCAAATTGATCTTTTACAGCAGTTGTCTGTACGCCGAATGTTTTGTTAAATTCTCCCGTACCTGCAGGGTTATTGATAGGGTTACCGTTACGAACATTGTTTACATTATCTAATGTGTCTGTTTCGGTATATGTAGTGTCGGTACGGTAGTTAGAAGATATGCTTTGTTCTACAATGTCTCCTTCTATATTCTTATTAGATATTCCTAAACTACCTGATTGAGGTGTTGTGTTTCTAGTAAGATCTTCTGGTTTAGAAATGCTTACTCCGTTTTGTACATTGTTAGCATTTGTAAGTGTGCCATTTCCTGTAAAGGGGCGAGTGTTACTATATGAATTACTTCTTTTAAAAGGCGCTTCTAGGGTTCCTATGACGTCTGTATTAGATGTTCCTAACGTTCCTTCAGATGCTGTAGTATTTTCTGTTAACTCTGTCTGGTTAATGATTGCTATCCCATCGGATGCTTTTTCTATATTTAAATCAGTAACCGTATTTGTAAACGTATTAACAGAGTTATAATTATCTACTACTTTACCTGCTAATCCGTAACTAGGCTTTAATTTTCCCTGTATTCCTATGTTTAACTTCCCTAAATCCCCTGGGGATGCAGTGGTATTAGTTGCTGGTAGATATGATCGAGAGCTTACTCCTGACATCGGAACTCTTTCTCCTTCTAAACTGTATGTTGAACCTTCTACCGACCCTGGAAATGCACTTCCTTCTTGTAGGTATGTATCTCTTTTAAATCCTCTTAAAAAATGTGTACCTGTACCATTTACTGCTACCTGTGCTAAAGTAGATCCAGCAACTAATGCTAGGTGTTCTATTGTTCCGGTAGCTCTTCTAAGGAAATTCCCTACATCTGTACCGTTTTGGTACTTTTGATTCTGCCGTAACTTATCTGTTATTTCTCCTTGCTTTAATACCCCTTCTTTAGCTAAGTGTGTAAGTCCAGGTTTATCTGCAAGCATTTTTATCATACGAGCAGTATCGTCTACTCTACTCGTAATCTCTCTAAATACTCCGTTTGGACTTACAGCACCATCGGTAGTCATAGATTTTGTTACATAAGGAGCCTTAGTCCCCGTATCTTCAAAAGATATAGAACGGAGTGAATCCATACGACCTTCATTAAAGTCTTTTTTAAGGTTTCTTATGATAGGCATAAGCTTATGCTGGTGGGTTATCTGAGTATTTGTCAGGTGTAGCTCCATTAAGGTCTAATCCTGATGGGCTTTGTGCGATTTCTGGGTTATTGTTAATCGAAGACTCGTAATGTAGTCTAGATTTGCCTTTAGCACCTGCTCTTTGAGGTGGTGTTGTTCCTTTTAGACCTAAATCCGAGTTAGGTAATTGATTGTTTAATATTCCGTTAGCCATAATTATTTATTTTAGTTTATTATATTATAAATAGAAGTTAAGAAAGTTTATAAGAGCCTAATACTTGTGCCTCACCTACCTTATCTCCGTCTAGGTATACGTTACCTCCTGCTGATACAACTGATATAAGGGTATCTAACTTTGAGGATATTTCTGCCATTGAGTTATCTTCTTCTCCTCCTCCATCTCCGAATAAACCTCCTAGTGCTACTAAAGGTGTCATTACTAGTGCAAATGTTGATAATGCAGCTAAGGCGGGTATAGCGAATATACCTGCTACTGCTAACATACTTAATCCAGCTGCTATACCCATCAAGGCATATCCAACTAACATTAATTGAGGAAGGTTTGCTGCAAGAGATATTAAACTACCTAGTATTGAAGTAAGTCCTGCTGCTGCATACTGTATTCCTTTTCCCATCATCATTGCTCCTGCGCCTATGAGTGCGAATGCTGCTCCCATTCCTACTGCTAACCCCACTAATGCAATTAAACCTAGTGCTCCAACTCCAGATGCCATTGCGGTTCCTAAAGCAGTTAATGCTGGTATAAGTGTAAATATCCCTGCTGCTGCCATTGGTGCTGTTAATCCCATTAGAGCCATCCCTGCTGATGCTGGTATCATTAACGTAAATGCTAATGCTGAGGCTATTAAGCCTAAAGTTCCTAGCAGTACCTTACCTGTTCCCATTGAAGCTAAACCTTGTGCTAATGATTGCATAGATAAAAGTAACTTTGGTCCAGACATCTTTTCCATTAGCTTAGCTCCAATTACTCCCGGTATCATAGCTACTAATCCTATTGATGCAGGTATTAAGTTTAAAGCTCCGTAAAGTACTTTCATACTTGCCATCTCTTTTAAACCAGCTGCTAGATTTTTTAAGAAGACTCTTATGTTCTTCCCTGGTTTAACTTTAGAGGTTGCTGTAGAGGCTGTAGAAATTTCTTTGCCGGGCATCTTAGCACCTAATTCTTTTGCTTTGTCTGCAGAAACGAATTTACCAGTTCCCATATCTCTAAACCTCTTTGATGTTTCGTCAAAGACTACTTTAGTTTTATCTCCAAATCCTGTTTTAAATGCTTTCCCTATTGCAGAGAAGTTAAAATTTTTAGCTGATAAATTCTTAACAAAATCAAATGAACTTTTGACTACTGATCCGAATCCTGAAGCTATATTTGTTATACCTCCATTCATCAACCTTATAGCACCGTATGCGCCTAGTAGGTAAGGAGTAAGAGGTGCAATTAGTCCGGCTACTTTACCTAATAGTTCTACTATTGGAATTACCGCTTCTAATATAGGTGCGAATGCCTCTGCTAATTTAAAGGCTGCTTTTTTCATACGCTCCTGAATGTCCATTTGTTTGGACTGCTCTAAGGTGACTCCTCTTGCTGCTGCTTTTTGCTCATCAGTCATGTCGGCCATAGCTTTTTCCGTAAGAACCATCTTAGCTAGTTCTTCTCTAGACATCCCCATTGCTTTAGCCATTGCTGTTTGCTGGATGCGGTTCATTTTAGCAAATTCAGCTGCTGATGCACCTTGTTTGGATAATTCTTTCGCTACTCCTTCTAGATCGTTATTTAACGCTAATTCTCTAGCTTTATTTAAATTAATATTTTTACCTGTCAGTAGTTGAGCTTCTAATTCAGACTCTATAGATGATTCAAAATCAAGTAAACCGTCTGCTATTTTATTAACCTGACCTAAATCCATTCCAAGTTTTCTTGCTGCTGCTGCAGCTCTACCTAATGCTTCTGGATTACCTCCTAGGGATGCTTTAATATCGTCAGATGCTCCTAATACGTCTTGGAGTGCTACGGCAGGAGCGATTGCTGCATCTGCTGATTCATTTAATGCTTTTACTCCATCAAATACACTTCCGTTAAATTGATCAGCACTTTGTCCGGTCAATTTCATCATAGTTCCTAAGCTACCAGCTTGTTCAGCTGATAGTCCGAGAAGATCTTTTGCATCTGCTATTTGACCTAACTGTTGAGGAGTGAATATAGCAGCAGCGTTTATACCGGTTTGTTTAGTATATTCAGCAGCTACTTTCATTAAGTCTACTGCGGTAGAAGTTTCTGTTGCTACTCCAGACATCTTATAAGCTGCTTGTCCGGTTAGTCTTGAAAATTCTACAGATTGTTTATTTATCTCCGATAGTACAGATAGAATTTTTAACCCCATACTTAGGGGATCAAATAATGCCTTTCCAAATCCAGATGCTAAAGTCCCGAGACCTTTCAGCATTATTTCCATTTTAGAAAAGTCCTGTACTATTTCACCGGTTATTGGATCGATTCTTTCCGATTCTTCGGCCATGTCTTTCATAGCTGAAGAAGCATCTTTCATGGCTTGTTGGAATATACCGGATCTCATACCTAGTCTTTCCATCAATGCACCCGTACCTTCTACTAACGCACCGGTAACACCCATTCTATCTTCTATAGCTCGTTGTACCCTTTCTTCTTCTCTTAGAGAAGCTAAATTCTCATCTGTCGCTCTACTCATAGCTACAGTAGCAGCTAATTTATTAGCGTTTGAAGAATTTATTTTACCTTCTAGCCCAGCTTTTTCTTGAAGATTTTTTATTTCGTTGTCTCCGTATCTTTCAAGTTCTGCGGCTTTAGTAACCCTTATAGTTGCTTCGTCGAGTATATTTTTTTGAACATTTAACTGTTCTTTAAGTCTATCAGATTCGTCTTCTGAAAGTGTTCCAATATTTTTAGTTCTATCTTCAAGTTCCCTTACAATCTTTACCTGTTCTGCTTGGGTTGCAGTTGCGGTTGCTAGCTCTGCGGATAATCCTTGTTGAGTGTTATATGCTTCTGCTATTTGTAGTGCTATATCCTGTTGATGTTCGCTGAGAGTCCCTGCAATAGAGGTCATCTCTGTTATAAGCTTACTTTGAAGTGATTGAGCTTTAGAGATTTCTCTGTTTATATTTCCTGCATTACCGAGTTCGACTACATTCTGTTGTGCTGCTTTAACAATCTCATTTCCTAAGTTTCTAAGAGTCTTATCTTGATCATTTAAGCTTTGCTTGACTCCCAGTACATCTCTAAGTTCTGCATTAAGTATACGGGCGTTATCTAAAGAAGTTGCGTTGTTCTTAGCCTCTTCTTGAGCAAATTTGTTATACTGGTCTCTTAGCTTAGTTACTTCCTCTCTACTCCTAGCAAATTCACTAGGATCAGGATTTAAATTGTTGTCTCCGTTAGCCATTTATATAATTACTTTATTATAAATAGGAAAGGCCCGCATTATTTACGAGCCTTAGTACTGTAAGATGGTTTTTTACCTTTCCCACCTTTCATTGTCTGGGATTTTTTATTTATTTTATCATATTCCACTTTTTCTTTTTCGAAATGTTCTTGGAGTTTCTGGAATGTAAAGTTCCTTAGCCATATAGGCATATTGTATACTGTCTCGTAATCAAAACCTCCTTTTCCGTGAAATACTATTTCATGTATTTGTGTGAATATAGATAACCTATAAGACGGCGTCAGGCCAAAGAAAATTAACCCCGATTGGGATATCTATCCCCCCTTCTGGACCATTCTCTGGATAGAATGTCATGTCTACATCAGGCTGAAAGTCTCTAAGGTACTTTCTAAATGATCTAGAGTCTCTTGCTAGGAATTGATTATCAACAAAGGATCTAACAGTTTTTTTCTCTGCGTCTCCATTGATAGCAGATATCATATGTTTCAATCTAGTTGATAGCTCTGCTGATGATTCTTTGTTTATCTTTTTCAGTCCTCTTACCTCTTGATCTATTGCCGCCTCGTCACCGTGGGTTAGTAACTTAAATGTAATTACAACACCTGTAGTAGGTAATGTATAGTTAAAGGCATTTTCTGTAGCTTTCTCCACCTCTGGGTGTAGTTTCTTATTATCTAATAGAGATAAGTCAACTTGCTCTACTGTTCCGCTATAGTTAAATTCATAATCTTTACCATATCCTAAAATACGTGCAGCGATTAGTAGTGCGTTTTTATCTCCCACCAGTAGTTCGTTGTAGTTAATATTCTTATCTACAATTAATGCTTTAAGAAGTTTGTCAATAACTATACCTTTCTCAATATAGTTTTGGTTAGTTAGTATATCCTCTTCCTTAGCAGTCATATACTTCATTTCAATAGTACCGCTGGAAAGTGGAGATTCCTTAGCGTAAAGTTTTCCCATAGAAGGTAAGTCTACTATTTCCGTTGGGAATTTTTGTGTTTGTTCCATAAATTTTATTAATTAAAACTAGTTCTTAATATAAATATACGAAGAATACTTTTCTAAAACAACAAAAGCCCGAAATTAATCGAGCTTTTAATTATATTTTGGCTAATATTAGTAATTCAATACGCAATAATCCATTGCTACTGTAATAGATAACTCTACTGCTTCAGGAGATGACCAATCAAAGTCACCTTGTGACATAGTCTTTATAAATGCTCCTTTAACAATCCATTCTGATACTACATCCCCTACAGGGCCTAGTACATTAAGAGTTAAATCTTTTTTGTAGAAGTCTGAATATCCAGCACGTCCTGTTACTGATTCGTAAGATAATCTTGCCCATTCCATTACTGCTTGAGCTCCGGAAGGTGTGATTGGGTCATACAAAGTCATGTCCATATCATTCCACGTTCTCTTTCCTCTAATCTTACGGTAAGAGTTGATGTGGTCTAGTACAACTTCTCCATCTTCAAACGAAGGAGCTGATACTGTTTTTACCATGAATGATGGAATGTTGTCCATGTACATGATGAATCTATTCTGTACCTTCGGTTCGAAGGCTCTAAACATAATTTCGTTTGGATCTAATACTGCCATTTTATTTATTGTTTATTATAAATATCTTAATTTAAATTTATCCTGCAAAAGTTGCTCCAGTTGGCTCAATTGTAAAGTCTAGTACTATGAATTCAGCAGTTTTAGCTGGTTGAATAAATATTTGACCTATTAATTGATTTCTGTCTACTACATCTGCTGTGTTATTTGTGTCGTCCATTACAACTCTATAAGCGTAAAGTCCTTGTCTTTGTACTACTGACTCTAAGAAAGGATTTACTCTAGCTAAGAATCTGTTTCTTGTAGTAATTGTATTTTGTTCGAATACTAAGTTTCTAGCTTGGTCTCCAATGAACTTCTTTAATTCAATTAACAATCTTCTTACATTTACTCTGTCTAAAGATGATGCTTTAGTTTGTAGTGTCTTCTGACCGAATACTGATATTCCTTGTCCTGGAAAAGAAGCGATAGGATTAACTTTCTTAGAGTATAAAGTATCTCTTTGATTTCTCGTTAATCTTTTCTGTGCTTGTATTACTCCTGTAATACCTCCTCTTACTAATCCTGCTGGTGCAAACCAAGGTGCTGAACTGTTATCTGTAAAAGCATATACTCCTGGAATAACAACTGATGCTGGTACCCATTCGTTTTTACCTGTTGCAGATTGAGTCTGTAACCATGGCCAATAAGCAGCTGCATAAGAACTGTTAAGGTTAGATGCTTGAGTTGTTACTGCTGTTTCTCCTGTTACTCCATAGTCTACTAAATCTACAACTGCTATACAGTCTCCTCTAGTTTCTGCTAGGGATATAATACTGTCTACTGGTGTTGTATGACCGGCTAGATTGTGTATTAATCCTGGTGCTGATATAATATTAAAGATGTAGTCGTCATTATTTTCTAATACTGAAATAACATCTGTATAATCTGCTCCTGCTACCCCTTGTGTATCAGCTGCGCTAATATCTCCGAAGTATTTTGAACCTCCAGTTCTAGTTGAAATTAATGCTCCTGTTGCTCCGAAAAATGATCCAGATTGTGCTATTGGTAGTAAGTTAGAGTAACTCACCCCTGAAGCGTCACTATTTATTGTTATTCCGTCGTTAGCTAAGTAATCTAATGTTTGTGCATCAACTGCTGATACTCTAACATAATTTGATTTATTAACGTATTCTCCTGCTGTAGAAATGTATTTTGATCCATCTCCATCTGTACTAAGTACCTGATATTGGTTTCCTATTACGTTCTCTATATAATTTGCTGAGTTAGGATCTAATGATAAGTTATTAAATGTCTCTAATACAACTTTGTTTTTTAAGCTATCATCACCTTGACGAATACTTAATGTAAACGTTCCTGTTTCTACATTTCTATTGCTTATCTCCCATCTAACGTTGTCTGTTGATCCATTTACTAATGAACTATCAGAATTTTGTGGAATAGTATTAGCGTTCGTAGCATTGTTATATATAGCTCCTTTTCCTAATGTCTCTAATTTAAAAGAATTAGTTGTTAGAGAAGTTGTTTCTGTTCCGCCTGCTAAAGTTATTACTGCTGTTGCTGAAGGATCATTTCCAGCTGCATCTCCAACTCTTAGTATGTAGCCGTTAGCTGCTGTTCCCAACACACTACCTTTTAGTATCAGTGTATCTACGACTGCATCACTTACATATACTACTGGTAAAGTTGCACTGTTAATTGCAGCTCCTAAATTATCTACTGTTGCTTCAGCGTTTGCTCCTGGAGAGAAGTAGTACTGATTTGCAGATGGTACATCGTCCGGTACATCGCCAATAATTGCTGTAAAGTTATATTCCGTACCATCTGGTGCTTGTATAATATACTGTTGTGTATCGTCTGCAACAAGAAAGCCTGTTGTGTTCCCGGTTGCAAATGCAGTACCTGTTGATGTAGTTGTATTACTAATAGTAGTTGATGTAGGTGCAGTAAATGAACCTGATACTACCCTAGAAACTAATACTGAGTTACCACCTTGTTGAAAATAATTTTTAACTGCGATAGAAGTTAAGAATTCATAAGAGGTTGAACCTGAAGCAAAAGTAGTACCAAATTTTCTTACATAGTCGTTATACGATGTAACTAATGTTGGAATTTCTACCGGTCCCTTTACTGCTGGTCCAATAATTGCAGCGCCTGCTGTTACAGGGGCTGGTTGAATAAATGAAATATCATTTTCTCTTGTGAATACACCTGGAGAGATAATTGTTTCTGCCATGTTTAATGAAGTTTATTTAAATGTCTTTTATAAATATCAGCTTATTTTGTAAACCGTTCCTGTAGTCCACAGGTAGTTATTTGTATATAAATAGGAAGGGAAGGTACAAAACCTTCCCCTCTAAATAATTTTAATAAACTTATAGATTTACTTTACGGTAGTCACTACTTCTTCTTCCTTTACTTCCTCGGTTGGAATAAATTCCCCGTTCTGTAAATCGATAGATCCTTTACCGTATTTCTCTTCCAACTCCTTAACAACAGTAGCTTCTTGCTCTTGTGTTTCTGTTAAGTAAGCTTTAATATTAGTTCTACGTGTTTCTAAATCTATTTCTGCTAGACCAACGTTTCCTAATTCCATTTTTACAGCTTGAACTCTTTTTTGAATATCTTCAATTTGCTGTAATTCTTCTTTTGATAACTTTTGATTTGCCATTTTTTAACTTTAAATTAATCGATTAAATTATATATATTATACAATATAAGAATTAATATTTAATTCTGCAACTAAATTTTATTTTATTTTTAACTTATTTTAATCTTCTACTCTTAATGTAACTGAAGTAGGTGTTTGTAATTCTGATATTTGACTGTCTAGGCCTCCTTGGATTGCATTAACTTGCTCTACTCCCATTCCTGCTTTTACCCAGTTAATGATTGTTGCATGTGCTAGGTCGTCGAATGCAGTAAATGCACTTCCAGATGTAAACTCTAAGTGTTGTGTTCCTATACTTGTTGCAGTGTAGGCATTATCGTCTGCATCTACATCATCAGAAGTACCCGTTACTCTCCAATGTACGTTATAGATAACGTTTGTTTGACCTCCTTCTGAAGGATGTACATCTACTGTTTTACAGTCCCAATTATAAGTATTCATATTTTATCTTATTAAGTGTTGAACTTTAGTTTATTGTTCTTTATATAAATATAGTAAAAATAACTTTAACTACCAACTGTGTTATTAACTACCTACTGATCCATCTGAATTATACTTCACTATGCGGTTTCTTGTAGTTCCGTCAATAGTAATAAATTCCCCACCGACTATTAAATCATTTCCGCTATCTTCAACAATAGCATTTACCTCGTCGTTAGGAGTACCGTTTCCTTGGAAAGCAGTATCTAATGTACCGTTAGAGTTTAACCTTACTAGACGCTTGTTTCCACTACTTCCGTTAAAGGTACTAAAAGAACCTCCCACCAGAATTTTGCCGTCTGATTGTATAGTTATAGTGTTTACAGCATAGGTAAACCCGGTTCCAAGGTTTGTATAAAAACTAGTATCTTCTGTTCCGTTAGAGTTTAGTCTCACTAAATTTTTTCTTGTATTTCCGTTAAACGTATCGAACGCACCTCCTACCAGTATTTTGCCGTCTGATTGAATTCTAACGATTTCTACTCGAATAGTAAACCCACCTGAACCGCCAAAGCTAGTCCCAAGGTTTGTATAGAAAGAGGTGTCTTCTGTTCCGCTAGAATTTAACCTAACTAAGTACTTCCTTGTATTTCCTTTAAAAGTTGTACTGCTTCCTCCTACTATTATTTTACCATCTGATTGTATAGCTGCTGTTGCTAGACCTAAGCCTGCATTAGTAAACCCGGTTCCAAGGTTTGTATAAAAACTAGTATCTTCTGTTCCGTTAGAGTTTAGTCTTACAATGTATCGTCTTGTGTTCCCATTAAAAGATGTAAATCTTCCTACTATTACTATCTTACCGTCGGATTGAATTGACATTCTTCTAACATATAAGCTAGAAAAACTAGTCCCAAGGTTTGTATAGAAACTAGTGTCTACTGTTCCATTACTATTCAACCTAACTAACCTCTTTCTTGCTGTACCGTTCAAAGAATCGAAGTTACCTCCTACTAATATTTTGCCGTCTGATTGAACTACTACATCATACTGAAAAGATCTGAAAGTACCATTCCGGAACCCGGTACCAATATTAGTATTGAAGGATGTGTCTTCAGTTCCGTCAGAATTCAGTCTTACTATCCCATTTCTAGTACTGCCCTCAAAAGCTTCAAAAGCACCTACTATTATGAATTTACCGTCGGACTGTTTTGCTATACTGTATATATAGTCATCAAATCCTGTTCCTATATTAGAATTAAATATAGTTGCGCTAGACGGTGTATCTATTACTCTTTCTACATTCAATCTTCCTATACCTAGAATTTTACTCATATTAGAATGTATAACCCCGTTTACTATCTCTCCAAAACCTGTATCTAAAGTATACTCTAACCTAGGGTAGTAAGAAGATTGATTGTAGTAAAACGTAGCGTAGTTATTAAGGGCCAGTAGTGGTGTAACATTATTGTAGTCGTGGTCATAATCACATATTGCTATAGTAAAATTAGCATTACCTACTGCATCTGTTTTAGCGTCACTATTTAATGCTATGGTTTTTAATGTTCCAGCACCACCAGCTCCCATTGTAAAATCCCCGGAATAAGGAGTAGAGAAATCTACATTATAATCACTGGTGCTTAGTTGCGCTAAAGAGCTATATGTATTTGAATTTTTTACTACAATTATGTCTTTATATACAGTATATCCTGAAGCTTTATATAATTTTAAATGTAAACTTACAATTGTTCCTGACACACCGGAAAAATCGAAGGTCAACATACACCTATTTATATGGTAATTATTTCCTCTACCCGAAGTTTCATAAGCATCGGGTGACATTGATCCTGGGTTTACGGTTACCAGTCCATTCCCGGATGATGCATTCCTGGTATCAGCCCAACTGTAAGCTGTTGAATCTAGTTGATTTACTACTACTCCGTCTATCGACTGTTTACTTGATGGTATTGTTGGCATAACTTTCCTTTATAATTATTATCCTTTACCTATAACCCCAATGCCATCTCCAGGAGCTGGTTGGTATCCACCTACACCTCCTGTTGGTTCGTATGGTTCCAATTTGCCTTCTCGAGTATACATAGGCATATAGTAATTATCTGTTGTATGGTACTTATTAGTGGGTATTGACTTAATTCCAAACTCACTTAACTTTATTTGTTTATATATTATATTTCTTTCTTCTTGAAGCTCCACAGATGGTAATATATCCTGCATAGGATTCCACCAAGTCATTCTACCTCCAGGAGATAATAACTTAGTAATATAGTCCTTAATCTTACTTAAGTTCTGGTCATTATAGGTATCAATAAAGATACCGTGGAACTGTATCAATCCTGAGTTTCTAAAATCTTTTTGAAATTCAGCAAACCAGTCTTTACCTGATATAATATTTACTCTTTTATGTTGTGTTTCTTTACTTCTACTATATTCTTTATTTTTTCGGTCTGCAAATACTTGGGCTCTTTCTGCTATTCCGGGGTGGTATTCTATAATAGTATGTAGGTCTGGTGAGTATCCTTGTATATATTCTGCTGAAATTCCCATTCCAAATCCCAACTCTAATATAGTTTGGGAGCGTCCACCGTGGGTTACAAAATCAGCAGATTGCTTCATTATTGGTGCTTCCCAGTCCATCATTACATTATAACTTTCTCCATCATCAGAGAAAGTTATTTTATCTTCTGCAAAAACCATTGCTTTATCTTTAAGACTCCCTTTATACTCAAATTTATAATCTGCTCTTGCCATTTCTTATATAGTGCTTATATTAAACTTATTATGCTATTTCAACAAATGTATTATCTGGACAGAAGTACATTTCTTCATTAGTTGGAGCTACTGAGTATCCTATAACTCTAGCTACATGACCTGTAGTAGATGGAACAGCGGTTTGGTAATCTCCAGCAGTTGATGTACTTAAATATAAATGTTGACCGCTACTAGGTGTTTGATTACCGAAGGATGCATCTCTAACAAATCCTCTTAGTAGTATTCCTGCGGCAGCAGTTGTTCCCATTGCTACTCCTAATAAATTTTTACTAGTTGTGCCGGAATTAGCTTGTGCTTTAATCCATTGACCTGAGCTATTATATGCTACTATATCTCCTTGTGCTATTCCTGATTGAGATCCAAAAGTCACTATTTCACCCATAAACTGGTTATCCCCGGTCGGTCTTTGGAATGCTAAATTTTGTGTAGTAGTGGTACCGGATACTTCGAGAGCAGTACTTGGGTTGGTAGTTTTAATACCAACATTATTACTAGAAAAATAGGTATTGGAGGAATTAATGCTCATCTTCGTTGTTGTGCCTATAAGCATTGTGTGATTCCCGGATGATTTGTATTTCAGCATATCGCTTGAGTCAACATGTTCAATGTAACTAGGTTGTGATGAGAATGTAGTATTATCCCCCATATAGATTCCGGAGTAACCATATTGGCTAGTTAGTAGATTTACAATAGCTTTTCCGCCATAGCCGGACATGTGGGTACTCTGTATTCTTAGTTCATTATTAACTGCTGCTGTTCCTGTTGTAGGGGTTGCTGTGTGTATAAGTGCAGTTGGATTAGTCGTGCCAATCCCTACGTTCCCGTTGCTTGCGATACGCATTCTTTCTGCAATACCTATTCCGGAACCACCTGGATTTGTTAAGAACCTAAGTATACCACCACCAGTATTTCCTGAGCCTGGAGATCCTGCCGATGTTCCTCTTATCTGAGAACTACAATATCCATTAGTTGCATCATCTTTACCTACAAACTGTATTACCCCTAAGTCTTGATTTGCACTTATAGTAGAATCCCGGTTCATTATAGTCATTACACCCGGAAACTGAGATGAACTGGCATAACCAGCTACTATTAATTGACCAGGTCCGTTATTACCATCATTATAACCCGCATTTGGTGTGCCTGTAATATTTTCACCAATAGCTATCTTTGAGCTGCTGTTGGATAAAAACATATTACCGGCTACTTGAAGCTTTTCCCCAGGACCGGTCATCCCAATCCCTACGTTGCCGCCATTAAAATATGAGCTACCAGCAGAGTTTATTAATACTGTATTAGAAGATGAGTTAGCAGTAAGTTTTAACTGCATGTTTTGACTACTGTCTCTATAGAATCCAGATGTATTAAAGTAATCTCCGCCTCCGTTTTTGCTCTGTACAAGAAGAAGGTAGCCTGCTGATGTAGGGTTAGCACTTTCCTTGATATGCAACTTAGATAGTGGACTAGTCGTACCTAAACCTAACTCACCAGTTGGTGTTAAATACAGTAGTGCATCATTTGCATCTACGTTAGTTCCTTCTGCTATATAGAAACCTGTACTACCAATATTATCTTCTTCATCTTGGCTTAATACCCAACGTTTGCCCATGTCAGAGCCCTGTAGGATTATCTGTGGGTCAAGCTGGTTATTAAGTATCCTTAATTCTCCTTGTTTTATATCTATTTTATGAGAAGGGCTAGTCTCTCCGATTCCTACTTTATCATCAAAGTAAGATGTTCCGCTAGCATTTACATTAAATATTGGTACACCTGATATATCTGATACTGTAAATAAGTCTCCTGTTAAATCGTCTGTAATAGAGAATAATTGTCCTTGTGAACCTTGTATGTCTAATACTGTAGAACCTGATGCATACACTTCTAATTTACTGCTAGGACTACTTGTTCCTATTCCTACATCCCCAACAAATGTTGATTGTCCTGTTGCTACTGTTAACTCTGTAACTGCTGAAGGCTGTAGGTATATTGGTTTGTTTTCCCCGGTATTGTAATCAGACTGCAGTATTAAAGCATCTGCTGCGCTTACGTATGATGAAGCTGCATCATTAATAAATCTTATTTGGTTACCGTTAACAACTATATCATCGGCAAATGCTGCTGTACCTCCAGTAGACATATCTAATGAGAATGCTGTAAAAAATGTACCGCCATCATTCCCTCTAAATATCATATCCTTGTTACTAACTGAGGAGATAAAGGTAAGATTCTGTGAAGTCATATTAACTTTACCAATAAGTGTACCGTTATCAGTAAGTTCTATATTATCACCTGCTGCATCTAAAATTATATCTCCTGCAGAGTCGATAGTAAAGTTACCCGTTGCATTATTTATTTCACCATTTGTTCCGTTATGGAATATTTGCATATCGTTGTCGTCTCCTAACTGGAGTTGAGCTGAATCGCTATCTAAGTGTATATTTCCATTTATTGTTATATCCCCGATCAAAGTTCCACCATTAGCTGCTGATACAAAGTCTGTTTGGTTTACTACTGAAGAAAGAGCAAATGCAGAAGCTTCATTACCGTCTAATAGGTCTGCATCTAAACCAGAACCAGCTCCGTCTGAAGTAGAAGTCCATACCTCTCTCCAACCGGGACTATACCCACTACCTTGGTCATTGTATATAAATACTTTTCCAGCAGAACCACCTGAATTTGGTGCGATTGCCAATGCAGTAATGTTTCCTCTTGCTGAATCGGATGAATTATCAGTCCAAGTTATCCAAGAAGAACCAGCAGTTTCAGTAAACCTACCAGCATCTCCTAAGTTAAAGTTTCCAGCATAACTCCAAGAAGTTTTAAATAATGAACTATATGAATCAAATGCTCCATCACTTTCCATTTCGGAAATTAATCCAGCGGTTGTTGCTGTACCAGTAAATGCAGTAGTTCCTAAAGACCTTAAATGATTTAACTCTGTTTTGTTAGATAAAAGATTGTTTACTTCTGTTTCAGTATAGTACCTGTTATCAAGTTGACCAGCGTCTAGTTCTGTTTCGGTGTAGTATCTATCGTCATGATTATGAGAAGTTAAAGAATACCCGCTTAAGTCTTGATCTCCTGTGTTTGTACCTGATTGATTTTGTAATTTAGCTTCTGGTATTATAGCTCCTGCCCATGTAGCTGTTGTTATATTACCACTTATATCAGCATTACCGTTTATATCTAAGGAAGTTCCTTCTAATTCTGTACCGGTTATCTGACCAGCAGAAGTTATGGGTCCTGATGAGTGTATTCCTTGATTAAATTCCCATCTGTTATTAGCATTAACCCAATTTATCGTATAATCACTTGCACCTTTTAAAGTTATACCTCCTCCGTCAGCTGTTGTATCACTTGGAGTACTTACATTACCGATGATAATATTCTTATCTTCAACTAATAGGTTAGCTGTATCTAATGTTGTGGTAGTACCTTCTACTGTTAGGTTACCGCCTACTACTACATCACCGCTACTATCGTAGGTAGTGGATGTAATCGCTAAATGTCTTTTAGTACCTGTTACTGTAGCCATATTATCTTAGTCTTTTTCTTGTTACTTTAAACTTTATATTTGAATTCTTTGCAGCATCATGCATTGAACCGTAATCTACTGTGATTCCTGCTTTACTTGTTAAAAAGGGAGCTTTATTTGGATGTCCTGTTGCTACTATTTTTACTCTCAACTGTGTTCCTGTTGTTCCGAATACATGAGATTCTACTGTGACTCTATCATAAGGTTCAAAGGTTTCTCCGTTATTGTTACTAACGTATATATTGAGAGTACAGTTAGAAGGTATATTAAAACCGGATAAACCTCCTATAAATACCATATCTACATTAGCTGAATTGTCTAACGTAAATGTACCGAATACTATCTCCCAATTTCCAATATACTCTATCGGTTTTGTTGCTTCTGGCCATATTCTAAAGGAATGCCCATCTGATCCGTATCCCATTCTTATCCAGTATTTTGTACCGTTTGCTGATGACATTAAGACCGGGTTAACAGCATAATCAGATTGAAAACTTCTACCTCTTGCAGAACCTCCGTATACACTAGCTTGGTCCTCCACGTAGTTGGACATAGATTTTCTAGAGTATATCTTAAAGTTATCCATATCAACAAATCCTCCATCAACTTTTCCGTACCCTCTATCTCCATAGTACCCACAGAACCCATCTGTATAGTCGGGCATCTTATCCATAGGTGTTCCGGTTGATTTTTGAAACTTGCTTCCAATTCTCATATTCGCGGGATGATCGTGTCCTTCTGTATAATTTCTATTGTATGTTCTTTTTGTGACGTTAGGTACTCCTCCGGTTAAACATGGAGTAAAGTTAACTTCCATAATATAATCGTATCCGCCCATTATAATTACGTTTGGTGCACTAACAGGATCAGGTATATAAAGTCCTTGTTCTCTGCTGTATCCATTCATAGTGAAAACAGAATTTGTACCTGCTACTGTATCTTCTAGGTCACACCAAACTGCTTCAGGTGATGCTGTTGATGCATCGAGTATAACAGTAAATGCTCCATTTCCATCATGATTAAAGTAGAATATTCTATCATTTACTTCATCGTAAGCAATGAATGCTCTATATCCGTTTCTATCTTCATCTGCTGTACCGGCTTTCTTATCTGTTACTCCGCTTATAAATTCCTGTGCTCCTGTTGCTAAGTTTCTTCTTCCGTATTTTTTATAATGTATTGCATCGTGTGATGAAGCATATATCCATTCCCCGGCTGCACAGAGTGCTCCGTAGTATGACGACCCGTACCTTCTTATATATCCGTTAGCTCTTGAGTTCGTTCCTGAATCGTCTACAAAGTCTGTTGGGTTTGTATGTGTTGGTCTGTCTTCTCTTATTACAGCACCTCCGTTAGTTGTTCCATCAACTGCTCCTCTATAGTCTATTATAGAATACCCATACACGTTGTATGTACCAATAACAGCCTTATTTACTCCTTTTGCCATAGCACAGGACTGTAAGTGGTTATAGGTACTGCCTGTGTCTCTCCATAATGCTTGATTATCATGATACAACTTAGTCATACTGCCGTCATTATTTAATCTTCTAACAGCGCATCCATCTCCCCATCCAACAGTTATTAGTATGTCTCCATCTATATCATATCCATTATGAAAACCAATGACTCTATCTCCACCATCATATTCACCGCCTCCAGAGGATACAATACAGTTTCCGGTTCCTCCTTTTTGTACTGGACCTATAACTGTTCCGTCAATTTCGTACATTCCGGCTCCAGTAATAGAAATAATATTACTTCTTGTAATTGTCTGTTGTGAAAACTTACCCATTTATTTCTAAAATTTTTATATTTGCTTCTTCTAACTGGCTTATTAATAAGTCCATCAGATCTTTATCTGGGTTACCTATTATAATCTGGCAATCTATATCCTCTATTCTCTGGTCTCTTTTATCTTCCCAGTATTCTAAGTTCTCTTCCATATTATGTTGTTGTTACCTCTACCCAAAATTGATGGAAATTATTATTATCTACACCGCTTATCCCATACATGTAACTATTATTTATTCCCGAGTATACTAATGATGCAGAGGCTCTAGCTAAACTGCTTGCTGTTGCATGCTCATGTTTATAAATATTGTAAGATGCAACAAATCTTCCTTTTGCACTAGGTGCATCGTACTGTATGTAGTATGCAGTATTGAGATTTATAACACTTAAGTTAGTTGGCTCTACAGTTCCTACTGTGAATGTTTGCGAACCTGTTAATGGGCTTGAATATACTCCGTTCTTTACGGCATACACCCTATATGCTTGTGTCCCTCCTGCGTTAAAGGAATCATCTATGATACTCATGGTAGCTCCAAAATCTGCTGGAGGTATGACTGATATTAGTCCGTAATCTCCTCCTGCTACAGAACTGAATATTAAGTAGTTGTCTACATTACTGGTGGTAGATGCTGTAAAGGTAACATTTATGGTATCGTTTACTACTGATGTTGTTAGGCTTGTTGGTGCATTAACTGTTAATGTATATTTGTTGCTTCCAATATTTGTGTTTCTTGCAAAAGTAATTTCAGTTGAAGAAAATGTTGCGGTAGGACTTGCATTATGTGTTGTTCCATTACCTATTTGAACAGTTCCTCCTCCGTTTGTTATATAAAAAGCACCTCTATTTCCATTTAAACCATAACCACTGAATCTAGCATTACCAGTTGCAGGGGTGCCATTTGTTACATCAACATCATCAGCAATAAATACGTTAGCGGCTTTTACTTGACCTGTAAAAGATGCATTTCCATTTTCTGATCCATCTAAAGTTAAAGCAATTACATTTGTTGTATCATCCTTAACTCTAAATTTTATGTCTTTATTGTTTGCGTTATTTGCAATGTATAAATCATTTCCAGTATCTTTTTCTATAAAAGAATCTTGGTCACCATTTATATTTAAAACTGCATTTAAGCCTGTAGCGGGTGCTATTGTTAAAGCACCTGTAAGACTTCCTCCACCTATAGGTAAATACAATCCATCGTGATCGCCATGATCTGTAGGGATGGTGGTATTACCAGCCATAGCTGTAGTTGATGTTGTACCTATTACTAAAGCATCAGTTATACCGTAACCAGCTATTGTAGTTGGTGTGGTAGCTATTTCTGCAAACGTTGGAAAATGGCCTGTATGGAAAACTTGTCTTGTACCACCTGTATTTGCAAAATACAATTCACCAATTCCGTTTCCTATGTAAACATTGTCATCTGTACCGTATCTTATTAATCTCCTACTAGCTCCAGAAGCGTCTTTAGCGTAATATGATTCATTATTATCTGCCCTGAACGTTGTCGCATATGAATTATCAACGCCTGTTAAATCACCTGATATATCAGCGTCACCATTTATATCTAGACTAGTACCTTCTAATTCCGTACCAGAAATTTTTCCTGTAGATGTTATTGCTCCTGATCCTAGAGTTCCACCTATGGTAACAGCACCGGTACTTTCAGCTATTGTAAGTCTAACGTCATCACCAGAATCACCACCTACAGTTTCTTTTATTAAAAACCCTACGCCTTCGTCTACAATAACGTCAAAAGCTAAATTGCTACTATCTGAGTCTTCTAACCTTATACCTGCTTGACCAGTGTTCTTAACATGTAATTGGACTGCGGCGTTTGGTACATTAGATATACTACTATCACCAATCATCATCTTGCCATTTACTCTAGCTTGCCCGTGAACCTCTAGTTTGTTAGCAGCGTTAACTGTTGTAGAGTTTACTGCTAGCTGAGCATTAACAAGTATGTTACCACTAAAAGTACCTCCATTTGCTTTTGATACATAATCTGTAATAGCAGCTGGTATAGTTGGTTTATTAAGTATTAGGGCATCACCACTAGTTGCATTCCAGTCCGATTGTACATTTTGTTCTGCGTCTACGTCAGCAAATGCTGTTGGTAAAGCACTTATGTCTACACCATCAACTGTACCGTTTGTAGTTATATTTCCTGGTACATTTATATCTCCAAAGAGATTTAGTTTACCATTTTGATCGTAAGAATGTACTGTTCTCCTACCGGAAGGATATCCACCCCATATCTGCATACCGTAAATTGGAATACTGTATCCTGAGTAATCAGTTCCGGAACCACTGTATGTGCTCCAGTTAGGTGTAAATTCTATTCTTATTTTATTGTAGTGACCTGTGGATGTAGTATTGGTTTCGTGCCAACCTATAGTACTGAAAGGTAGATACATGTGTCCTGGCCATGATGATACAGTTGTAGCTGATGAAGTATGTTGTATCCAAACATTATCAGAACATCTTCTTTTCCATACGTGCACCTGGGTGTTATGACTTTGGCTAGACCAGTAAGCCACCATTGCATTTGCAAAAGAGTAACCGTAAGCGACAAACTCTACTCTAAATGAATTGTGTGAGTTTGGTATAGCAACAGTAGAGTTATTAGTTCTTAAAAACCTACGCTTCTGATCGTCACTATAGCTGGTTACCTCTGCATAATCACTCTCACTAGTACCGGTTGCTCTTGTAAAAAATGTAAGATCAGCTAAGTCATTATAGCTATTGGCTAAAGTTGTTTGAGGTTTAAATTGATTTTCAAACAAAGCCATCTCTGTTACAGTAGGGGAACCAAGGTTGTTTCTTGGTACACCGTCGTTGGTTTGATTGTATTTAGTTGCGGAAATAGCCTTAACCGTAGTACCACCACTTATATCAGCATTACCGTTTATGTCTAGTGATGTTGCTTCTATTTCGCCTGATACAGTTAATTGTCCACCGGTTAAAGTTAGAGTATTACTACTATGTGTTAATGAAACGTCACCGTTAAAATCAATAACACTTCCATCACCAAAATATATATTATTCCATCTATAACTACCATGGCCTAAATTGTAAGCGTTGGTAGTATTTGGATACATCTGAGCAGCATCGATAGTAACTCTTGAAGCATTATTTGCTCTAAAAGCCATTTGATTATCAGTGCTAAAATCTACCATATCAGTAGAATCCCTACCTATGTAATTAGCGCCTACATTAATATCACCTGAAAAAGTTGAGTTTCCAGAAGCATTTAAAGTTAATGTAGGTGTAAATGTTCCACCTTCTCCAACCCAAGAGTTTCCGTAACCAAATTTTAATTGACCATTGACACCCATTATCATGGATGGTTTATTAGTCCCTGCCGAATCTTGATTACCTATAAGTATATGTTGAGCAGTTCCTGTTTCTGTAATTCTTATTGCTCCTGCAAATGATTTAAGTCCTGTTATTGTTTGTGCTCCTGTTGTATATACACCGTTAGTAACTGTATCTGCATTTCCAGTTACATCCCCTGTTAGATTTCCGGTAACATTTCCAGTTAAGTTACCTGCAAAGTTCGGAGAAGTAAGAGTGTCTGAAGTTCCGTTGTATGTAACACTTGGGTTGTTGTATATATCCCCACTAGATTAACCTCAACTAACATTGGATAT
>Ga0209092_10000154_pt1 | contig 62802 bp, 40 predicted proteins | sample FraStrMetagenome_FD_187446 | JGI IMG/M metagenome (GOLD analysis project Ga0209092, IMG submission 187446) | Marine eukaryotic phytoplankton communities from Arctic Ocean - Fram Strait ARC3M Metagenome (SPAdes) (version 2) | ecosystem: Environmental > Aquatic > Marine > Oceanic | place: Fram...
GGAGTATTTGTTGGTGTTATAGTAGGAGTATTAGTAGGTGCTGGTGTAGATGTAGGAGTATTCGTAGGAGTATTGGTTGGAGTGTTGGTAGGAGTATTTGTTGGGGTGTTAGTAGGTGTTACGGTATTAGTTGGGGTGTTTGTTGGTGTGTTTGTTGGAGTATTAGTCGGTGTATTTGTAGGTGTATTAGTTGGCGTTACGGTATTAGTTGGCGTATTGGTAGGAGTATTAGTTGGTGTGTTCGTAGGTGTATTAGTTGGAGTTACGGTATTAGTAGGGGTATTTGTAGGAGTATTAGTTGGAGTATTAGTTGGCGTATTAGTTGGTGTGTTCGTAGGTGTAGGTGTATTCGTAGGAGTATTAGTCGGCGTATTAGTTGGAGTTACAGTATTTGTAGGAGTATTTGTTGGTGTGTTTGTTGGTGTATTAGTTGGAGTATTGGTTGGGGTAACTGTAGGAGTATTAGTTGGTGCAGGTGTAGTCGTTGGCGTATTAGTTGGGGTATTTGTTGGAGTTACAGTATTTGTAGGAGTATTGGTAGGAGTATTAGTTGGCGTATTGGTTGGAGTATTAGTTGGTGTAGGTGTATTAGTTGACGTATTAGTTGGAGTATTGGTTGGGGTATTTGTTGGAGTTACAGTATTTGTAGGAGTATTGGTAGGAGTATTAGTTGGCGTATTGGTTGGAGTATTAGTTGGTGTAGGTGTATTAGTTGACGTATTAGTTGGAGTATTGGTTGGAGTATTGGTTGGTGTAACTGTAGGCGTATTAGTTGGTGCAGGTGTAGTCGTTGGAGTATTAGTTGGAGTGTTGGTTGGGGTATTAGTCGGAGTATTAGTAGGTGTTGGTGTTAAAGTCGCACCAGGAGTTGATGTAACGCTTGGTGTTGGCGTATTAGTTGGAGTATTAGTAGGTGTGTTCGTTGGAGTATTGGTAGGAGTATTGGTTGGAGTATTAGTTGGAGTATTTGTTGGTGCCGGTGTAGTCGTTGGCGTATTAGTTGGAGTATTGGTAGGAGTATTGGTTGGAGTATTTGTAGGCGTATTCGTTGGTGTTTGCGTTGGTGTTTGAGTAGGTGTTGAAGTATTAGTCGGAGTATTAGTAGGTGTTGGTGTTAAAGTCGCACCAGGAGTTGATGTAACGCTTGGTGTTGGTGTATTAGTTGGAGTATTAGTTGGAGTATTAGTAGGTGTGTTCGTTGGAGTATTGGTTGGTGTAACTGTAGGCGTATTAGTTGGTGCCGGTGTAGTCGTTGGCGTATTAGTTGGCGTATTAGTTGGAGTATTGGTTGGAGTATTTGTAGGCGTATTCGTTGGTGTTTGAGTAGGTGTTGAAGTATTAGTAGGTGTATTTGTGGGTGTCGGAGTTAAACTAGCACCAGGAGTTGACGTAACGCTTGGTGTTGGTGTGTTAGTAGGTGTATTAGTTGGAGTGTTCGTTGGAGTGTTCGTTGGTGTATTAGTTGGGGTATTAGTTGGTGTATTAGTTGGGGTATTAGTTGGTGCCGGTGTAGTCGTTGGCGTATTAGTTGGCGTATTAGTTGGAGTATTGGTAGGTGTATTTGTCGGAGTTAATGTAGGTGTAGATGTATTAGTCGGGGTATTAGTAGGAGTTAAGGTAGGAGTAACTGTAGTAGTATTAGTTGGGGTATTGGTAGGAGTATTAGTTGGTGTGTTCGTAGGAGTATTAGTCGGAGTATTAGTTGGCGTATTAGTTGGGGTCGCAGTATTGGTTGGCGTATTAGTTGGGGTTGGAGTAGGTCCATCTGTTGGCGTAGGTGTTGGAGTTACACTTGTTGGTGTATTTGTTGGGGTTACAGTATTGGTTGGAGTATTTGTTGGTGTAGACGTATTAGTCGGGGTATTAGTTGGTGTAGATGTGTTAGTAGGAGTATTTGTAGGGGTATTAGTTGGAGTGTTGGTTGGGGTTGGAGTTACAGGATTCGTAGGTGTGTTCGTAGGTGTAACAGTCATAGTAACTGTAACTGTAGGTGTTGGCGTATTCGTAGCCGTATTGGTAGGTGTATTCGTAGGAGTATTCGTAGGAGTATTGGTTGGAGTGTTCGTTGGTGTAGGGGTAGGCGTTACATCGTCTTCATAAACTATGATTTTCTTGGCTACCGCCTCATCGTTACACCCTGGTTGTTTATTAACAACAAAAATAGTATATTGGATACCTGCAACTGAGCCTGGTAGATTTAAAACCACACCCGCAATAATTTGGTCTCTAGTTACCCCCGTTTTAATAGGTGTAGTTGCAGTAGAGCCCGTGTGAATATCAAACGGTCCAACAGCATTTGAACTTAAAGTTAATCTTATTATTACTTGCGACATTAATTAATACATTTGTTATATAAATACTGCGAGAATGTAAAATACAGATTTCTATTTACTTTATTTTTTTTTAGTTTTATCACTTGAATATATTATTATTTTTATAAATTATTAGCAACCACTTCCGATTCCACTACAATTACCACCTATACATGGTGAGAACGATGTTACAACACCACCACTAACATTAAAAATACATCCCGTATCTGAAACAAATGCTCCGTTACCTATTAATACGTAGTTACCACTACTAAAGGCGTAAACCGAATTACCTGTAGGACAATCTAAGAACGTAGATGTACTAACATCTGTAAAATATTCAATCGTTGGAGTACCCCCACCATTAAAGGAGTTACATGGTTGTGAGGAACCTCCTCCGTGAAGTCCGAAGAATAGACCTAATGAGTTATATCCTGGAGGTGTCGTATTACATGGGTCAAAACCTGTAATGAAATTACCAACAGGACAATCATTATACATTACTTCTTCAGTAGATAAGTTAAGGTCTTTTATCACTCTAACCCAACTAACATCTTGGTGACATTGTGTAGAGGTAGGGTGGGAACAGTTTTGATTAGGTCCTGACCATATACATGCACAAACAAAATCAAAGTCAATAAGTCCACTAGGGGAATTCGCGGCGATAGCCTGAGCAGCTATAGAAGATACAGGAATTGCATTATATCTATCGTTATTACTTTGTCCAGGATAACCAGGACCCCCTGCTAAAGTAGAAAGAGGTGGGTAATTTAGAAGGTCGGGGGTTCCTCCTACATTATTCATAGATACCTGACCAATAGTTATACCATTTGCCGTAATATCAAACACTCCTCTATTACATGTATGACCTCCAAAACAAGGTGACCCGTTTAACCCAAACTGGTTATATTCAACAATAAATGTCAGAGACTCAATACAACTAACTAAAGGTAGTGTTGTTGGCGTTGGTGTTGGTGTAGGTGTCGCAAGTAGGGTAGTTGTGGGTGTTGGCGTAGGCGTAGTTGTTTGTGTTGGAGTTGGTGTTGGTGTAACATCATTACAACAGATATTATATACAATTTTAGTACTTAATCTAAAGTATACATTTTTTAATTCTTTACAATCTGAAATAATTGTTATTAAATTTTGGCCAATATCTAATGTAAAACTTTCAATTTGTGGTATCGTTTTAAGTATCTCATTAATTGTATTTAACCAATCTTGTGCACTAGGATAATCACCTAAGGTCGTTCCCGTATAAAATGGGTTCTCTACGTGATAAGGAGGTGTCATTGTACCACCTGAAAAATCAACTATAACATAAAAAACAGCATTTACCAATGAACAGTCCTGATGACCAACAGTTAAATCAAGGTAACCCTCATTTAACATAGAACCAAAATCTCTAATACCCGCTGAAGTGGTAATGAAATCGTTTTCACATATCTCAGTTACTTCATAACATTCAACAATTTGATTGTTACAATTAATTGTGACTGAGTTCGTTGCGGTACACCCATTATGGTCAGTAATAGTTGCGGTATAAGTACCCCCACTCAAACCATTAATGGACGTAGTTGTCTCACCATTACTCCATTGAATATTAAACGGAGCAACACCCTGATTAATAGTTATATCCGCCATACCATCATTACCTGAAACACATTCAGTAGGGACTATTATAAAGTTTACTCCTGTAGATGGGCCTATCGTTATAGTTTGGGAAACTGTACAATTTCGTACATCAATAACATTTAAAAGATATGTTGATGGAGATAGTGAAGTTATTGACTGAGTATTTGATGGGTCGTCAATTACTGAATAAACAACAGAACCCGTATTAACATCTGTTAATATATAATCAAATGGTCCCTGTAACGGAACTGAACCCGCGGTTAGATTAATATCTATTATTCCATTATTATCGCCACAAGTACCATCAGTGATTGTACTATTAACATTAAATTTAACAGTATTAGATATAGTTTTTTGAGTCGTGTATGTACAATTACTATTTTGTGATACAATTGTTACCGTATACGTGTCAGAAGGTAAATTGTTAAAAGTATGTGACTGTGACTGAGTACTGATAGTGTCAGAAGTTATACTACCGGTGACTGAATACGTAAATATTCCTGAAGGACCTATTAAGGATATTGATATGGAACCCTCATCATTACAGACAGAGTTAGTTACACCAACACTAACAACTGAAAACCCTGCGGTTGAGGGTATAGGCTCTATTGATGTAACTGTACAACCACCAGCATCTGTAATAAGTGTACTATTAAACCCTCCACATAATCCCGTAAATGCCACTGACAAATTATTTGAAACTATTACTTCACCTGAACTATTTTGATACGTATATGGTGAAGTACCCCCCAATATAGTCACCACTACTTGACCATCACAATCAAAACATCCCGCCTGTGTCGGTACCGCTGAAACTACAGACAATGGGTCAGCTAACCCTACGTTAGTACTTTGGCTTAATCTACACCCTTCAGAATCTGTAACTTCAACCCCCCATGAACCCACAGATAATCCAGTCGCGGTTGGTGTTGTTTGTCCATTAGTCCATAAGTACGTGTATGGTGGGGTTCCACCTAATAAGTTAGTGACAGTCACGGTGCCGACATTAGAACCACATGGAGAATCAGGAACAACTAAAAGATTGTAACTTATCGGGTCAGTACTTATAACTATTGTGTTCGTTGTTTGTACAATCGCACCTCCAAAATCGGTAACAATACAATAATAAGTCCCTGGTTGAACATTTACAAATATTTGTACATTAGAAAGAGCATTAAAAGATTGTACAATTACACCTAAAGAATCATATAAATCGTACTGAAATGGGCTAGATAATGAATCATTTGTAACAGTTACTACTCCATTGGTGTTACCACATGTCGTACCCGAAGAAGTGATAGTGGCGGTAAAACAACCTTCAACATTAACATTAATAATTACATCTTGATTAATCCCACCTGAACTATCTTGAAGTACAAAAACATAACTACCTTCGTCAACTCCACTCCAAATAAATGGACCGTCACCTGTTTGTTGAGCCAATAGTAATCCACCCACCGCAGTAGTTGACGTATTTGTAATAGTATAAGGTTTTGTACCACCTGAAGGACTTATCAATATGACACCACCTTTAGGATTGGTACAAGTACCTGTAACTTCAAAACTATAACTTAAAGGTCCTTCGTCACAAGGGTCAACACATGGGTCACTAGTTATTCGTATACCTTGATATGAAAAACTAGTGTCTACACATACCTTTTCACCTACCGATGTACCTTGTAGTATATTTCCACAACAATCCGTATATGCATAAACACCGTCAGTATCACCTGAAAAACAACCCGTAACCGCACTTGGGGTCGGAGTATTAGTCGGAGTGTTAGTTGGTGTATAAGTAGGGGGAACGAAGGAGCTTGTAGTTGGCGTCATTGTTGGCGTTACCGTAGGTGTTGGAGTAAACGTATTTGTCGGCGTAGGGGTAGGTGTGACTTCCTGACATAATACATCATCACACTTTATAGTACTTACTGAGGCAACATCATTATCCCAATAAGTGATGGTTACAAATGAAAGAGCACCTGGGCTAATTATTCGACTGAGACAATTATTTACCCCACCGACATCTTCAAATAAATACGTATTTCCCACCCCAAATGGTCCTGTAAAGTCATTATCAAAATCTATAACATTAAATCTAAATATTTTGTTACCAGTACAGGCCGAAAAAAAGTAATATATATCTACGGCATTTACGTTATTAGTACAGTCAACACAACTTTCAAAGACATCACCCATTGGATTTCCATTTAATGGTGTCGAAACCAATACTTGGTCAACCGTATCAGTTTCACCACCAAAACATTCCAATTTTAATTGAACAAATTGTGGTTGTACTTTTCCACCACCCGTTGGTTGTCCCCATGTTAATGTTGATGCACTAAAGACCTGAGCACCTTGACTTATCCCCGTACAATCTTTATCAGCCGTAAATTTATATATGTTATTAAATGGGTTATTTGTTTGACAATCACTACAATCCGAATACCAATTTGATACTATATCATAAAAATTAGTTAAAGTTCCGCTGTAAGGTGTTTGAGTATTATTCGGACGTAAACACGGTCCACCCCATATTGAAGAATATGATTCTACTCTATCCCTCATATCTCCAGAATATTCTATACCACTAATACCCGTTATTATATTACCATAACAGTCATCGGACATCGAAACCCATCCATCATATAACCCATTAAAGTAGTTTCTAGCGGTTGTTGCGGAATAGGGGATTGTCGTGTAATATGAACTTGGACCACTTATTAAGTCTGATGAGTAAGAACTGGCATTGTTAAAATCATAATTTAAAACTCCATTATTAGTTATATGATTATAATCATCTAAACTCGTTAAAGAAATGTAATCATACCTATTAGTATCGACTCCAATTAATTTTAACGTATTATTAAACGTATTCGCACTATAAAAATTAGTAACGTATCGGGGGGACTTAAACGTTCCACTCGGACTTTCTACATCAATATAGTTTTGAGCAAAAAATGTTGTATTAATATTAAACGTTGAACCTATATAGACCGCGACCGATGAAGATGATGTTGTATTCCATGGTTCACCTGTAATCATTTGAGTATCAAAAGCAATTGGTGTAAGACCTAAAGGTGAAACTTTCCAAGTTCTTGACCTAAATGCCCAAGTTGAGTTCGGGAAATTCGTTAAATAAGTAACTGTAGACGCTCGGTCATTACCTGCAGGAACATTGGCATCTGGCCAAGCCATATAAACTGTCGAACCTGTAGTTGGTGAACCTACAGTTGCTATTTGTTCTAATTTAAAATATAATGTTGCCATTAACTACAATTAATTTGTACATTTACACCAACGTTTACTGTTAGAGTTTTATCTGTGAATTCAGGGTCACATCCTGTGTTACTTACTGTCAAAATATTACTACTACCTATAGTATAGTTTAAACCACTTTGATATAAATACTGTAACTTATCATTCAATGCGATAACCCATTCATTAAATGTCGGATAATCTTGTCCACCAAGTCCCTCATAAAATTCTTCCTGTACTAAAATTGTTGAATCTAATCTTACATCAACATACCATTTACTAACTAAACTGTTTAGTACACAGTCATTAATAGTGTACCCCGATTTATTAATACAACTATTAATACTATTATTTAATATGGTCGACATAGAATTAATATTAACGTCACACGTAAGTGTTTCATCAATACAATCATTATCAAATAACTGACCATAATATACACATGGTATACACTCAACAGGTATAAGTTGGCAACCTCTTTGTCGTCTCCAAACATGTTTTTGTCTTTGTAAAACATTGTTTACCATTTTCTGACCACCCATCCATATCGTAGAGGCAGGAATCATTTGTTCGACTAATTTTGTCCAATAGTCACCAATACCTAAAGTAAAATCAATCATCTTTTGGTATGTATATTGATTTGATGGTATGTTTACCGCAGAATCGGATTGTAAGTATTTCCAATATATCGATTGTAGTGTTGGGTAACTGTTCACCGCACCGTCACTAATGGTTTGTCGGTTTCTTACATTAATTAATGTATTGTAAAAAGTTTGAGCAAATTCAAAAAATGTTTTTTCTTTTGGTAGTGGGTTAATTATTGTCCAATCTTGACCTCCAGGAGATGGATAAGGCGATGTCAGTCCCGATGAAGGAAAAGGGTAGTTATAACGTCTAGACATTCTCCATATATCATATGTAATACCTTGCGCCATGTTTAAATATAATTCAACATTTTTAGCATTAAGTACTAATTTTTCATCAAATACCTCGTAATATGCATTATACTCCCCATCACGATTTCTTCTAACACCTGTTTCAGTGTCATCCCACGATTTATTATTATCAATAGTTCTAGTTAAACCAAAACCAATATCCATGTATGGAAATTTTCTAAACCTATCAAAATACTTTTGACCGTAGGTAAAAGTCTCTAAAGATGTTTGTATACTAGGATTCGCCCCTGTAAATGTTGAGTTTGTTATGTCGAGTTTTTCTATCGCTCTATGGTCGGGCGTCTCAATATACCATCCTGCACCCTTTTCAAAGAAATAGTCGTTGTTTGTTACAGGTCTTTTTGGGTAACCATATTCATTCATAGGGTAATCCCCTCTTATGGCATCTGTTTGACTAACGTATTTTGATGTCGTAAAACCTGTATATGAAACACCTTGTATATTATAAACCACGTTAGGGTCTAAAGCCGGTACATCATCTACTTTTGTACCACCTGACATTTTTAAGTATTCGCCTTCGAACCTTTTTACGTTTATTGGACCATCAGCGACGTACACTATTTCATTAAATTCGATTAAATCTTTAGGGGCACCTACCATCCTCATAATTGCCTCGATAGAGTGTCTCGTACCTTTTGACTTAAACAAATATGCCGAATTAAGTATTAAATTTCTATAAAATTGAAAATTTAATTGGTTGGGTGTTGGGTCATTTTCAAATCCTGCATATGCGGACTTATTTTCATTACCAAATATTGAATTTAAAAAGCCCTCATTTGTTATTGGTGATATATTAGTGTTCCACCCTAACGTTTGAGCTAAATTTTGTAATAACTCTGAAGGGATATCGTTTTGAGGGGTATAATGTACTGAATTCATAAAAGATAATGCATCTATAAATTTCTTAGACTCATCAAAACTTCTACCGTATAGTTGTAATACTTTTTCAACCTTTTTATCACCAGTATCAAAATCTTTAAACGCACCTGTAGTTAAAAATCTAACTATTAGGTCAGTCTTATATCTATCCATAACTTCACCAATTTCACTAACTTGCGTTAAGTAATTGTCAAATCTTAACGTTGATATGTCTAAATTCCACACCCCTAATTTTGGCCATGTTACTCTTTTTTTACGTTTTATAAATTGTCCGTTATCTCCCTCTTCAACTAAATCAAATATTGCCGTATATGGTGGGTTAGTAAATCTATTTAATAAAAAATCTTCAATCTCATCAAAATCCTCTTTAAATGTAAATTCAGTATTGAATGATGTCGGTCTTAATATTAAAGTATCTGTTGATGAGGCTGACCCACTAAATGGGTTACCTCGAACCGTCACCGTAACTGTACCCGCAGAAACGTTTTGAGACGCCATGAAATTAACAAAAGGATACTCAGTTTCCATATTATTAACATATAACGCATATTTGTTGTAATTAGTAGTCATATCCCTCAATGGACTTATGGGGTATGACCTAACTGAAATATTACGTGCAGCATTTACTGAATAATCAATATCAAAAGGATTATCAAATCTAGTAACATCCATTGTAAACGTTGTTAACTGTTCAACACTATTAAACGTTATATTATTAGCTGTATTTGCAGTACTATACGATGGTAAAGAAACCCGATTCACTTGTATTGATGCCGGAAAAAAATTAATTATTTTAGTTATAGACGTAGACAATCTTTTCTGTAACGACCCATAAAGAGCGTAATTAGTAACCTGACTTATATCGTAGTTCGGATAAACTCTATAATTTTTTATCGCAATTGCTTTAGACTCTTCAATACTACCAACATCGAGGTCATTTAAAGATATAGGATTACTAAACACTCCCGTGTCAAATGTTCTATTAACTTTTTCAACAATATTTGTAGAAAACTCGAAATTACCCTGAGTTAACCCCCCTCCTTGAACCACTTGTAACCCAACTAAATCAGGTGAAAATGATTGGTCAGCACTTGGAGGTGCTGGTGGATAAAAAAACTTCTTAGTCTTATTGTTGTTTGTAGCCATTTTTAATTAGTTATGTTATTGAAATTTTTACTAAAATCAATATTATTGTCCCTGTCTTGTCTAACCTCATATAATAAATTATTAAATTCATCTCTGATTTCATACAAGTTATATTGTTTGTATATATTAAGACTACTGTCATACATAGTATAGATTCCATCTTCCATACTCTTTGTTTGATTACCATAAAGAGCAATTGCCAATGTGTCAATGTCATGTTCAGCTAATTCAATATCCACACTTATTGGGTTAAAAAATGTGTTAGTCATAACTATATTTTGATTAGGTTGACCGATAAATGGTGTTGCATTCGCTTTATTAGATGGTGCACTTGAAGGTGACACCGTACAAAAAATTAAGTCACTTCCTCCTTCAACATATCTATATCTTATAGCTTTTTGGGAACTATTACTTAAATTAGTAACTACCGGTTCACAATAAAATGATGAAGTCACTACTCTATAAAAATTAGGTATTTTAGTTCCGTCACTATTTAAATATTCGATGCGGTACCCTATTAATCCTTGGTTGGTAAACCTATTTCGATACTCTTGTGGTACCCCGTTTAAGTCTATTATTATACCTTTAACATTAGGTAATGATGATAATACACCACAATCTGTAATAGTCGTCCTAATCTCTACAGGTCTTATGTATAATGTATATATTCCAATTTTATTAAATTCTTCAGCTGGGAGTTTTAAATTATATAAACCACCTAATATTTCAACATCAGCATTACCTCCTGTCGTTGAACTGTGGAAATAAGGTGTTAAAACATCTTGGGCGTTCAGTTTTGTTAAAACAAAATTTGTTGTAACGTCTCTTGATGGAGTATAATTTAAAATTATCTCAACATCCTGTGGAGACATGTCAGCTGGTCTTACTGTTCCGTATGTTCCTAAAGCCATTTTTTACTCGTTATTATTGTTTATTCTGAAGTAACCATACCCATAAGATACCATGTCACCTAAGTTATCCACCTCTCCAAGTCTTTGTAGTGATTCAAAACCTGAAAGCTTGCCTCTTTCAATAAATATTTCAGATTGTATTTCTGGCGAGTCAACTACGTTAATTAATACTTCTTGTTTAGTAATTGCTGACGCAACTAGCTCATTACTTGTTAAACCTGAAGATTCGGCGATATATAATGTGGTACCATCTAAGTAATCATAGTATTGAACATTATTAATTGTATAGGAGGTATATCCACTAGTTATTTGGTCTACCTTACCAAAAGGTTGACCCCCTTTAACCACTGTAGTGCTTATATCAAATTGAGTATTTCCATACAATTTAAGTTCAGATAACCTTGAAGAACTAAACCCACTTAGTATAAATGGTACTGTAGTGAAATTATTAGACGTTTGACTTTGTACTGTATTAGAACTGTCCCCCGTAAAAATATAATCGTAACTAATAGGTATTCCTGACCAGCTACCACCTTGAGGAGTAAATGTAACATTACCATAAGGATTAGTTATTGTCACCCCTGTTGTTGGAACATAAACTGTTTTCTCAACTATCGTTTGTCCCCATGGATTATTTTGAGTCAATGTTATAACATAACTATTGGTTATATTAGGATAAGTATGTGATAAATACTGAGGAGCATTTGACGTTAGTGGTTCACTAAAACCGTCCCCCCAATCGACAATATAGTCAGACAACTTTAAAAATCCTTTAAATTCATCAGACGTGTTAAATAACCTTATCGTATTTTGATTAGACGGGTCACCTGATGTTATAAAATTTGATACCACATCTTGTTGTAACGCGAACCCATCAAATGGAGTATAAAAACCGTAGTTTTCATACGTTTGTCTAAAAACTATTGGCACTGTTAACCCTGTTAATAAACTACTACCATCCGTACCCCCACTTAATATTTGAGTCATACCAGTATAAACACCAAAAGTGTTTCCACTAAAGTATTCAGTGATAACGTCACCTTTTATTGATTCGGGTGAAATCTTTATGTAGTATTTCTCTTCCATTATTGTGGATTAACATATTCATACCATTTTATACCGTTTGTAAGTTGTCCTACACGATTTCCTAAACCGTATCCTTGAAACACTTGATACTGATAATTATTCACATCTAAATCAACCTTATAATAAAAGTATTCAGTTTTATTAAATTTAAACGTTTCACTCATTTCAGATTGTGGTCGATTAATCATTCTAACAAATTGTCCGGTTTTGGCATTAAAAAATTTAGCCGACATGTAAAATGTATTAACATCAATATATTCTCTACTTTTTAACCAATAAATAAAATACCCTTCTTTATCACCTATAAAATCTAAATTAAAAGTGGGGGTTCTTATTATAACAGGCTTTGGTACTGATGGTGTTCCAATATCCACACCTTGTTTTTCTCCTTGTTGAGTAGGTATCACCAATGTGAAGTATAATCTTTGGTTTTCAGGTTGTTTGGAATCGTAAAAATCCAACTTAAAAAAACTCCTCTTAAAGGAATTAGCGTAGTAATACATTTCTTTATTAGTAAATGAAATTCCGCTATATGTTTGGTAAACTGAGGGGTCCACGTAATTGTAACTTGAAACCCACATATTAGTATTCGCCGGTGTAGTATTATTAACGTCTATGTCCCTATTAAAAAAGAAAAACTCATAAGTCGTACTAGTTTTAGGCTCATTATTAACCGTTAACCACTGAGTATGTGAATATCTAGTAGTCTCAAAATCCTCCACAGGGTTAATGATTTCCTCAAGCACATCATTTTCATATTGCTTAATTAAGTCTTCCCTCCCAAAATTATCAAAATCAATTTCTACGGGTAGATTAATATATGTGTCTCCATTATTAACGGTAAATCTAAATTTATTCACAATTATCTATTATTGGTTGAAAGATTATGTTATTAAAAACGTTATTATTTTTCATTAGTGGAGTTTGTAGGAATAGTACCTCACCAAATGGATAATGCTCACCATTTAAAAATGGATAATTAACACCGTTACCACTTGAATCAACAAACCCATAAGAGTATATGTCTCTCCATCTCCATTGTTGTTCATAGTTTGAAAAGAATGAATAGTCAGGTACACCACTTACATCATTTTTATCGCCCACCTCAATATAATCAGAATATACTCTTAATTTTACTGAATGATGCGGATTATACGTATAACCATCAGGTAAATTAATATTCGCATTCGTTGTAAAAAAATCAGAATTAAATGAAAATTTATGTGATATCGGTGAGAGTACAGTTTCTTTTTGGTCGAATTCATTCCACTCACAGATGTCACCCTTTAATTCAGTACCGATAGGTAAATCTTTATTATAGTAAAATCTTACATTTAATCCGTTATCACCTGTTCTATCATAAAAATCAACATCAATATTATCTTTATTATTATTATTTATTTTAGACCACCAATTATCCACACTATTTTCTAAAAAATTAAAACTCCATCCAACTTCTAACCCTTTGGTTGGGTAAGTTTGTGATGGTTTATTGAAGTATCCGATATATCCTTTATTAACTATAGTAATAAATAATTCAGTAACTGGTCGGTCTAAATTATCCATTAAAGAAATAATATCAATATCTTTATCAAATGATACGCCAAACGTACCTCTCCCATCTTTAACAGATATTCTTTCAACTTGATTAGGAGTCAATGCCGAATATTCTAATTTTTTATTCACAGGAAAATTATTCTGTTCAAAACCCATTTTAGTTAAATCAACATTTGAAACATTCGTTAAAGTTTTATGTTTTCTAACATAGTATTTAGACATCGTTTCACCCGAATTTTTAGGATTTATAACACGCTTTAAATTTGACATATACCCATCACTAATTGTTACTCCAGTAAACCCATAATTATAAACATTAAGAATTTTGTCGTCATTTCCGTATGATTGGTCCCCTAAACTATACACCTCGAGCAGGTTACTACCATTTATTGGTGTATTTAAATAAATGCTATCTCCTTGTTTTATATTATGTTTGTAACCACAATAAAAGCTTAACATATTCTTACCGTTCACCACTCGGTTTTTAATCGTATAGGGTATACCTTCAGAAACTTGAAACGATATATCGGTACCACTTTCCTCATCAGTATATTCCATTATTTGATTGTAATCATTACTATGTGGATACGTTAGGTAGGTGGACCAATTATAAGTTGAAGCGCTTTTACTTCTGTATATGATATGACCAGGTACTCCGCTTGTTCTAAAAAAATTAAACTCATCATATGGAGGATACCCTTTCCAATCACAATTTGCGTAGACACCTAAAGCGTCCACAACCGTCTTAGTTGGGTCAATTAAATATAATTCATTCTCGAAGGCTTGATAGTTATTTGTTTTACCTGAAACAATGTTATCAAACAGATTAACTATCTTACCGGCAACTCTAAATTTAGTTGATATTTGTCTTTCGTGGTCAAACCTTTCTTCTAAATTTAATAAAACGGTTCTATCCCCTTCAATAATACTTTTTTTAGTATTCTCAATCGGTACTTGGACAAACAAATCCGTATCAGGTGCTCCGGCATATCTATCAGAGCCCCTAACAATCCTTATTGTCTGATTATTTTTTTGATTACCCATTTAAGTCCGCGTTAAACATATATTTAGTTATGAATAAATTCATTGCACTTTTTCCTTTTTTTAATCCAAAATAATTATGAAATGGTGAACCAACTCGAAACCCTTTAGACGCCTGTTGTCCTGAACCACTTGCAGGTGGTATACTACCAGTAAAACTACCTAATGGTCGGTTAAATAAGAACCCTGTTCCAAGTCCATTAATAGGTTGGGGATAATCATTAAAACCATCAAATTCCTCATTTTGATATTTACCCGATAGTGATGGTGAATTATTGGTCTTCCATGTATTTTCCTCACTACCCCAAACGTTACCATTACTTTCATATTTCCACCCATAATATGGTACTTCTTGAGCTCCAGGGTATTTAAAATCATCTGTTATGAATGGGTTAAGTTCATTAAAAGTTAGTTGTCCCGGCCCCAATATTCTTCTGTCTTCAACGGTACTACCAATATTGTTATATAAACTTTTTGTACTACCGGTAAACCATATACCCATTAAATTTTCATTAACCGATATACTATCTGAATAGTTTCCAGATAAGTAAGGTAATACACCAAATTCACTATTAATAGAAATCATTTGAGCATAATCTCCATCGACTCTAGAGTCAGTAAAACTTGAACCTGCACCAGTAGAGGCGTCTCTTGAAAATAATTTTTGTATAGCTGCGTCTCCAACACCTAATAAATCCTCTAAAAAGCTTGAAGATATTAATCTAGAAATTATAAATAAATTTAAAATTCCAGAAATATCTTGATAAGATGTGGACTCAACCTCATCAATAATATACCCTTGAAATTCAGGTGTTAATAAAATTTCTTTTAGAAAATCAGTTTTTGGACCTAAATCCATTATTGTTGTTGGTTGGAAAATGTTACCTTTATTTGCACCTTCGGTCATCAATCCACCAAAAAATCCGTAATCACATTCTTTTGATGGTGTAAAATTACCGTTGTAATATGGCGCGGACCGATAAAAAAATGAATTAGTGTCTGTGTTAAAATACAATGGTCCACAATTTTTCTTATCTGCCGAAAAGATACCAGTACCACTACTTCGGTCACCACAAAACTTGTAACGTTTTACTTCATTATTACTATTATAAAAAGTTTTCTTTTGAAACGATGGCATATATAACGTACCGTTAATCCAACTATTTTGAAACATATGACCAACTACACCTCTACATGCTCCAAACATAAATCTAAATCTAGTTCTCCACTCAAATAATAATGGGTAGTCGATAGTAAACAAACTTATAATTAAAGGGTTATCTACAAAAACATAACAACCACCAACAACCCTATCGGCATCTTTTTTAGTACATGGGTTCGAAACACCAAAAGTGTCTCCCTCCCCCTCGTAACAATCAAGAGGTACTAATCCTTGACAAGTAAAACTATCTAATACCCCTCCTGGTAGTTCATCAGAATCGGGGTCCGCCTCGAAATCCCCTAATCCTCCTGACGAATCACTAGACGAATTTTGTGAACCTCCACCCACTAAATTACTTTGACCGTTATCACTAACATTCCAATAAGCAAATGTTTCATTTAACATTAACGGAAAATCCTGATATTGTCTTAAATCAGGGTCAAGACCCGTATCTCTATACGATGAAGTGGGTAACCTATCAGACCTGAATATTAATTGAGTTTCATCATTCATCTCAATGGTTGGTGTATTATTATTTAGTACTAATGGGTCATCATTTAACCAATATGATGGTGCAATAGTATATCCCCTATCATTAGTCGAGTTAAAGTTTATAAGCGTATTTGGATTACAATCTGTCCACTGATATGATGCTCCGTCAATACGTCCCTGACCAAGAATATTTTGTGGACCTCTACTAACTGACAAAAAGGTTCTAACTCCACTTCCTTGTGCCGGTGGGTGTGCTGGAGTACTTAGGTAAGAAGTGACAGTCATACCATCTGGAGAACCCATAGGGCCGACATTGGGTACTGCTGAACCTAAGTTGTTACCCCATTGTTCACCTAGTGATGAATAATATGCAAATGCTGTAGTATCAAACGATTTAAATGAATTCATTAAGTTTACACACCAAGTACCTAAACCACCTACGTTTCCAGCAGTGTTTTGTGAACTAATAACTGTTAATTCAAATTGTCCTGTCGCTGATACATATGAATTTACAGTACCGATTATATAATTTGCATCATTCAAAGATACTTTTACAATTTGTCCTGAGACATATGGTAAATTTGTAGCTATTGATAATGGACCAAGAGTTGCTCCTGGACTTTGAGGTAAAAGTATGGTTTGTGAACTACAATACTCATACAATGAACTATTTTCAGGTGGCGTAAACAAAAAAGGACTATGAAATAATTTATCATTAGTATTACCACCCGCAGTCGAATTATTAAATCGGCGAGTACCTGATGTAACAAGGTTAGAATAGTGTCTTTCAGGAGCATAAAACCCACTTGCCTCATCAGTCGGACCAATAGGTATATTGGGGAAATAGTCACCCTCAAAATTATATTCAGAAATTAAATTACTATACACTGGCTCACCATACATACGGGAGACATTAAATTTCATCTTTTGTCTTGGAGAATAAGGGTCAACACCTTTCGATAAAAAATATATTTTTAAATTTTTATATTCTGCGTAGTAGTCTAAAGGTCTTAATGGGGTAATAATTTGGGTATCTGTCATCCCAAAGGACTGTCTACAGGTAAACTCGACTCTTTTATCTATCAGGTAATTCCATAATATTGACTTAGTTAAGTAATTACTACCCGCACCCGACATAACATCCATCGCATCCCCTATAGTAATACTACCAATTACTTGATGATACTCGATACCCATTTTAAAATTATATGACATACCTGAATTAGGTGAGTAGAGGTCCATATCGACATATTGAACACTACCGTCAGGTTTTATATACGTTAATCCATTTGGTGCTTGAACATACGCCGAAGGATTTGAAACCATAGACCCTGTTATGCTTTGGTACCCGTATTGATTAACTGTTAAACCACTATTATTAACGTTTTCATCAGGTATAAGTTCAGGGTCAACAAAACTTAATAATTGACCATTATCCATGTCAACTTGACCGTCAGTAACCATTATAAGTGGCATATCCTCATATCGATTTCTAACATTTGTCACAGGAATCGTATCAGGGACACCAATTGTTGATAATTGGTCATTTATAACATCAACCAACATACGATTCGGCATATAGTTTTGAGTACCATCACTTAAAAAATCAAAATATCGTTCCCTCTGATTCATTAAGTTTACCGCTTGAGGTAATGTTACGTTATACACCATTCGAGCAACTGGACCACCAACAGCGGGGTCATTTAAAGAAAAGGGGCTTTTATACCACCTATTACTAGGGTCAGTAAAACCACCACCCGTTAACTCAACATCGGGGTCATATCCTGAAAACATAACCATATTATAATTTTCCGCCACACCGCTTCCATCACTATTACCGTAACAAACGTTACAAGGACTTTGGGCACCACCACTAGGGTCACAGTATATTGGTTGTTCATAAGCCCCAATACTTACAAAATCCGCTAAATTACTTTCGTTATTATTAGCTAATAAAATATCCATATCATCAAGAGTTTCACTCTCAGCTGGTGGCATATTAATGTCCTCACAAGAACAAGCTTCACAATCAGGATAAGTCATCATTGGTAAAGTTAACCTCTTAAATGGGTTGTCTTTAGATAGTGGAGTAATGGTTTCTTTTTTACAGTCACTTTTCTTTAATTTACTACTAAGCCACGCAACAACCTTACAAATACCGTAAACTAATTTATTTATTATCCAAAGAACCAAATTAATAATAACCCTAAAAATTGGATACAATAAAGCTAATACGTGCATTATAGGTAAGATAACAACTATAACCGGAGTCACAATCGTTAATAATATATTAAATAGAAAATATAAAAAATCAAAATTTCTTTGACCGTCATTAGTAGGAAACTTATTATTCTCACTAGCGCATGACTTATCTAAAATTTCTTTTATACCGTAATGAGACGCCCGATTTATACCATATTTCCAACGGTCGATATGTGCTGCGGTAGTATATACTTTATTAAATCCAAATAAATAAAAGGTGTCTTCACATTTTATAGCCGAATCTTTATCATAGTAATCATCCCAATTTAAAGAAAAGGAATAAGATTTATTACGATTTTCCCAAGTACCCCCGTAGTTGCTGTTTGGGCTAGTACTACCCGTCCAATGTTCTTTTATATTTGGAACTAAGTAATTTGCCCTCATTATTTGACTTTGTAACCCCGCCTCATTTTGCCATTTAATTTTAAACCTATATTTAGATTTAGTCGGAATACCTATTGTCGGGTCAACTGAAATAACTCTTTCACCAAATTCATTAGTGGTTATATAATCTAAATTCATTGGTATATCTATTAACCAAGCCCCATTGTCGTCTATAACATTACCTCCGTCCTCTAACTGATATTGCTCAAGTACGGGGTCACCATTTTCATCTTCTTGTATGGTATGTCTTATGGCTAAAATTTCACCAGGACCAGCCACCATATCACATAAATTACCCGTATCTTTTTTAGGTCGACAACTTGACTTAATGTATTCATCATCGTTTGATGATGATATAGAACCCATAAATGTTGAATGTGGTATTATCTCAATTCCTTGGTCGGCTAAATCAAAATCTACCCTTGTAATTCCAACGTCACACATGTCATCTTGACCCCAAAATGAACTAACATCTATGTCCTTTATTTCATGAACTATCTGAGGTAGTGAGTCAATGTTTTCCGAATCCTTAAATAATTGACCATTGAATTGTGATTTTACTCCCCTACCCATCCTTATTAAATCAGAAGGTCTTAATGAAAACTCACCCATATTAGATAAGTCTAAATCCATAATTATTTTTTGACTACCTAATGGAACCCCCACTATCATAAAATCCCCCGACTCATTAGTTCTTACAGAATACTTATAATACTTTTCATAAACCTGTAGTACTTCTTTACGTGTTAACACATCATCGACCGTTGGAAATGTTCCTGTAGCATTATGACCATAATACTCGTCCTCATAGGGTAAAAGATTATAACGATACCCATCCTCATTTTTAGTGGTCGGCGTCTTATACGGATAAAGTGTGGATATTATTGGGTCTTCCTCATCTACACTATCTAAAGGTATGAAAATAGAGATATGAGCGTTAGGTATACCTAAACCCCCATTGGCGATTACACGACCAACCACTACACCGTAGTTAGCACAGAACTGCGTATATAGGTCTTCTTGTCTTAATTTTAAAGACAGAATTTCCAAAGAATCAAAATCTTGGTCAATTTTAATATTAATATTTCTATCAACACCAGGTTCTGTTCTTATTCTAATAGATTTTGGCATAATTAGTTTTTAAGATAAATAGTTATTCATCCTAATTTTAATTTGATTTTGTCAAAAGTATATGGATAGATTTAAGAGAAGTCGACATTTTTGAGTGACTTAGCTCTTACTTTAATATCGTTATTAGGAAAACGAATTTGATATACTTGATTTGGTTGAGCGAAAATGGTGTCGTCAATTAACTGTATTTGTTTTGTTTGACTATCAGAATATCTTTGAGATGTTTGTGAATTAGAGTATCTACCCCCAACTTTCCCAAAAACCTTTAAGTCTGAAAGTGATATAACACCAGGAATATCTTGAACAATTCTCCTTACATCTGAAACATTAACATTCTCACCTAATTGTTGTTTTTGAGGTGAGAAATAACTATCAATAGAATTAATAATATTTGTAATAATTTGTCCTTGATTCTGAGTGGAGTCCATAACGACCGATAAATCAAACTCCAAATCGACTACATTCGCACTTGATATGGATATATAATCATTTATCATACGATAATGTGATAAGTAATTGGCAATATTTTGTTTTAACGTATTAGATACTGTTTCAGTTAGTTTACCCTGAGTATCGTATGAAAGAATTTCAATTTTTATTTTATTGTCTTCCTCAGTAATCGCCGCTTTAGCAGGTGCTCCGTACCTACTTGGCATTGTCCTTACTAATGAATTATAATCATTTACAGTGACCGCTCTTTTTTGTGCCGCAAAATTAAATGATACCATATTTCTTACTTCATCTGTAGTTGGTAAATTACCACCACCAATTGCCGCAGTAACATTAGTAACCCTTAAACTTTCAATTACATTTTGGCTAATTGTACTTGACGGCCCATTTACATCAAAATATGTTGTACCAAATTGAGTTAACACATCAACCCCAACGTTAGAAGCCTTACCTCCGCCGACTCGATATTGTACAAATAACGTAGTATTTGCTCTAACAGTCACACCTAACCCAATATTATTTTGATAGTTTGATAGAGTTAATGGAATACCTGTCCTCGTAAATTCTTGTAATTGTTCTTCAGGAGTAGTGGTACCACCACCAAAATTTATTTTACAATAACCTTCGGGAGTATACTCTGATACAAATCTAGTTTCAGACTCAATATATTTACCAACCTTAATACCTGGTTGGTCAGATGGTTTAGTTGGGTCTTCAACAAAAATTTTAGCCTCCGCTAATGAATCGACTTCATACCACTTATTAGATGAACTTATAAATTCATCATATGTGGGCGGCGATTGGTAATTAACACCATCTTTTTGTATTAAAGTGGTAATACTAATAACATTCTTTTCAGGTAAAAAGAATTCAAAAAATGGTCGAACATCATTATTACTAATAACTTTTTTAAACGTTTTAGTTAAACCATTAACCACGACCTCTCTTTTAGTCATAGTATAATTTATTAAACGATTATTTGCATCAAAATTTGGTATCTTAGTACGATTTGGGTAACCCTCACTATTATATTGTGAACTAAACTCAATATCATTAGGGTTTTCAAATACTTGACCTCCACCAATAAACTGTGAACCAGCTCTCATTGTACCCAAATATCTTTCATCTTCTTGGTCACCTAAAGCAGGAACGGTTATTGATACGTCAACTAACGCTATAGATGGTCTATTACCCGGTATTTTTAAACCATATGTTCTAGCAATATTATATATTGAGGACTTTTGTTGTGCGTATTGAAGTACGGTCTCTTGTATACTACGGTCCATATGGTAATGTAAGTTATCACCAATTGCGGCATTTAAATCCATAAACACTGAATAAATGGACGCATCATTAAAGTTACCTATTAAATCAGGGTAATATTGTTGAGTATAATTTATCAGTTCCTGTCTTAAGGATTGAAAGTCTCTATCTGTGTATGAAATTTTACGGTTAGCCATATATTATTAAATATTTATAATCACGAAATCTTTTGATGAAAATGTACCACTAACAATTGTATAGTCAATTCTTAACTTTGCAGTGTACTCAACCGCACTATCGCTAGCCACTCTAAAAACTTGACCACCTAATTCATCATAGTTTATTTCACCGGGTAAAGGTTCAGTCTCAACATAAGGTTGAATTGAGATATCATTTATTTGTAGGTTGGGTATGTACTTATCTACGGCCTGTCGGACATCAGCCTTTATTGCGTCGAATGTTGGTCCGTCCATTGGTTCAAAAATAAACTCATAAATACGAGTACCAAAATCGGGTAAATAATACCTACTACCCTTTCTAGTTAATATTAAATGCAGTAAATCAGCCCTAATCTCCTCATTAGTTGATTGAGTCAATCTAAGGTAGTCTCCTTGTAAACTATCTCTAAAAGGAAAAAATACTCCGTATGTTTTACCGTCTGCCATATTTCATAAATATAAACACAGATTATTTTATCTAAATATAAAAGAAAAAAGGTTAGACGAATCCAACCTTTTTATATGATATCCCTATATTTTATCCCTTAACCTTCACATGCAACACATTGTAAATCATTTAAATTTAATTTTTTTCTAGCAAATGCTTGCGCTGAATTCATTGAATGTTGATAATATAGTGTTTTTACCCCTAACTTCCATGAGTCAATAAGTAACTTATTTACGTCTTTAGTCGGCATTTCAGGTGAAACCATTAGATTTAATGACTGTGATTGGTCTATATAGTCCTGTCTTATTGCCGCTTGATTAATAATTGATGATTGATTAATTTCTGCAAATGTTCTAAAAACATCTTTTTGTTCGTCACTTAAAAAATCTAAATGTTGTACCGAACCATCTCCCTTTTTAATACTGTCCCACGTATCTTTATTATCCATATTCATAGTACCTAACAATTCTTTTAATACAGGATTTTTAATCGTAACCTTCATTTTCGCAACGTCTTTAACGTAACAGTTAGACCAAATAGGTTCAATAGATTGTGATACTTGACCAAGAATAAACGCTGAAGAAGTAGTTGGTGCAACTGCGTTAAGTGTAACATTTCTTCTACCATAACCTTTTAGATATTCAGGCTCCCCAAATATCTCAGCTAATTCTTCTGACGCCTTGTATGATTTATCTTTAATGGTTTTAAACACCTCAACATTAAGTTTAGCGGTTTCTCTTGTGTCAAATGCCAACCCCTTTGATTGTAAAAGTGAGTGCCAACCTAAAACACCTAAACCAAGCGCTCTTTGTCTCTTAGCGAAGTTATAAGCCTTTTCCATATAAAGAAACGCCATTTTACCTTCTCTGGTACCATTGTCTCTTAATTCCTCTAATTTATTACAATACTCAGTAACTACCGCATCTAAGAAATAAACCATAGTTTCAACAGCATCTGTGTCTTTCCACTCATCGTAGTGTAACACATTCATTGAAGATAATACGCAAACGAATGATTCGTCTTCAGAGTTATGTAGAGCTATCTCAGAACAAAGATTAGAGTTATAAATTTTAGCCCCTTTATCTTGGTAAACTTTAGGCGCATTATTGTTCATAGTGTCATGGAACATAATATATGGGTAACCAATTTCACCCCTTCTTTGGATTACTTTTGCCCATATTTTTCTTTTCTCGTCATCACCCGCAATCATTTCTTCCATAAATTTATCAGTCACTGTAACTGCGTGTGTTAAATCTTGAATTGAAGCCCCTTCTGTTCCAATCTCTAAAAACTCCATAATGTCTGGATGTTCAACAGGTAAGTAAGGTGAGAACCTACCTCTACGTGTCGCCCCTTGTGAAATATTATCCACGACACTTTGAAAAAGATTCATAAAGTGGACCGCTCCTGGCGCATGTCCGTTATCAGTTATCTTAGCTCCACGACCACGAATGTTACCGAAATACCCTGAAGTACCTCCACCCATTTTACTCATCTCACCAACCTCAGCCTGAGTAAATAGAATTGACTCTATACTATCACTGACATTAGAACCGAAACAACTAACAGGTAACCCTCTTTCTTTACCAAAATTTGCCCATACTGGTGATGATAGTGAATACCACCCTTTACTCATATAGTCGTAAAATTTATCGGCGAACCCTTCTTTACCTAATAGTTTTTCTGCATGTTCCGCAATTGTTTTTATTCTATCTAAAGGTTCCTCACCCTCACTCAAATAACCTCTACGAAGAAACGTAACTGATTCTTCATTAATCCAATTAAATGGTTTTCTATTTTTCATATTATTATTTTGTTATTGTTTTTAAAATAAATCGTTAGATGTTATCGATTTTTGTTTTTTACTGTAATTAATACTTCTTTTATTAAAAAAGTCAGTATGTTTTGTAGTTAGAATTTCATCATCAAACCATTCTGTGGTCTCCAATAAGGTTTGATTAATTTCAAAAATACTATCAACACCTATAGAATTCAAAGATACGTTAAATCTATGTTTAATGAACTCCATTGTTTGTTTTTTAGTTAAAAATTCTAAATCACCTTTTTCGAAAATCCAATTAACTACTTCAGTCTCCGCTTCATAAGCCTCTTTAGTTGCGATAACTAAATCTTCAACTAATTGTGGTGTCCACCAATCAGGGTTTTCTTTTTTAATTAAATTAACTAATTCAAACCCAAATTCCGCATGGATATTCTCTTCTTTAGATGTTGCCTCAACTGCGTTACTAATACCTTTTAATTTATTTTTATGTTTATTAAATGACATAATAACTAAAAATTGTGAAAATAGTGATACGTTTTCAACAAACATTGAGAATAACACTATAGACTCAAAGTATTCTTTATCATCGACTGATTTAGAGTTTGAGATAGCCTTTTCTAAGTATTTAATTCTTCTTCTCACTTGTGGAACCTCTAACAAATTTTCAAATTCCCCATTAAGACCTAGTAATTGAATTAGGTGTGAGTAAGCGTCCGCATGTCTCACTTCCGATTCAGCAAACGTAGCCCCTACATTACCAATTTCAGGTTTTGGCATTCTTTTATAAATGTCCCCCCAAAACGATTTAACTGCGACTTCAATTTGTGAAATCGCTAACATAGCTCTTTCAACTGCAGACTTTTCTTTTTCATTTAAATGTACTTTATAGTCTTGGATATCAGACGTATAGTTAAATTCTGTATGTACCCAATAGGAGTGTCTAATTGCGTCCACATATTCATTTAAGTTTGGGTACTCGTAAGGTTTAAGATTAGTTCTTTTTGAAAAAATGTTAGGTCGATTTTTAGAACGATAAATAATATATTCCTTCGCAACATCATTAAGTCCATTATCCATTAATTTGTTTTCAACCATATCATGGATTTCATCAACATTGGGAACCCTTTCTTTATTACCTCTGAAAAGACTTTTAGTCGTGAGTCTAGCAATTTTTTCAGTCATACTCTCGTCTACTTTATCTATACTTTTCATCGCATTTAAAATAGCCATTTCAATCTTTTCAGATTTAAAAACTACCTTATCTCCACTTCTCTTTATTACATAACGAATGTCTTTACTGACACTATCAATTAGATTGTCCATATATTATTGTTTTTAAAAAATTTTATATTTTACTTTCCCTTTGTTTTCTCTTTTGTAGTAGTTCTTGAATACGTACTTTGTTTTTCTCTTCTTTTTGTTCTTCCATACCTAAGAAGGTTACACTACTATCCGTATCAATTTCTATCATTTCGTTATCGAATTTGCAATTTTCAAATACAATACCATCTTTACCAATTCTTGATTTGGTAATCGCTATTGTTGCTAAATTCATTTCTTTCTGCTGTAGGGATTTAGCGATAGAAATAATAACGTGACCTACTTGGGCCTTTTTAATTGAACCACCCATTTGGTCTGTGGTTACAACTTCAGAAGATATTGAGGAGCGATTCCCTTGAGTTGCCGTCCAACCCGCAATATCTAACTCATGACACATGGATTCAAATCCTCTCATAACCGAACCTTCACTTTTCCATTCGTCTCCTAAGTTCTTATCAGGAACTATACAATCAATATAATCCACCACAACTAAATCTAATTTAATTCCTTCAGCAATCATCTTACGTATCTGATTCTTTATCTGATTCATCGTTAATGTATCTGAAGGTAACTTTTTTAGTATAAGTCTGTTAGGTGCATTTTCTTTAATTTGTTTAACTTTTTCTAAAACTTCTTCTCTTTGTAATGACAAATTATCTGGTGCGATTTTTGTCCACATAGTAAAGTGTTTTCTTTGTATAATTTTAGGGTTATCCTCAAAAAATATTTGTAATACGTTATAACCTAAGTTAAATGCATTATTTGCAATTTTACTAAGAACTGTGGTTTTACCAACACCTGTCGGAGCTAGAATAACACCAATTTCACCTTTTGCTAACCCACCTTTCAATAAGTTATCTATACCAGTTATCCCTATAGGAATTGGGTGTCTAAAATCGTCATCCAATACCTCATCTAAATTAAAAAAAACATCCGCAGTTCCCGTATCAACTTCACCAACTTGTAAAGCTTCTCTTACCATTTCTTCTAAATGGTCATAAGATTCAAAATCACCTTTATCGATAATTTTTTGAGCTTTAGTCATTACCTTCTGTAATTCTTGTTGTTTACAGAACTTTAACGCCTTTTCTTGAACGTATTGGTATCCATCATCAGGTGCGTCTATTACTTGAGTAATCATATCTAAGACCATTTTTTGGGCCATAGGTGACGTAACTTCAGATTTAGTGATTTGTTCGAGTGTTGAGAATGAAGGAGCGTGTTCATATTTGTGATAATACTCCTTGGTCATCTGCATGATTAACTTAAAATATTGATTGTCAAAGTACTTAGGTTCCAACACATCTACAATAGAACTTGCGAAATCCTTATAAAGGATAATATTGTTAAGTATTTGTAATTGAAATGTATTACCGAGGTAACCAAAATTCTTTTCTTTTGACATATTTTTTTGAGTTTTAATCTGTGTTTGTAAATTATAAATATGGGTGAATTAGTGAATGCTTCATGTACTTGTAAGTTAAATTTTCACTTGAGAAAGTGTCAGTTAACTCGCGAAGTAACTTTTTTAGGTGTGGGCGTACGTCCACAGTGTATCTAGTCTTAGGTGGGTATAATTTAGCATCTATAATTCTATGACAAATTGTCTCATCTCCTATCTTAAGGTAAATGTTAAAATGTTCGTCACCTTCAGTATTTGATGTTTCTAACAATTCAGGATTGACCGTTATTTGACCAATATTTTCTGAAAGGTAGTTACACGATTTGATTTTCAAATCTTCCTGAATTACTTCAGACGCATTTCTGATTACCTCATAAAGCTCAACACTCCCTCTAGCCTTAGGGTTATACCCTCTAACATTAAAGTACCTCTGTACAACAAAGTTATCATTTAGAGTCATTAAGAACTCTAATTTGGTTGTTTCTGTTTTTTCTTTCATATTAAACGTTTTTTAGTTTTAAATCTTCTTTTTTCTTTTCTTGTTAATTTCATAAAAGGGGTTAAAAATTCAACCCACGCATTATCATGTTTTGGTAGATACTTAAAAATTCCATCACTCATCATCATTCTCATTAGGTTTTTATATCCTCTACCATCAGGGTCTAAATTTTCTGTATGGTACTGTTCAATAATCACTTTTGAGTCCTCGGTTAATAAAGGTTGAGACAAATCTACGAGTTTTTTATTGATTATAAAAAATTCTTCACCATAAATCCCTCTTTTTGTTTTTCCTGAGAGTAAATTTTGTAGTGCTCGATTGTCTTTATCAGTTTTATGTAGTTCCTCTGCATGTTTTAAAATATCATCAATAGTTACGACACTATCAACTATTTCGGGAAATAACTTAACAAATGTTTTTTCACCCATATATCTGATACCATCAATATTATCTGATTTATCACCTGATATGATTTTAAAAGTTGATATGTTCTGATGAGGGATTGAGATATCTTTTAAAGGGACTAAATCTCCATTTCTAAGGGTTATCTTCTTCATCGGTTGGTACACTTCCACTTTATCGGAGATAAGCTGTGTGAGGTCCTTATCTGAAGAATAGATAGTCTTATATTCGTCTTCAGATATTTGACAGTAATATGCGATTAAATCATCACTCTCAGTGTTTTTAACAGAAACTTGTCTGATAAACATTTCTTCAAGGTATGATTTAACTTGTTGTACCTGCCACTCGAACGATTCCTTTTTAGATTCGTTTAATGTCTGTTTACGATTTCCCTTATATTCTGGTGAAATAAGTTTTCTTTGGGATGAGTTATTTTCCCCATCCCAAAACACAATGACTTTATCATGATTGTGTTCATTAAGAAACTTTTTGATTGTATTAACGAAATGATATAAACCTCCAATATGTTTTCCGTCATGGTAGAAATCTCTTACCCCATGAAAACCTATTTTAAATAAATTATTTCCGTCAATTAATAATGTTTTAACCACTTTATTTGTGTTAAATTGTTACTGTTCTTTTTTTTCCTCTTCTAACTTAAAGTCACCTTCAATTCCGATAACCTCTTTCCAATACTCAGATTGCTCACCTTTGTATTTTTCAATTGATTTTTTTTCCTCAGTACTTTCTTTACCCGCTAAGAATCCGTGAGGGGTTACAATTATTTTTCCGTCCGCATATCCTAATCCATTGATGTGATTTTTCATTACCGATATTTTTGTTCTAGACGCGAACTTTACTTTTCTTTTGTTCTTAACTGCAGATATAGTGGTAGTACCCGCATCTTTTTGATTACCAAATAAGAAAACTAAAGAAGAATTTAACCAAATCGCTTCACCTCCTTTGCTCTTTATCTTAGGTTGCCCAAATGGGTTATCAGGAAGTTGTACCCAAGGTTGATTAACAATTAATAAAGTATTCTCATACTTAGAATCCGCTCTACGTGAGCCCGAAATTCTTTGGTTGATACCCATACCTATCTTATCCGCTAATGTAGATGCGTTATGCATTTTACCACCTTTACCGTCAAAAGTCATTTTACATGGTACTGAACCTACTGAATCCCATAAGAACAATAAGTCATAGTCTAATTCACCTTTAGACTGAGCGTCTAATAATTCATTAATAAAGTCAGTTATTTGTTCTATATAATTAAAATTATTATTAAAAATAAAGAATCCGTCCCAATCTAATTCACCTGTTTCCTCATCAACTACTTCATCACACTCGAAACCCATAAGTTTTGCGTGTTCAAAAGACCATTTTTGTTCCGTAATAATGAATACAGGTAATATACCTTTTTTCTGTGCATCTACTGCCGCTTTTACTAACGCAGTTGTTTTACCCGTATCTGAATGCCCTAAAAACATATTTAAATGACCTATTGCTGGTCCAGGTAATCCAACAGCATCTAAGAAATCCTCACCCAAATCAAAAAACCTTTGTGGTTTGTATTTTGCGGATGTAGAAAATTTCTTTTTTATACTACTAAAATCTTTTTTCTTTATTGCCATATTTTTTTTTAAATTGATAAAAATGGTGACAACATCACTGTCGTCACCATCATCATATTAGTTGTTATTAAAATGGTAAGTCTGTGTCTACACCCATTTTTGATTGTGGGTCAGTAGTCTCCTCAGTTTTAGTTGATTCATTTGAACCACCTAAGACTACTTCAGAAGAGTCATCACCATATACGTACTTCTTTAGGTCACTACTCCATACAGGTGTTTCACCTCTTGAAATAGCCTCTAAATACTCTACGGGTTTCTGTGCATAAACATCTTGCCATGTTAACTCATTAGTCATCCATTCTTTCATTTGGGACTCATCCGTATGAATAGGACATGGGTCATCATACATAACCGTTTGCACTACAGTGTACTCAATACCTTTAGGTGTTTTTGCCTTTGATAGTTCGACCATCAAGTCACGTCCCTCATTAGCGTCGGTCACATCACCCTTTGCTTTCCAAATCGGAATAATTTTATCTAAGATACCTTCTTGTTTGTAATTATCTTTAAATCTCCAAAATTTAGGTCCGTGGTCCTCATTATCTCTGTCGATAAGTTTTACAATGTAAAATTTACGTGGACGATACTGCCTTGCTAAATCTTTATCGGATTCTTTACCTGTTGAGATTAGCTCTTCGTAAACCTCAGTAAGAGGTGAACGTTCTCCGTCATTTTTTCCTGGGTCGTAAAGTTTTGTCCATTTACCATCAATCTGTACCTCATGATACCACACTTCTTTAAAAGGTGATGAACCGTCAGGTGTTGGTAGTATACGTACTCTTTTCTGTCCCGAACTCGTACCTTTTGGTAAATAAGTCGTGAAATAACGTTTTAACCTATCTTCTTGAGAGATAGATTGTTTTCCTGTGTTTGATTTTGAAGTATTTTGCTCATACTGAGCCAATACCGCGTCTAATGCATTTGCCATAATTTTTCTTTTTTCTCTGTTATTATTTATTTATCGTTTACTCAATTATAATATAACAAAGAAAGTCATTAAGTCAAATAAAAAAAGACCATTTAGAATGGTCTTTAATTTTTATTTATAAACTTTATATAATATGTAAGGGGTATTAATATTCTTGTTCTAAAGGTGCGTCAAACGAATCTTTAATATCTCTATCTGAATAACTTTCTACTTCATCAGACGTTAGTACATATTCATTTTTACCTGTCTTTTCCATATCAGGACCTTTGTCCATAAAGAAATCTGTTAACTTTTGATTATATGGGTAACTATCTAAACTTCTTAATTGTAACTTTTCTTCAGGTGATTTTTGACGATATTTTTCAACTTTATCTTCTAAACTATTAATTTTAACTAATATTTTATCCATATCAGATAATTTAGAAGTAAGGTCATTTAACCTATCCATCATACTATCCATATACTCCTCTTGTTTAGCTGACATATCTTTTTGAGTCGTAACTAAATCAGTTATATCTAACTCTTCTGTCCCACTCTCTTCTACATCTGAATCAGATGAAGGTTCACCAACAACTTCAACATCTGGGTCAGACTCAACATCGACAGGTTGTACATCATCAATCTCAAGTTCAGGACTATCTAAGTCAAGTTCACCACCTTCAATCGGCTCAGGTAAGTCAGTTTCTTGCTCAGTAATATATTTGTTAATATTATTATATTTACTTATCTCTTCTAATATTTTCTTATCTACAGACATTTTGTATATTTTTTTAACCGTTTAAGAGTGTCTTTACACCATGAGGTGTTTCAACTCTTAAAGTCTTATTTAGTTTCATTGAGTTATCGACCCTTTCAATAAGTCCGTCTCTCATTCTTACGGTATAACAATCTCCGGTGTCTAAATCACAAACTTCTTTGTAACCGTTACCTGTATTTTTTTCAGTTATTCTAGTGTCTTTTGACAAAAACTGGTCTAATAATGCTTTAGTATCCATAATCTTTTATTTATAAATATACGATAAATGTTCTTTTTCTTAAATTAACTTCGATTCCAAACATTTATTTTGGCTTTAAAAACCGCTTCCGCCGTATCAAAAAGTTTTTTTGACTCAGTATTCGTTGTTAAATCATGGTTTACTGATGCGATAATTGAATCATCTATATTACTACCTGCGGTTAATTCTTTATCTAATGTAGTAAATCTAAAGGTATAATACCATAAGTAAGCAAAAGTTTTAGGTAAGTTACCATTAATTGTCGTATTAACTAAAAACGCATCAATTATTTGTTCGTACTGTGAACATACTTGATTCATAAACGTAATTGAATCTCCTGGCGATTTAAATGAAAGATAAGGAATTGCATAATCACTATCATTAACACACACTTGTTCTTCAAAATTAATTGTCCATCTTGCATTTTCTTTAAGATTTTTTAGGTTGAAGTGATTATTATTAATACTAACTACATTACTTCCTTTACCATTTTCAACATAACCAACACCGAAAATAAATTGTTTTACATTATCGTTAAAACTACTACTTCCGTCAATTAAAGTTTTAAATTTAGTTTCAGTGATACTTTTTCGTGTAATATCAACATAAGGTTTACTAACTTTTTGTACTGCAACACATTTTTGATTGTCAGCGATTTGTGTTTTCGCTCCACTCTTAGTAGAACTATTTTTGATATCTGTGGACCTAGTAACGGTATCCGCAGTAGAACCTTCGAGAGTCGGTATTCTCCTAACTTCTGATAAGTAATTTTGTACAATTTCTCTATTTACGCTCGATATTAAACCGTCTGGCATTTTTAACGAATATTTTGACATTCGTACACCCTCAAAAGTTGTTTGAAAGTCTCTTGTGGTTATGTCATGAGTAACACTAGTAATTAAATAAGGTCCATAAAACATTGGTACGTATCTTAAATTAAAATACATTGTAGGTTGAATCATAACATTACCCATAGAAGTAACACTACAATTATAACTAGACGCCTTATAAAAATTATATAAACTTACGGACTGTTGTGCTACTTTTTGTCCTTCGGCCTGTGACCCCATATCTGCGAGTATCTGAAATGTTGGTGCAATATTTTTTCTTTGGGACATATCAATGTTAATTGCTTTAAATATACTTTGATTTTGTACACCAAAATCCACATTGAACGCAACAACTTTATTTCTATTTGAAAAGTTAGTAACTCCATCTTCAGAGGCTCTAACACTATTTTGTGATGGTATTGAGATATCAAAAGAGTCATCACCATATAAGTAATTATCGTTTTCCGGTGACGTATTTATTTTTTCGGCGGGTTTACCAACATATATAGCCAATAATTTAGGTTCAGATGTATGGGTATCTACCTCTAAAAATGTTCCAAAAGTATTATTCGCAATATCACTAAAAGCCGGATTAGGCATACCCTCCTTAACTCTTTCATTCCTACCATAGAAATTAGAATAAGATGGTGTCGGCATAAAGATAAAATTATTTTTTTCTAAAATACTCCCTATTAAATCCAATACACTTGTTTGTGCTAAATTACTTTTTAGAAACCCCCTTAATTGATTAATATCAATAATAACTTTATCCCCGATAGGTCTATTAGCCTTATCTAAAAATAAAAATTGTTCAAATAATGTTTTATTTTTAACATCTTGTCCAGATATCCACCTATCATTAAAATTTTTAAATGTTTCCCATAGTTCGGTTTTTAAAGCTCCACCTTTATCGTCTAACTTAGAAATTCTCGATTGAGTATTATTTACTTTAACTGTCGGTAACGTTTTATTTAAACTTGTAAATATTTGATTTAACATGTCATTTTGAAATGTGACTTGTTCAGACATGAAAGCATCAAACGTTTGTTGAAAATCACTTTTTGTTAGATTATTGTTCTCCATTTTTTGTGTCACAAAAACTTTAATTATTTGTGACAAATCTCTCACATTTTCTTTAGTGAATTGGATATCCATGGTTGGGAAAAAATCAGTTATGAATGAACCATTATCACTATACATTAAATCAAAATCATCATAGTAACCAACACGTAAGTATAACTCATCCCAAGCTTCAGGTGACGCTCCTTGACTACCAGCTAATGTCGTGGCATTTGTTGCGGTAGGGACAGAACCCTCCCTATAGTAACTAAAATCAATTGGGTCTATTGGAATAATACTTTCGACAGATGAGAAAGAATCGAAGACCCTTCTATTAAACCTTCCAGGGTTACCTATTTTTAATATAACATCCTTTTCTTGTATTGCTGTTTTATTTAAATTAACAAACTGTTCCATCTGTTTATCAGAAATACTTTTAACATCATTTATTGAATTATTTGTCAGTTCGGGCTTATCTACAATTAATAAACTTTTCATCACCTTTTCAATATTATAATCGTATTCTACGTTAAATGACCCTAAATACTCATCATCATTTGGTGTTGTTGGGTTAAAAACTATATCTTCATAGTCCTTATCTTTTTTACAAAAATTTAAAAAGTGTTTTTCAAATTCATCTAACATCTCTTTAGAGAAGATAGCAAAAATTTCCTCAATAGATTTATATGCTCTGTCATTATCCTTATTAATAACATTAAAGGCATCTTGTTGGGTATCTCCCGTATCAATAACTTTAATATATTGAGTTGTTTTAGGTTTTCTTACCCACTCATTATTATAGTAACCATAGTGAGATGATGCCCACAACGACCTAACATTACCGTTTTGAATAGATTTATTGTTGATATCTATATTTTGAGTTAAGTGGTTTTGTGAGTTTAGACACTCTCTTTGGGCTTGTGTAAACTTTAAATAACCTGAAGATGGTATTATTAACATCTTAGAATTATTAACTGCGTTTCCTGTATTTCCTGACGTTCCTATCGCGGATAACAATTCAAAAGTAGATAAATTAAAATCAAAACTATTATTACCTTCAATATCAAAGTACTGGTAGTAACTATCATAACTTAAAGTATTAAGTACATTACTTTGGTCATATCCCGCAGGTAAAAAATTACTTTGTGATTTACCTAATTTAAATTGACCCTTATTAAATAAGTCATTTATTTCAGTGTTGGTATACCCCGTTAATGGTGACTTACCTGTAAAGAATTTGTAAGTATCATTCACCACTTTAGGGTAAAATCCATTGCTAGTAAATTGATGATTAAAATTAATAAGTGTACCAGGAAGTGTTGGATTTATTATGTTGGGTATAAGTACTGGAACTATTTCAGTTTTTTGAGGAACATAGGTCGTACTCCCTCCCGTATAGTTTTGTACATCATAAACTTTATTTATATCATTAGTAATTGGGTCATAAGCGTTAACATAATCAAAATCTTTCCATATTCCGTCAAGAATGTCTCCATTACCTATTTTATCTTCTTTATATCTATGCCATATTGAACCATATTTTAATAACCAAAGATATGGTATTTTATGTATCGCAGCAAATTTACTTAGACCCGCGTAAATATTATCACCCCACTTAGTGGTATTGACTCCAGCGTCGCTAGTGTTTTTTGTTAAATATTTTTCGCTAAGTGTCGGTAATGGTAATGAATTAAGATAAATATACCCTAAACCCACATATGGATTTATTACTCCGTTGGTTTCTCCCGACACCCCTTTTAATAATGCATTGGTAAAGTAAGGAGTATTTAATAACGAAGTTGTTTGTATTGAAGTTAGATTATTTGTTGCGGTGTTATAATCAGTACCGTAGTCAATTGGACTTTCCGTTAAATAAAAATCCTTATTTTCTCTATTAAAGTAATAATCTTTAGCTTGAGCATTTGTTTGATATTGTGTACTATCACTATTATTACTAGTGTTTTGATTTGGGTTTGATGGGTAGTTTTTATCGTATTGAAAATAAGTAATAAAGTTATTTTTATATCTTACATCATCAGACGATTGGTCGTCAAATGTGGAAATAGTTTTTTTAAGTACATTAAAACTCATAACATCAGTAGTACTATTCGCCCTATAAATCTCGGATATATCTTTACCTTTAGAAATGTTTTTTTGTAACCAATCAAGATTATTAAATGGATAAACATCCATTAACGTAGTCGCATTTGATGAAGTACCTGTAATATAAGTTTCTAAATCTTTCACGGACTCTGTTGCAGATATTACCTCAACTGAACTTGTGTTCATACTTTCTTGACTATAAATGCCGAAGTCGTTATCTACATAACCTTTTATATAATTTTGAGTATAAATATCTCTAGATTTTCTAGCAAAATAACTACCTTCTCCATTATTAGAAATCGATAATAGGTACTGATTAAAAGTCGATGCGTTAAATTTAAATTCCTTAAAAATCTTCATTAATTCAGGAATGTTCTCCACACCGTCTTTTATATTAGATGATTCGAAATCCGCTAATACATTATATAATGTTTTTCTAAAATTATTATTTCTAATAACTTTACTATAATTCGCCCCTAAATAAGTTCTTTCATATATTTCATAAAAAAATGAGACAAACTCTTCATTTGTATATGGCGCAACATTAAAAGGAAACTCTACAGAGTTTATTCCAATATATTTAGAGACTTGAGTTTCATTACCATAATTTATGTTAATATTAGGTTTATCTTTTTCTAATGAAGCGGTAATATACTCCTCAGTAAATTGTATTTCAGGCCAAAGATTATAGTTCCATCCTTGAAGTTCACTGGTGACATTAGACCCTCCAGGATATGTTAAAGTATAGTTGGTATCATTATTTTCATCCGTCTCTTCAATGAAATATTGAGGCCACGGATAAACTATTTGAGTGTTTTTTAAAGCATCTGACTTACCATCAACTTTTACAGTCTTTAATGATGCTTTAGACGCATCAACACCGAAAGATTTTTCAGGTGGCATAATTGCGGTTAACCTCACTGGATTATCTCTAACGTCCCAAGCCCTACTATGGGTATTATCCATTAATCGATAAAACGCCTCAGCGTTTGCGCAGATTACGGCTAAAACATTATTTATTGTTGGGTTAAACCCTAAACCCACATCTGAGCTTATTATTTTTTTAGCTAACGCTTCGGATAGTTTTGTTTCGATTTCCTCCTTCATTCTCTTGTATGTGGTTTCAATCTTCGCTAATTTAGCTAAAAAACTACCATTTTGAAAATTGGCACCTTTAAACACATTACCAAAGGCAATAAGTACTGAAGGATTATCCGTTTCCTGTAACCCACCGTCAGGACCTACCTTATAACTTTTGGAAGAAACTTTAAACGCCGCCTTAATCTTCCCTTCAAACTCACTTAATTGAGCGTCTGTTGGTTCATTACCATTACGTTTAATATATGTCGACTTATAATCTATAACCTCAGGGTCCGTGATTTCTTGTATTAAATCACTTGTTTTAATATTAACGGCTATTTTTGAAGGGGATGTTTTATCCTCTATAACATAAGTCCCCGGATTATAACCAAATGTAGGATTATCTGTTAGGTACTTATTACCCTCAAGTATAGCGATTTGTAGTTTTGATATCGCAGTTCTACGTCCCTGTTCATCAAGTTCCTTTTTCAAACCATATAAAGTGGTTGCTTTAGTGTCGTTTAAAACATATATAGAAGTTGAGTCAACAAACTCACTAAACCAATTATCGGTAATATCTGGAAAAATACTTCTCCTAAACCTAGAAATTCCCCTTTCATAATTAACAACATTATTTAGAACTGACATATCTTCTTTGGAATACGCTTCCATAACATAACGGTTAAAATACTCTAATCTCATTCTCATCTGATTAAGAGTTATTTCGGGAAAGTCTTCTTCAACTAACCCTTTTGACTTATATAAAGAATAAACTTCTTTAATTTTTTCCATACCTTTAGTCGTATCTATCTTATCTATGGCTACGGTTCCACCCGCGGGTATACCCTTAACATTTTCAAGTTCATAACTTTTAGGGTACATATGTGGTGTAGTATACAAATAATCTAATAACGTGTCCTTTAAGAACGCATGTGACCTTGCAACATATGAAGTTGTTATTCGGTAACTACCGTCTGCCGGGTCAAATCTAGCGTTAAAGTCTTTTAACATTAACTCTAACTTAATAGCTTTACCATAATGACCTTTTACTGTTAATATAAAAATTGGGTAAGGTAAGTTCATAAATATTGAATAAGGTGACTTATCCCCTCTTTCAAATAAAACCCTTCCCTGTACATCGGTCATTTCAATAGTAACTGTAGGTACAAACGCCGGATTCATTTTTATATTAATACGAGTAATACCTAATAATTGAGTATCAACCCCTCTTCCTGAACTAAATATGTCATTTTCACTCTTATTATTTTGTCCAGGCAAAAATTGGTCAGTCCATGTAGAATCGAAATATTTTGGGTCGTCAGATTCTTTACCACCTAAATTAACATTGGGTTCTTTTTGAGTTTGTGGGTTACCTTCCATAAAGTTAACCTTTAGTTGAGCAACACCTACATTTTTAACACTATCCTCATAGTTAGAGCCAATCGCCAATTTTGTTCTCGGAATCACTCTAGCCTCCAAATTGGCGTAAGTTATTAAATTTTCTTGTTTAACATTGCGTTCTTCAACCGTACCGTCAGAATTGACAACTTTATTAGGGTCAACTACTACGACATTATCGTATTCGGTTTCAACATAAACCTTATCATTACCAAAAAATTTATTATCTGCCATAATAGAAGAAATGGTTTTCTACCGCCGCTTTGTAATCCTGTAAAGAATTTGTTAGGGGAAATGGTATAAAAAGTAATGCGTTATCCGGTATATTAGACTCTAAACCACCATACTGTGGATTTGCTGCCAATATTAACCAACCAAAATATGGTGACTCATAAAACTCATAACTTAGTTTATCTAACCTACTACGACCAGTCCTAAAAATATATCTCTTATCTGAAGGCTTTGATGGTATTCTAACGAACGGAACAACTGATTGTTGTCCATTAACTAAAAAGTCAGTATATCTATTCCAATATCTCATAATTAATTAAATGTTACTTTTCCGTTATAAGAGCTTTTTCCTCCCTTGTTTAATCCAGAATACAACTCATTAAAATATCCGTCTTTAACTGAATTTACGTTCGCTTTAGGTACGTTTATATAATAAAATATTCTTTCTTTTTCTTTAGTAAATGGTGAGTAGTCATTAAACTTTCTAACTGAGTTACGTTTACTAAACCTATCTAACTCTCTTTCAGTTTTTCTTTGAACTTTTTCATAGTCCTTTTGTAAGTCATCAACTATATTATTGACATATCTGTCCCACTTATTAATATCACTTAACCTATCATTTAATAATTTTAATATTACATTGTCCTTATCGTTTAGTATTTTTTGATACATAGCATTCATAAATCGAGAATAATATAACCCTTCATCTTGATATTCTATTGAGAATGAATAATCGGACTTAAATGGTTTTTCCACTAATTGTTTATTATCATCAAATATTTGGTTATAAAACTCTTTTAAGTCAGTACTTAAAGTCACCATATCATTTTCCATTTCCTCATAAGTATTATTTGCGTTTTTAGAAGTTTTATCAACATTATCAGTGGCCTCTAATTCCTGTTGTACATTTCTTGCTTTATCCGCAAACCCATCCGTATTAGTCATCACAAAACTTATTTTATCTATCGTATCGATTAAACTTATTTGGTTATTTACCACTTTTGGCATAACACTCATATAATCTGATATATAATTTGGCTTAACTTCATTAATTAAAGAGATTATATTGAATTTATAGAGGTCAATATCTGCGTTTGTGAAATTTTTATTTTGTATCTTTTTTAATAATGGTGAGTTATTATTATTTACGTCATCTATTATTTCATCAAATAAGTTATTTATTTTATTTTGTAACTCATCCTCTTTTGGTTTACCGAATAGATTAGTTCCAGTAGTGGTACCAGTAAACCCATTAGTATAATACCCTAAGGTTTTACCATCTGTATAATTTCTCTCATCAGTAAAGTAAGCCAATCCATCTATAGAGTATGTGTTAGCGACTTGATTAAGTGATTCAGTGATTGAGTTTGCATAATTTTTAACATCTTCAACCGCAGTGGCCATTATCGTTTTATAAGAGGTTTGACCACTAGTGGTACTTTCTGTAGTTGTTGGGTATGTAGTTAATATATTAGTTTTAATAGTACCAATGGTTACACCCTTAGTTGGTATATCTTCATTAGTTGGTCTATTATCTGAACCAAAGGGTACGATACTTTCTATAGATTCCCATATCTCTTGATTTAACTCATCTCTTTGTTCTGTGACTACAGACCTATCATCATAAACTTCAGTATTTGCGTAGTAATTAAATGAAAGAGCATTTTGTAATCGATTAACAGGTTCTTTTAATCCTTGACCACCTATAAAGAAAAATGACATATTAATATCCGCTAACATTGGTTGAACTCCGATTCCTTCAGGGTTCAAATCAAAAGTTAATGGCTCATAACTTATAGATATTTGATTAATGGCTATCTTAGTGTGATAAAAATCCCCAATCCTTAATATACATATTGGGGGAGCCCCAAATGAAGTATTCTTAGCGTTGAACTCTGTTGGTCTACCATCGTCTCCAATAACAGGAATCGTATCACCAGGCCTAATACATTGTTGTAGAAATGTAAGTCTTGAGTTTAAACCTTCGGGTGTGGTAGAATGAAATGCGGGTTGGAAATACTTTATTTTTTCTTTTATTCCGTTATAAACCATCGGCGAGCTTTCTTTAACTAAATCAAAGTAATCACATTCAGTTAACAACTTTCTGACTATTATTTTCGCAACTTCCTGTCTTTGTTTTTCAGTTTTTGTTGGTTGTTTCATAACCGGTTTCTCAGGTATTGCCGTTTGTGTTTCAGTATCAACTACAGGTGGCGTACTTTCTTCATCAGTTACCTCTATTTCTTCTTGGTATGGTGTTTCAACAATACTATTAAAAAATACTCTTCTACAACCCATTGCCTGTGGTGAATATACTTTATCTGCCTGAGCTAATTCTTGTGTACAGTCGACACCACCAATAGTTACCTGTTCTCCCGACGCAACCTCTTTAATTATAAATTTACCATCATCTTTCCATTGTTGTAACGTTTTTTCACTATTTGAAGGTTTTAATGGTAACATATATTGTATAACGCTATCGATTCTTCTCTTAGATAAAGATTTATTATAATTAACACTATTAGGTGACGACGCAGAACCTTGTAATAAGACTTCAACTGTAGAACCCTCGTTTAACGCCTCTCCCACTCCTTCAATAAATAATAAAGTACTATTTAATGGTCCTTTATCTGGACCTGTTAATATGTTTTTTTCATAAAACTCCTTAACCCCCACTTTATTTTCTGCGCTGGCACTTGCATCATATACGGACTGTTCCGCAATATAATTAGTTAATGTTGTTTCGTAAGATTCATCAGAGGTCGTAGATGTCGCGTCTTGTGGACCTGGTACATCATTATCAAAATAATAAGAGAAACTGTAAGTATCCTCTTTTACTTTATCAACATATTCAACTGTAGCGGGGTCTTCGGTTCCAGGTGTCTCAGTGTTTATAGAATCGAAAGTTTCTTTTACTTCTTCAGGTACAGGTGAGTTAACGATTATTTCATAGATATCACTATACGTAAATTGAGGATATCTTAACGCCAATTCATATATATCGTATTTTCTACAACCAGCAAAGAATGAATCAACAATACCCGTAACTTTATTGTTATTACTTTGATTAGCTAATTCTTTATCCACTATAGCATTTAGTATTGATGGGTGGTCAACCACTATCTTCCAACTTAAATTACCATTTCTTGTTGTATTATTATACGTATAAATTGGTTCAGGTCGACCTAAAAATTCGTTTGTGTTCCAATTAGCCGAATTAGTTTCACTAACTTTCATGTCATACGGTGGAAACCACATTATTCTACCACCATTAGGACCTCTCTCACAATGAGGTAAATCTTGGTAAGTAAATCCTTTTTTTCGTGAAGTCCTCCACGATAAGTTTTCTAAAGAGAACATGTATTTTTTAACCCCTTCAGGACTAAAATCATTACCTGTTAAGTTTGTTGTCTCATTACCCCTCATTGGAGCAATATTTAGATTATATGTACTATCTAACACTGAGTAGGTAAAACGTCTGTTTGCAGTTGTTATACCCTCTGTTTTTTGTAAATCACCCATAGAATAATATGGGGTATCTTTAGTAAACACTCGACAGTACTCTTGTCCGATAATATCACCATCAACATCTTTATAAGCGATTACTCTTGAACCTTTTGTTAGTTCTCTCGTACCATCATGAAATACTTTAGATACTTGGTCGATAGCATTACCAACATGTTGTAGTTTTCTAACACCTACAACCTCATCAGCGGCGTTAATTAATTTTTGTGTATTATCTAATATCGACCCTGGCGTAAAATCATAATTTCCTGCACCATCCACTGATTGGGTTGCGGTGAACGTATTTTGAACTCCTTGTTCATTCCAATCCGTATCAATAGTACCAAAAAACTCAGCGCCTTTACCAACTTTTTGTCCCGCCCTATCTTTATATTTAGGTGATACCCATGTAAATCCTCCCTGTAACCCTGAACCGTCATATGTTGAGGTTTGGTTTAATCCAAATTGGTATATATTATCCCTCTTTTCGTTTTCATATATTTTAGCAATCTCATCATACCCATAAACAGGTACCTGAGTTTTATTACCGTCTTGGTCTAATGGTAGAGATTCTGCGGGAGCCACAATATCCCTCATTTCTTGTTGTGAACTACCTACATAATAATTTTGTTTTGGTACTTTAGTAAATAAATCAGTTAAAAAATTTCGGTTATAATCAGGAATATAACGGTTAAGTCTAAGACCATGAAAAAGTCTTGACCTCTGTCCACCACCTGTGTTGTCCAAGAAAATTTGCATTCCTGTTTTTTCGGTAGGTAATTTAAGGACACCTCTCTTATCAAATAAACCAGTAATTTTATTAGCTATTTGATTTAAATACATTTGTTTCGGTTCGGAACTAAAATAGTCACCAGGTATCCATGAATACGGTGAATAGATTCCACTTACTCTACTAATAAAATCTAAACCTTTTCCGATTAAACTTTTAGGTACTGAAATTTTCCAATCCCTTTCAATTATAGATTTATTACCTGTAACTATACCTAGTAAATCAAACGGGTCAGATAACGCATCTATCGCATTTACTCTACCTATAGTTTGTTGGTAAGTTTCTTCGGCGACTCTATACTGAAATTCAGTCTTAAGTGATTCCGCAGCGATTCTTGCCAAATCCGAATCCTGTGATAATGGACCGTTATCCCCTTGTGGGTTTTGACTAGTTAATAATATAAATGGATTATATGATGACGCAATAAAGGTATTATATGGACTTTTACCTACTAAGGCAGGTATACCCTGATTCATATCTAAATTTAAGGTATTACTAAAACTCGTAACTGAATTTATAAATGTAACGTCATCAATAGATTTTGGTTCCCCAAATCCTCCTTCGGGACCATATTGATTTTTAACGTAAGCATAATTTCCTTCATTAGAACCAATAACTTCAACTTCATCTGAATCAATAACACCAATATCGTTTATTATCACTTCACTCTGTCCAGGCTGAGAAGCAGGACTAAAACCATCGCTATTGTATGGTTGTAGATTTTTTACTAATAATTTTTTTCTAAAATTTTCAGTAGAATCAAATGATAATGGACTTAATGACATCTATATATTCTTTTTAGATAAATAGACGGTAACATAATTTTGTGTAAACTAAAAGAATAGATTTATACAAAGATACCCCTATTAATATTATGAGTTCATACCTCCACCAGTCACAGACCCACCATACGTTCCATTTGTGTTAAGTAGTTGGGAACTGATTGTCGCCATCGCGTCTGGATTATTTATTAAGTATCTAGCAAACTCCTCCTTAGTCATAACCGAACTAGTTGGCATATTATCAACTGTTAAATTAACTTGACCACTCACAGTAAGGTTAGAATTAGATGCGATGGTACTTGTTGTTGGTTCACTAATGTTAAGACTTGAAGTATTTAAATTACTTACAGATAAATTATTTCTCTGCATAGTTTCATTACCTTCATTATTTCTCTGTACGGTTTCCTTACTTTCTTCGTTAACATTTTGAAATCCTTCATTATTTCTTTGGAGAGTAGACTTAAATATTCCATCCGTACTTGTATCGATTTTATCTAAATAATCTGTCACATCATCCCATCCGGTTTTCATCATCGTTAAAAGTGCCTCTCCATTCGCCACTTTAAGTGCTTCTTCGAGACCTCTACTTATCGCATCACTAGCGGTATCAATACCTTTAACTACCGCATCTACAATCTCTTTAGCGGTATCTTCGTCAAGTTTTAATTGGGTCTCTACCTGACCTGCCATATCTACAATTTTTTGTGGTACCTTAATTTCTTCTTCTCGTTTTAAAAATTCAGTAGTTAATAAGTCTTGTGCTTTGACCGCGTCTTCGGCAAAAGTTTCAAAACCACCACTTTTTACTAAATTTAGTGCGGTTAAGTTAATTAAAGTGTTCTGAGCCGCCTGTATTTGGTTAAGATACCCCATAGACTCCTTAGCGACATCAAGTTCTGACATCTTATTAACATCTAACATTTTCTCTAATTGAGTATAATCATTAGCAGTTAAATCATTAAATCCTTCTCCAATCTTTTTAACTGTACCATCAGGCATAGTTATCTCCAAATTACCATTAGCACCAATTTTACTCATATTAGCAATAAGTTCTTTTTGTTCTTCAGGAACAGTATTCATATTTCCTAATATATTTAACTTTTGAGTTTTTTGGGCGGCCATCATACCCATCTCAGAAAACTCTTGGTATGACATTCCAGCTAATTTTGCGGCTTCTCTAAGTCGATACATCTCCGTAACAGGTATATCAAACTCTCCCGACTCTTCATTAAATGTAACTGCTCCCGCAGCCATATCAACAAGACTATCTTGTAGTCCTGCCATGTCTGTTTGAGCCATGTGAAGTAATTGGAATGGGTCACCTAGTTTACTAATTGAACCACCTAACATTTGAAAACCTGCCGCGGTTTCAATAGCGGTTTCTGGCGACATTAAACTATCCGCAAGGCTAACCGTATTACCCATATCTATTCTTAGTGCTTGAGCCTGTGCCACCATCTTAGAGAGTCCTTGTACACCATCTTTAAAATTGTATGTTACCATCAACTTTAAATTCTTGTTAACACCACCCATAAACTCTGAGACATTTAGACCGTAAGACCTGGCCTCTTTGGTCATATCCCCCATCATTTCGAGTGTTTGGTCGGTAGTATATCCTAAGGTATCAAATGCGGTTGCCATACTAGCCAACTCTGCAGATGTCATATTCGCAGTCATCCCCAATACTTGGAATCCGGTTGTTTGTTCATCAGTAAGGAAAGTACTCCTCATCATTGAATTATTTATTGCCGCAAATAATTCTATGTTTTTTTCGGCCCCAATACCTATTAACCCGGTGGTCTTAGCTGATTCGGCCATTACTTTTTGAACTTGGTTACTAACTGCCCTTGTCTGACCAATACTTTCCCTTACCGCATTCGCAGTTTTAGTATTAATACCACCCGCTCTCTCAATTAACGTACCGACATCTGTAATACTCTTTCTAAGTTCTTTACCGAACGTTAAAAGACTAATATTTGCTAATGTAATATTAGCTGCAATATCTGCACTGTCTTTTACTAATCCATCGTTAAACATAGTTTTCTTTTTATATAAATATTACCTATCTAGATTTCTGTCTTTGTTTTTCTGCTTGTTCGTTTTTCTCTTGAAATTCTGTTGAAAGTTTATCAATAAAGAACTTTCTTTCAAATGTGGGCATTAATTGTAAGTCTGAGTAAGACATATTAACATGTTTACTAAGATAGTAGAACTCATCGAGCATAACTTTCCTATAACTAGAAGAAAGGACGAAAAAACTCTGCCCCAAAAGTGATACGCATGTTCACTTTTTCTCCTGACGGGGCCATAACAGTTCTATTGAGGTCCAACTTAGGTTCACAATCATTAATTGTGTTTCTAATAAACTTTGAATCCGCAATAGGTAGCGTACTAATAAATGTTGATATTTTTTCTCTGTTTTCATCACCGTCAATAGAAACTACAATCTTTTCTAATCGTTTTGTGATAATAGGTACAGTAACCCCATCAGGATATGAATCACCTAATGATGATAATTCATTGGTATCCTTAATATTTAAAAGTCGACACTTAACATTAACTGCCGACTTAGGTAAATTAAATTCAAATAATCCTTTATCGTTTGGAGTTATTTTAGGTGTGACTATGTTTAACTCATCTAGAGCAACTGTAGTTTCGAAGTTTTTTCCCGTTTTTGGGTCTTTTAATTTAAATATATAATCAGAACCAAACGCAGTGTTTCTTAAGAATATTAATATCGCTTCGGCATCCCCATCTAATAATTCGTTTACATTAAAATCTGGTTCATATATTTTATTTTTTAGTAATGTCATCACTAAATTTTTATCCCCTGAAGATGACAATAATATGTTTTCATCTTGAGCAGTTAAATAACCAACCTTAAGAGATTTTTTCTTATTACTGTAGAATATTCCCTGAGATGGTAATGGTACCACATCGTGTGGTAAGTTCATATTTGCTTGTCCGTATTGTTTTCCTTGGTCCATAATAGTTTATTTAAATAAAAAACCATAGAAGTTCAATGACCTCTACGGTTTTAAATATACAATTGATTGGTTTATTATCAATACTTGTTTTATATTAGTATACTAAAATACATCTATCAGGACGTAATGTTGCTGTAATTGTAGCTAACGCATCATCACTATATCCTAAACTATCGAAATTAACGTCAGTTAAAAATGTTCCCTGTAGAATCCATTTTTCAACCGCTACTCCTGTTGGGTCCAACATCTCTAGGTCTAAGTCTTTCTTATAACCTGCAGCATATCCCATACGTCCTGTTACGGACTCTGAATGTAATCTAACCCACTCCATTAACGCTTGTGACGCTGATGGTCCAATTGGGTCACGGAATGTAACGTTTATCGTGTTCCACACGAATCTACCGGCTACGTATGTAGAGGTGTTTAAAAAAGGAATCTCTGTTGACCCGATTTGGATGTTAGGTCTTGATGTAGACTCAACATACCAAGAATTGATACCCAATGATGATGGAAACGATAGTATAAATCGATTCTTCCTTTTTGGTTCATAGGGAACGGGCATTTTCATTAATAAGTCTGCCATTGTATTTTGGTTTTATATTTCTTTAGTTTATTTAATTATAAATATCCAGTTTAAAAGTTTTTCTATTTACTTTTATTTTTTTTTCGGTAATCTACTAGAGCAAATAAAATATAATAATTATTATACTTCTTTTTTATCTCCTCCTTTAGTTAAATACATTTTAACTGGTTTATCTTTATATTCTTTATCTAAAAATGATTTAATCTTTTCAACATTGCCTGGGTCGTCATCAGAAAACCCAATCATCGGTACGAAATTATTTTTTATATCATTTTTAAGAAAGGCTTTTTTTCCAATCCTTTTACTTATATCTCTAACATAAGAGATAAATTCACGTAAAGCTTTGATTTTTCCCTCTTCAGGGTCAGCGGCGTTACCTTCACCGTAAGTTACGGGGTGGTATTTATTAAGGTCCAAATAGTCGTTAATCATTATAGACGAATCTTTTTCTTCATCACCCGTCATATTACGATATTTTTTAAGATTGTCAATTAAAGACTCCTTACTAATACCATTATGGTTAGTTACAATCATATTGTAAATCGCTTCACGTAATACCGATGGGGTATGACCTCTTGCTGTGATTATTGAAAAAATTGACCCTCCGTTTATTGCTTCAACAAAATCATTCCACGATGGTCCTGGTTTAGCTAATAAGGAATCCACTATAAAGGCATTGTCACCTTTAACTCCGAAATTTCTATAAGGGTCATCGGCATACCCCACAATCATTTTACTCTTATATTCAAAAGGTTCTTTACCAATCATACCTCGATAGTCAGCGAAGTCTTCTGTTGACATCCCTACCTCCTCGTCCTCATCGGACAAAAGTATGATTTGTGTTGGCATAGTCGCAATATTATCGTCCCAATCAAAAGCATAATACTTTAAATCAGGGTTACCTTCAGGGTCAAACCCTTCTTGTAATTTTTTTTCGTGATAAAATTCTCTAATAACCTTCTTTAAACTCATTTTTCTACTTCGTTTTTTTATTGATTTTTACCATTAGTCTTTCTAGTTGTGACTCAGATATTACAATATTCTGAGGTTTTTTAGAAAAAGACTTTTTTCCGTCAGACTTTACGTTTAACGACTCGTTAAGTGTTTTTTTCTTGAATTCCATTTTATTTTTGTTTAAACGTTTAATTGGCTAAGAGGAGAGAATTAACCCTCCTCATTATTATAAATATAGTTAGTTATTAAATATCTTCAAAAGATGCTCCTGTAGGAGTAATCAAAAATTCGATATCTATAAATTCAAGTGCTCTCGTTGGTTTCAAGTATATTTTACCTGTTAACGTATTAGAGTCTAAATCTTCAGGTGTACCTGAAACCGTAACTCTAAAGTCAATTAAACCTCTGTCTCTTCTAATACTATCTAAGATAGGATTAACTGAGTCTAAGAATTCTTGTCTTACTTGTTCGTCATTTTGTTCGAACAATAACCTTACCGCCACAGCCGAAATTAATTTACGTGCTTGTAGTAATAATCTTCTAACGTTTATTCTATCAAGTGCAGATTCTTTAATTTGTAAAGTTTTGTTACCCCAAATAACAGTACCAACATCAGAGAAGGTTGCAATTGGGTTTAATCTACCTTGGTATAGAGTATCTCTATCTTCTTGTGTTAACTTTTTACGTGCTTTAACTGAATTAACTAAACCTCTCGTGTAACCCGCCGATGCGAACCATGGGAATGCTATGTTATCTGTTAATGCTAAGTTTCTAATAACTTCACCTGTTGGTGGAAGATAAATTTGTGTATTATTAACGGTGTCTCTTGTAAGTATCCACGGGTAATAAGTTGCGGTATAGTTGGAATCAATTCCTGTATCAGTTAAATTATCTACCGCTTCTTCAGGGTAAATAAAGTCTGTATCAAAACTACCTAAAGAAGGTGTAAACATTTGATAATCAGGTGTAGTACAAATATAAATAGAATCCGCTCTATCCTGTTCAACCATATCAATTGCTGACTCAACTAAGTTTGAATTATTTACATAATCAATACCTGGTGTAGTAAATACATTAATGTTAACTGCTTCAGGATTGTTAAAAGTGTATTGACCCCATAAGTAAGCGTAATAATCAGTGTTTGCCCAAGTTAATTTGTCTGGACCAACAATTTGTTTAAACGCTCCCCATCCTGTTGCGGTTGGGTAACTTATTGAAGGTGCCGCACCTTTTCTAAATCCAGCCGCTCCTAATTGGTATCTGTCTCCGTTAGTTCTATATTGTCTATATATGTCCCATCCATCAAAACCACCTGACGGTACAACTGTAAATTTACGTGAATTTAATCTAAAATATGGACTACCTTCAGTTGGTTCTGAGTCGAAACTCGCATCTCCAACTTCAAACGCAGTTTCACCTGATGTAGTATAATTAGAAGAAATACTAATAACAGTCGCTCCTGAATCCATATGGTAACCTTTAGTAAGGTAAGACCATGGTTGTGAATCCGTAGCGGTAGCTAAGTTTGTTGGGTTTTGTTTTCCTTTATATGATAAGAAATCCGCATCTATACCAGCAGTGTTAGAAACACCTAAGAAAGTTCTTCTTACTCTGTCGCCTGAACTTCTTGTTTCATTATCTGTACCTGAAGCCGCTCCAAATGGAGGATTCCAAATAACTTCACCTGGTGTGTCGTATTTTGTTTTGTATTCTAAGAATGGTGATTTAACTCCTGAGAACTGTCTAGTTTGGTAACCTCTAAAACCACAAGGTAGTGAATCAAAAGGTGCGTCTTCATTCATTTCTAACATTATAAATCTAGACCTTAATTCAAACTCCCCATTAGAAGTACCAATCCTCTTAGCCACAAAACTATTTTGGTTCATATCCATTGTACAGTTAGTAAATTTCTCTAAAACTACAGGGTTAGCGTCGGTATCGAAAAAGTCACGTACTACCACATCAAACGTTCCATTATTAAATGAAATATTCATGATAGATACTTTTATCTCTCTATTTGCCGAATTACCATCAGAAATGGTTAACACTTTAAACATATTATAAACTTGATTACCTCTTAGTTCTGAAACAAAGTAAGGTGTTTCAGGTGTTTGATATTGTTCTAAATACCATCCGATACTCGTGTTAGTACCCAAATCTTGTCTTGCACTTGGTAATTCAACGAAATCACAATTTAAACCACGAACTCGACCTAATCGATACCCCGTGTTTAATAAGTTATAATATTCTTCTTCTACAAATAAAGGTACTTCAGATTTTGGTTTAGCAAAATTAGATTTACCAAATACTTTTGATAAGTAATTTGAATTAGAAATATTAAATGATGTTTGGAATGTGAAAATATCACCATCCGATGTTTTCGCTGAAACCGCGAAAGTATCAAAAGGGTTAGTGGATATTCCAGAATAAGCTCCTGAACAGTCTATTAAAGCGTCAGTTGTTCCTGAAACCTCATATACAGGACCATCATCAGTGGTATATGTATCAATACCTCGTGAACGTAAAGTTGCTACTACCACATCATGATAATCATTATATGGTGTACCCGTATAAGTAGTTACGTAAACTTGAGCGGAACCTGTGAAAGATAAACCACTATTAGTCATAGTTGTTACACCAAAACCAAATCCTGTACCGTTATAAACGTCATTATTTTCAGTAAATAATGCGTAATACCATGGGTCGTTTACAGATGCAGTTAAATCAATTGATTCAAACTGTACATCTTCAACACCTAAAACATTTACGTTTCCTACGTAATTAGGTGTGCTAGTTGTAATATCGCTATATGTTGTCGAACTAACCGCACCCCAAAAATAAGATGTTTGACCTGAAGTTGTGTTGTTTACTATCTCTGAATAGAAATAACCTTCCATATCTGAAAGGATTGATGATTCACCACCAGTATACGTAGTATATGGATTTGTTATCACACCTTGAATTGAAGCTGGAAGTGAACTGTAATTTGTCACCGCAACACTTGTAGATGTTCCTGAAACTCCGGTAAATATAATATTAAATGGTCCAGATTCTCCCGTAGCGGTTGTTCCTGAACTATCTAAGTTACCGATAGTTGTTATTGACCATGAAGGTCCTGCGTCATACCCTGATAGACCAAGTACTCTAGTAACAAACAATTGATTTGATTGTTGTAGATATGATTTAGCTATATAAGCCGCCTCATACTTAGGTATCTGAGTATTTACGAATTTAGTTGGATTTGTACCACCAAAATAGGATTGGAACTCATCGTAATTAGTTATGAAAATCGGCTCGAACGCTGGTCCCGAAATTGTTTCACCTACTAACCCAAGAGTTGTGACTCCTACACTTTGTGCTACAAAACTTAAATCTCTTTCTGATGTATAAACTCCCGGAGATACAAATACTTTGTTAGATGTTGCCATTGTGTAATTTTTTTCTTAAGTTTTTATTTATTGATAAATATTAGTAAAAAGATGAAAAAACTAATAAGCTAAGAGTATATTTATAAAGAGTATGAAAAAGTTCTACCTTTTTTCTACATTTAAAAAAAACACCTATGGCTAAAATAAAAAACATAAAAATTTCACCTGAGTCACATATGACTTTAAAAATATACTGCGAAAAACACGGTTTAAAGATATATAAGTTCTTAGAAAAATTAATTGAGGATAATTGTAAAGAATCAAGAGATATCTACGGAGAGTAATTAAAGAAGTCTCGCTTTAGATTTTAATACAGACTGTTTAGTTATATCCCCCTTAACGACATCAATTTTGATTTCATCGTTAGTGGATACTTTTATAGTTGAAACATCATCACCAATATAGTTACCGTTAATGTAAACCGAATAACTGTCTACATTAGTGGATTCTAAAATTGTTAAATCAATTTCATATCTATAAGTCTCAGTTAAAGATTCTATACCACTAACAAAAATTATGTCTAAATCAAAATCACTTGGGTTTGAAGGATATTTTTCAACTCTCCTACCTGTGTTAAGAGTATCGACTTCAAATATAGTCGCGGTTCTTGATATTGCTGGAGACACTTCAAACTCTTCTTCATCTAATAAAAATCCCATCATTAAGAATTCATAACTTTGTACATAGTACTTTCTTTTTTCAAGTTCTAAAACCGATTCATCAGATGAACTATTTAAAATCATTGGTATGTAATGACCTTTTATTTCCGTATATGCTTGTCGAGATGAAAATTTTTGTAAGACTTTCTTATTAAAGTCATTTAGTTCCCTCATTCTATTGCAAAATATTTTAACATTATAAGTAATATCCACAGGAACAGGTTGAGGTATTTTATAAATGTCCATACCTTTTCTTTGTCCATCCCACGTTGGTACTTTGGCGTAATAAAATTGTCTTCGATTTGGAATGGTGTATTGTAATGACGGATTCGTCCCAAACTTTACATCAGGGTTTCTAACTGTGGCAACAAACGGAGGTTTAATGTTTTTATCTAAATCTTGAAAATTCCAAGACTCTGTAAATTGTGCCCAATTTTGTGTCGTAATTATTAAATCGATATTACTTACATTCTTACCGTTTATTGAAATACCTAACTCATCTCTAACGAAGTCTAACATACCTCTATCTAAATCGGCATGTAAAATAGACTTAGGTAAGTAAGTTCCGTCCACTTCAATTTGTTCCAATAACTCCTCTCTTCTTTTAAGTAGAGTCTTATTAAGAGTTAAAGGTAAATGTTTTTTTACGTTTTTAGGTAATCCCATTATTCTTTAATTTCACTGATAAAAAAAACTTTATTTTTTGAGTTAATCATTTCGACCTCATTTGCATCATAAATTGGTTCTTCACTATTTTTTCTAACAAATGAGTCGTACTTATATGGATTATAGGTTATTACGTTCTCATTTGGTTCATCAGGTAAGTTCTCACATGGAAACGTACAAAAATCCATTAAAGTTCCAATCACAAATGCGTGTACATTTTTTCTCATCTCATCTCTAACTTTTTTCTTTCCTCCTTGTCTTACCCTAAATTCAACATTTTTTAATTTAACGTAATCGGCATACATCACAATCTTATTTTTATATGATACTGAAAATGTGTGTTTATGTAAGTTATAGTATACCATAACCTTTTTACCGACATAATTTACTTCTTGATTATCGTTACCACATTTATGACAAATATAAGGGTCATCACCACCATCACTTAAATCCCAAGACCATCCACATTCATCACACACGACTTTTTCGCCCTCAATACCCTCACACATATGTGACATACGACTCTTAATTAAATTTATTTCTTTTATTAATTTTTTCATATTCCTCTAAATTCCCCATCATTGACAGGTGCGGCAATTATACTTCGGTAAAAGGGCTTATACCCTCCATATGTATGTTTATTATCACTAACAACTCGACCATCGTTTACGACAGAATAATACCTTACTCGGTCCTCAGTTTCGTAATAACCTAAATAATCACCATAATCGATATCGATGTTTAATTCATCTAACGCATCTTGATATACACCAACTTTTAAGTTTCCAGGCTCCATTTGTGATAAATTAGAATTCGCGTAATTTTGATTATCGGGGGATTCGATTGTTACATAACCTTTAAATTCTACGGGCGGTAAAAATTGTATCCCATCCTCTAAGGACTCACCGTATACATCATCAGTTTTAGTTTTTTGTCGGTCAACTTTGTATAAAACAATAGTGAAATGCATATCACCTTCAAGCCACTCTCGACCCATATTTTGTTCCAAACCAAAATCTTCGGACCCGAAAAACTTCTCTAAACGCGTTATTGGTATCTTTCTATTGTTCATATATTGATAAATAGTTAGTTTATAGTTATATTATAAATATTACATTATGGAAAGTAATAAAGATAAATTATCAAAGATACCTGAAGTTAGGGCGCAACGTACATTAGAGGTGTACGATGGGTTCAATAACTATATACAATCCATTCAAAAAAAATTCAGAGAACAAAAACATTTTAAATTAACTAGGGCTCAAGCCGACTACATCAATAGTTATCATGAGTTAGTCCCTAAAATAGCCAGAAAGTGGGTCGAATTAGACAGTTACTTCGGTAAAAAAATGATGGAAGATAAACTTCTAACAAGAGTCCCTGAAAAAGTCTACATAGAAAAACTTTTAGTTGAAAAAGATAAGTCCTTTCATATTTGGGGTAAAATCTTTGAGAATGAGAAATTACATTCCTTTTGGTTACCTCGTGTCGCACTAATTAAATCACAAGAAACCGAAAAAGTTGAAATTGATTATGAAAAGTATTCACATAGACCACCATTAGAACATCAAATTGAATCCATAGAAAAATTGGCTAGTCATAAAAAATATATTTTAGCTGACGATATGGGATTAGGTAAAACTACCTCAACAGTAATCGCCGCTTTAGAGTCGGGGGTGGAAAGAGTATTAATTGTTTGTCCAGCATCATTAAAGATTAATTGGAAACGAGAAATTCAAAACTACACTGAGAAATCGATATCGATAGTCGAGGGTAAGAAATGGGAAAGTGCGGATTTTGTTATTATTAATTATGACATATTAAAAAACTTTCATGATATCAAAAACAAAGAAGAGTCAATTATATTACAAGAAGGATTCGATTTAGTTGTTGTTGATGAGGCACATTACATTCAAAATGTTCAGGCTAAAAGAACCAAACTTATTAATGACATTATAAACTCAATAGGTAAGGTTTGGTTGTTAACAGGAACACCAATGACATCAAGACCAATAAATTATTATAACTTATTAAATTTAGTTGAGTCACCTGTCGCATACAATTGGATGGCATACGTTATTAGGTATTGTGAAGGATATCAATTTAATGTGGGTAACCGTAAAGTATGGAACGTAAATGGTTCATCTAATCTAACAGAGTTAAGAGATAGAACTAAAACTCACGTTCTTAGAAGATTAAAACAAGACATATTAGATTTACCAGATAAAATTATTACACCTGTTTACCTTAATTTAAAATCTAAAGAGTATGTTGCTCTAATGGGTGAATATTATGATTGGATGGAAGATGATAGGGAAAAGAAATCATTAACGGTACAGTTCTCTATGTTAATGAAAATAAGACAGATAATCGCTGAAAATAAAATTAAAGAAACTTGTGAATTAGTTGAGAACATTATCGAACAAGGTAAAAAAGTTATAGTTTTCACTAACTTTACAAATACCTTAAATCAAATTGCCGACCATTTCGGTAAAAAGGCAGTGAAGTTAGACGGTAAGATGAATAAAATATCAAGACAAAACTCAGTAGACCAATTTCAAGAAAACGATAAAGTAAGGGTGTTTGTAGGTAATCTTAAAGCTGCGGGTGTTGGAATAACACTAACGGCAGCTGAGGCGGTTATTATGAATGATTTATCTTTTGTCCCTTCGGACCATTCTCAAGCTGAAGACCGAGCGTATAGGTATGGTCAGAAATCTAACGTTTCAGTATTTTATCCAATATTTGAAAACTCCATTGAAGGAATTATTTACGATATACTCTCACAAAAGAAAAATGTCTTTGAAACTGTTATGGGGGATAATGAAGGAAGAGGAGACATTATGGAACAAATTATTAATGAAATATCAGTTAGAAGATAAAAAATTATAATTACCTATTATTTATAATAAAAAAACAAATGGAGTTCAAAAGGTTAAAAGACAAAATCTCATTAATTGAACATAAAATTAATAGTCGAGAAAATTTAACTAAAGTTAATCCTATTATCTCGCACACTCCCAAACAAATTTTAACAGAAATGAAAAAAATTGGTATAGAAGAATTACCGTACTCTTATTCTGCCTTAGAGAGATTTATAGATTCAGAAACTATGGATACTCACTATAATAAACATTATAAAGGATACGTAAAAAAATTAAATGACGCTCTTTCAAGTAGAGTCGATGGAAATATTGAATTAGAACAACTAGTAAAAGGTATTTCAAGGTATAATAAAACAATTAGAGATAATGCGGGTGGAGCATTTAACCACGCATTATTTTGGAAAATTATGTCACCTAAAAAACAAAGAGCTGAAGGTGCGGTATATGAAAAAATAATTAAAGATTTTGGAAGTTTTCCTAAATTTAAAAAAATATTTAGTAATGAGGCCATTAAAAATTTTGGCTCAGGATGGACTTGGTTAGTAGTGACTAAGGAAGGTAAATTAAAAGTTATGTCCACCCCTAATCAGGACAACCCATTAATGAATGTGGTTAAAAATGGAGGTTACCCAATCCTTTGTTTAGATACGTGGGAACACGCATATTATTTAAAATATCGCAACAAAAGAGACGAATATGTTAGAAATTTTTGGACAATAATTAATTGGGATTATGTTAATGAATTATATCTAAATCAAACCTCTAAAAAATTAACTGAGACTAAGATAGTAAAAAACATCATCTCTGAAGGGGCGAGTGCGGGTTGTAATAGAAACCAAGTACAAACATATCGAAGATTATTTAATACAAACCCTGAAATCAAAAAACGTTTTATGTATACTATAATGGACATTTTAAAAGAAGTGTTTTCGGAATACTGGTATGAAAAAAATAAATACGATAAAGGTCAAATGTCAGGAATTTACGATTATGAACAAAAAGGTCGTTCTGTTATTAATAAGTTAAATACTAACTACACATCATTTTGTACTTTAGTTAGCGACACTAACCAGTATTTAAGAAAATATGGTATTGATGCAATTAACTTTAATGATAAAAACCGTAAAGAGCAACTATCTGAAGTAGATAGACTTAATAAATATTTAGTCGAATTAAGGTACTCTATCTTTAAATCAGACTCTCCAACATTTAAAACAATTATGACGGGATTAGATAAAACTAACAAATTTGGGGATAAAAGAGAGGTTGATGCGGTAGCAAGTTTAAAAAATATTTTCAATACTAGCGACGTTAAAAAAGTTGGTGAACTAGGTGATGTGGATGATATGATTAAAGGTATTGATGCGGTTGTTGAATTACCTGAAGGTACTAAAACAATACAAATTAAACCATTTAATAGAATTAATAAACAAGATGGTAAAGTTATTGTTTATGGTACAGGAAACGTCAAACCCTATAAAACTGACTACTTAGTGTTTCATAGTAATAAATTAGGTACCGAAGTTTTTGAAAATAAAAACACAAAGATAATTAACGGAAGATACGTTTTTAGTGAGTCATCACAATATAATAATTAACGAAATGTAGTTTTCTTAATATTTATAAAGAAAACACATATATGTCTGTAATTATTGAACCACAAAGAACAAAACTGTATACTCGTGTAAAACACCTGTTAGGTGCACCAATACGTAGTATCGAAATAGAAGACGAAATGATGGACTCATTATTAGAGTTTTCAATTCAAGACTATGCCCAATATGTAAATGATTGGCTAATTGAATCACAATGGACATCTCTTTACGGGTTGAACTTAGATGAAGAATCAGTTACTAGGGCATTTACTACACGTTCCTTAGATTGGGAAACTCAATACACTTATGCCTATTCCAAGATTGTTGGACTACAAGCAGGTGGAGATTCTGTACTTAAAAAGGACTATATAGATTTAAAAACAAACCAACAAATTTATGAAATACCTGCGGGTAGAGAGTTAAATGAATTATTATGGTTTACAAGAGCAGAATTAGACGCCGCCTTTTTTGACCCGTTTATGGGTGGATTTGGTGGTATGGGTGGTGTAGGTATGGGTGGTGGTGCCGGTTTTTCACAAATGGGTCAATCTGGTAACTATATGATAACTCCCGCGTTTGACATTTTACTTAGAATGCAAGATATCAACTTAAAAAGAAGATTAATTGGTGGTGAATTAACTTATAGGGTAACCGCGTTACCTGAAGGTAAAAAGGCATTACATCTTTATAATGTACCTGGAGGTAAATTTGATTTTGGTAATATGCAAAACAATGAGTACCGAGTATGGTACTGGTATTACGAAACTGACGATAGAGAAGATTGTTTAGCAAAAAATCCTGATATTATTAGATTACCTTCTGATATTCCAATCGATGAGATGTTGTGGGCAGAATTAAATAATCCGGCACAGGCTTGGGTTAGAAAATGGTTCGTAGCCTATGTAAAGGAAACGTTAGGACGTGTTAGAGGTAAATTTAGTGGTAACTTAAAGACACCCGATTCTGAAGTAACCATGGATTATGATTCACTACTTACTGAAGCTAAAGATGAAAAAAGTAAATTATTGGAGGAGTTAACCGCAAGATTAGAAAGACTAAGACCCGATAAGATGATGGAGAGAGAAGCTAACTTAGCGGAACAATTAAATAAATCATTACAATACAGAGCGTTACCAAGACAAATGTACGTAATTTAATTATGGGAATAATAAAAACACGACCAATTAAAAAAATTATTAACGGTAAAGAACATATTGTTTCTGAAACTATTGTGGTTAATAATGTGTCTTCCTACACCACTAAAGGTGAAGTCTCAATTATTGTAAAAAATAGTAAATCAGAATGTGTAATTTTATTAGATGAAACTACTACTCAACATGTTACAATAAAATCTATGTCCGATTCAGTAGTTAAATCAGGCAAACTAATCGATGAACAATATAATGAAATTAAACTCGAAAAGTTTGCCTCAGTTGAATTAAGATATATTAATGGTTATTGGTATGTTATGTCTTCTGATGGGCTAAAGAACTCATAATATTCATATTTTTATTAACATAATTCATATCCACTAATTTAGTGGTACCCTCTAAATACATATAATAAGGGTTTATATTAACGTCATCCCAAAATCTAATTTCAGGGTCAGACAGTGTTAGTACCTCATCTAAATTATCTTGACTACCTTCTTTCATAGGATACCCCCTTACTAATTTTGTCTGTGATTTAGTAAAAAATGGTCTATCGTCTGGATTATCCACTAATATCTCGCTACGAATTTCAGGAGAAAACACTACAAGTAATGGTTCAATACGTTTATTGAACGCCGCCATATAACGAGCAATATTGTACTCACCTAATTTATCAGGGGTATCACTAATATATTTATCATCAATTAAATAACAATTTAATACGATTTCTGTAGAGTCGGGAGGCATAGGTTTACCATTATTAATCGCGTACTCTCTTTTTTCCGCTGCAGTTGCGTTCCACTTATTCTTTTTCTGTACATCACCATGAGACTTTCTTTCCCCATTATTAACATAATAAATAGTATCACCTAAACCAACATTTAACTCATGTTTTATCGCTAATTCCATATGTGCTTGTCGTGACATTAAAGAACCTGATTTGGTTCTTTTTTTCATATGTAATTTATAATCTTTTATACTTTGTTTAACACGAGATTTATTTGCAATTTTAGAGATAGGTATTTCTAAATTGTAAATTTTATTTACATACTCATAATAGAAATCCAAGAACTCGTGACCTTTACCGTCTAATAATAAACGAAGTCCGTGGTCCAAAAACTCAGCAACGTATGTTTGTAATTTTTTAGATTTAATACTGTTACCCGTTAATTTAACTTTACCTGTATCGGTAAGTAATGCGTAATTTTTACGAGCCACGTTAATTGTTGATGGCCACACACCATCGGTATCTAACCCCATTTCTCCCCTCATAAAGATATCATTATACTCGGCAACATCTGCCTCAGTACCTATGTACTCCTTACCTTCTTTAACTAAACCATTTAGTCCCTTACCAATATAAGTGTGATTTTTACGTTCAGATGGTGATGAAAAGTTTACACCATCCGTATCCATCACTAATGGTTTGTACCCCCTTTTCATAAACCACATTATCATTTGTCTAAGATATTGTCTACCCGTACAGGTAATTTGTTCCCCCATATCCATATCACCCCACGGAAATACGTGTGGAGCGGATAATGACCCGAAAAATGCATTAATAAATATTTTAATTGGTAGTTGTTTACGGTTATACTTTTTAGACTGTTCAGGGTCTGAAACGTATAAGTCTGACGCCAATTGTTTATAATTGATACGTGTGTCTCTGAAATACTTTAACATACTCTTCATTGCTCCCGTTACATCACATTTAGGGAAGATGTCGTGAACTAACTGTATCGATGGGTATAGTGAGGAGTAATCGAGTTTTAAAACGTCTGTAGAGTACCCTACTGCCATCAATCTTGACAATCCACCTGTAAATGGTCGTTTCTCACCTTTCTTAGGAATCGCTAAGTTATGTTTATATGACCAAGCTGCCATAATCATTTTCCATAATGTTGCAGTACCCATTGTTGATAACCTTTCGTATGTGGTGGGTACTAATTTAGAAAGAAGGAAGTTTGCTTGATTAAACTCCTCGTCCACAACCATAGTCTCCCAAATATCATCATAAAGATACCTTTCAATAATGTAATTCCCATTTACCTTTTCATAGTGACCTGGAAATCTTTCCATTAGGTTTTCAGTACCTGTTGAACCAACTTCTTTATAACCACCTGTCTTTGGGTTGAAATAATAGTCTTTATTATCGAAATAAATTTTACCAATCTTATCTCCTTCAACATAAACACGGTTTTCTTTTTCGGCCCCAATAAATTGAGTTATGTATTTAAGACCCCAACTTTTAATGTCTGAGTTAATTGCTTGTGTTCTTCTAACTGCATGTGCGATATCAATGATATTGTAACCCCACATCATTGTTTGAGTGTATGGTTCCATTTCATTCGCTAACTTCAACATACCCTCCTTCTGTCTTAACTTTTGTTTAGGGTTTAACGTTTTAGATATTTTTTTAATGTCTAATCCTAATATCTCCGCCCTACGAAGAATAAAAGGAAAATCGAAAAAGGCTGAGTTATAACCACCAATTAATGTTGGTTTTATACTTGCGATTGTATCAAAAAATTCAATAATAACTTTACGTTCCTCTTCATCGTTTTCACAGGCAATAACCTTTTCGAAACCTTTATTATCTTTCATCCCTATAAGGAATATTTTACTATCCTCAGGAGATAATCCTGTAGTCTCAATATCAAATACGAAACGATGTACCTCATCGTACTCATCGAAACCTTTGAAAAGTCTTTTATTTTTTTGTATTAGATATTGTTCGGCGGGTGCCAGAATCATTATGTAGTCTGAATTACCACGACCCCATGGGTCTAATCCACCACCTTTAAAAAAGTTTACTAAATTACTATATGACTTAGTTGTTTTAACTAAATATTTTAAACCCTGTTCCATTCGAGTGTCATTGTGAGTATCTAATGTCTCAATAATGATTCCGTGTGTGGACATAGCTTGTTTTTGAGCCGCCTTAGAACCACCATAAAAGTTGAGTCCTTGTAGGTTACCTACCCATGCAAATGGAATAAATGTGTCTGATTTTATTGATTTACCCTGTATTGGGTCTTGAATTACTTTGAATATTTTTCCTGACGCGTAATCATATTCTAACGCTACAATATATTTTTCAGGGTCCTCTCCATTGAGGAACGTTTCAATTTGTTCTTGTGATACCATATTATTTGTTTTTTCGTTTGAGACATTTTACTCACATCGTATTGATGTGATTACTCTTTAACACTTAAACAAATTATAGGTAATGATTATAGAATTGTCAAACTATTTTTTTTTCTTCTTACGTTATTGCTCATATCTTAAATTATGTTAATATATAAATTTTCTCTTATTGGAGCAATTAGTTCACCCATTGAATTATGTATATGAAATTCACCGATAAATCTACCTTTAATATTAGTGTCCCTTTTACTCCATTTATAATAAATATAGTATTCATAAGGAGCATCAGGGTTAACTTGTATTTTTTCAGTGATATAAGCATTATTCATTAGTACCTTTTGTATACCATTCGCTTCATTTTTCATTGAGAATCTTATAGTTGCGGTATCTAAATCGGCGTCAAACAACTTATAGGCATCTGTTCGTCCGTCTCTGACGACTTGCATTTTAAGGATTGGTAACTCACTTTTATGTTTTATAAAAAATTCCATACTATCAATAAATAGTTTATATATTTAATTAGGCGGTCGGGGGACTATTCTTATATGGGTGGTTTGACGGTAACGCTCCTGTTCGTCCCCATTTCCAAGCCAAATAACCCTCAGCCTTTTCTAACTCAGTTAGGTCGGTACCACCCGTACCCGGTAAGGATGCGTAGGCGATATACTCACCCATTCGACCATTAAGTTCAACTGATGACCTATTTCTCATTAATCTCAATTCTTGATTTGTTGATAATGAATTATCATAATCATTTACAGGTGAGAAGGTATTTGTTTGACCATCTATTCTTATACCGATTTGGTTTCCTGTTTTATTAAAGAAACATACAACAATATACCATTGGAATCTATTTAAACCTCCTAAACCTGTCCAATCTAATTTATCGCCAATTGTAGTACTAATTTTATTACTACTTAAACCATCTAAATCCAATTCACCTGGCCATGTATTATTTGATGCTCCCGCACTTATAGCATAATCTCTTTTTGGTGATTGATTTGTTTCATAACTCCAAAATGAATTTTTGGTATTATTAGTTCCATCATATCTAAATAAACCAATAGCCCAATGGTTACCCGATGACACTTGTGATTCGTAGGATGTACTCTGTAAGTAATCACCGTTACCATCAAACTGAAATACATTCAATCCATTTTGAGTTGATGAGTTAGTTGTCGTAGTACCTGCAACTGTCATAGTATAAGTTCCCGCTTTATCAGTTACTGAAGATAAACTTGTTCCACTTCTTGTATAGTTCGAAGTATCTGATGCGTCAATCCAAGCGACTGGTGTTAATGTCGAATTTGGTGACCATAGGATTGGTGATGGAGTTGGAGTTTGTGTTGGAGTATTTGTTTGAGTTACTGTGGGTGTAGGGGTATTAGTCGGAGTATTCGTTGGAGTGTTAGTAGGTGT